>Ga0116227_10004348_pt1 | contig 30800 bp, 23 predicted proteins | sample S1TSphgellanicum_FD_89693 | JGI IMG/M metagenome (GOLD analysis project Ga0116227, IMG submission 89693) | Host-associated microbial communities from peat moss isolated from Minnesota, USA - S1T2_Fb - Sphagnum magellanicum MG | ecosystem: Host-associated > Plants > Peat moss > Unclassified... | reverse complement strand
TTTTTTTTTTTTTTTTTTTTTTTTTTTTTTTTTTTTTTTTTTTTGTTTTTTTTTTTTTGTTTTGTTTATTAAATTTTTTTGTTTTTTTTTTTTTTTTATGGGGATTCTGGATTGGTGGGTGAGGGGGTTTGGGTGGGTCCTTTTATTTTATTTTTCATGATGGGTGGCTGAGGGGTTTTAAGGGATTTTGGATTGGTGGGTGAGGGGTTTTGGGTGGGTCCTTTGTTTTATTTTATTGTTTCAGGATGGGTGGGCAGTGGGGTTGGGTTGGGGGTTTCATCAGAATTTTCTTTTGGGGGTCACAGAGTTGGTTTTGATCTCCCCTTCCCCGCCTCCCCCCCCCCCCAACAACAGATGAGATGCATCACATTTCTGGGCAACTGTTTAAATTGTTCTCAAAACAAAACTGGCTTAGTTTCATCCTATACATGAATCATAATAATGTTACTGAACATGATGTCTTTTGTGGGATTGGAGCAAGATTGCAATAAATGATATTGACATATTTATTGCATCTTGCATCAATTTCATCATTGTTAATGATATTTGATGGCTCATTGGCGAGAAGTGATGCGTGTTGGCAACACCACTTTCACAATTCCAAGGCTACATTGAATTTATTGATGGAATATTAATCAAAATTTGTACGTCGTAAAACAATCCTACCCATTAGAGTTGGTTTAATGTGCGAAAAAATAAATTACATTAACAACATAGTGATGGACCATTCTGAGTTCATATATTTGGACATCAAGTATTCGAGATCATACCATGATGCTAGTAGTTTGCACCAATCTAACATTCACAAAAATTGGTGTTAGTATTTTGTGCACATCAACAAGTATTTGGAATACTTGTTGGGCAATCCTAGTTACATAGGCAAAGAGATGTTCATGATGTGCCACACTGGGAGGCACAAATTGACACCTATAGTTGATTTGGAGGTAATTAAGGCATATGTAACAAGATGCATGTAGGTTTTGTAAAAAAAATTCCATCTCATTTCATTTTTATTTTTTAAATTTATGGTTTACAATTATTAAGGTTTTAGGGTTAGGGTTTGAGGTCTTGGATTTAAAGTTTTAAAGGTTTAGGATTTTGAATTTAATGTTTTAGGGTTTAGGGTTCAAGTTTAGGATCTTTCAAATTAAGATTTAGGGTTTACAATTTTAGGATTAAGGTTTTAAGGCTTAGGGTTCATGTTCTAAGTTATAAGGTTTAGGCTTAAATTATACTTTTAAAAGTTGCAGGTTTAAGGTTTGGGGTATATAAGTTTTAAGGTTTAAGTTTCAAGTTGTTTTTTTTCAATTTTGATTTGATTAACTTACAACAAAATCCATGCACAAGTTTTTGGGTTGGGGTGGAATGGGGCATTGGGGGATTTAAATTTAAATCAAGAAGGCTAATGAAATGTTTTGATTCAACAAAAGAAAAATATAATTGTTTATTTAAGGCAATTACATTACTAATAAACATTTAACACAAGCATTGCTAAAACTTCACATTTGAAATTATTGGCAAACACCAAAATGACCCAATGAAATATAGTTGGGATATTGGTAAAAACTAATTACAGGTCTAACAAATCCTTGACCCTAGCCTTGAATTTCACATTTTCTAATTACCTTCAAATTGGTTATTTTGAATGTAAGGCATATTCATAATCAAGGTACCCAAAAAGACGGTCTAATAAAAAAAAACCACAAAGGCTTACTTTGGATTTTTCTTACATTTACTATTTCATGATTATAGGGGATTGGCATATGACTATAACTAAAATGTCATGTTAATCTAGTAAAAAAATCTAAGAATAAACTAGATATAATGTAGATATATATTTTAATCTTTTTAAGTAATTTGAATCTTTATTTCAATTACAATTTTCATTTTAAAGGAATCAAAAGGAATGTATTAAACAATGCAATTGATTTCAATCTTCTTTCATAGCTAAGTAATGCATACATCTATGTTTAACAATATTCATATAATGCATTTGATTAAATAATAAACAATATAAGAATTTTGAAGTTTATAGACTCCATTCTCAAAGGGCAGCAAGGAAAATGATTCCTTTTTTTTTTGTTTGGTTGATTTTTTGTATTCACTAGGCTTAGAATTTGTGAGCCCAAGTGTTGGCAAAATGTGTAGCAAATTTTCATGCAAGAAAACATGTTAAATTGTATATGAAAATTTATGTACACATTTTTTGCATTTCTGGTTTTTACCAGAATATTTATGCATAATTACAAACACATGTGAAAAATCACCACCACCATGAAAATTATCATAATTTGAATTATCAAATATCTCTCACTTAATTTTTTTCCATTGAAATTCTATAATTGGAAGATAGCAAAAACAAAATCTTTGAATCCTTTGGTCAAAAAGTGGTACCCTAATTGTGAATATGCCTTGCATTCTTATTTTTTATGTTAACATTTACCTTCACTTGTAACAAAAATGTTAAAACATGTAACAAGGAACCAAAAAAGGCATTAGGTGTTAAACATAATTAGTCAAAATCAAACATTTATTTTTTATTACCATTGGAAACCATAGTAATCATGCCAAGTTAGTCCTTTTTCCCTCATATGAATGTCAAAAAACTTAGAATAAAAATTTATTTGATCCAATTTTAAGTTTTGGTTTTAATTTAAAACATTTCAAAATGTACATCTATTCTATAAAAAAAAGTCAATTTTGCAAAGGACTATAATAAGGACTCATATAATAAAATAATTTCATTGAAAAAATATAGACAATAAGAACATATTAAACACATTTTAAAAACATTCATAATTTCAAAAACGTGAAATTTTAAAACTTTAAAATTCAAAGAATGTTTCAAAATTGTTTCAAAATTTTAAAGTTTCAAAAGTCCTTTATCATATATAAATGGGCTATAATGTACATGACAGATTAAAAAATATATAACTTAGAGTATAATATAACTAAAGAATGTGAAAATTTAATTTTTGGTGATGATTTAAAATTTTGAACATTTTTCAAGATGAAATATTGAATTTGTAAAGAATCTACACATTTTTGGGTTAAAACATGGTAAAGTAGACAACTAAATCTCCTTGGTAGTCTACTTGACAAATAGAAAGAAAATAAGAACAAAATCCATCATAAACCATTTGTACATGGAATATTTTTATTTGAGTGATAAAAAACAAGATAGTTCTTCATTATTGTGCATTAACTTTTGAATTTCACACTGTAAAAGTAGGTTGAAAATAGATTTTTAAACTACAAGTAGGTTTTGCAATCTACTTTTCAACTATTTTTTACATTGTGGACTTTTGTAAAGTACGTGATAAGTAGGTTTTAATAGATAGATTATATATATTTTATTATGGCCACACCTCAAAACTATAATGATATTTATATCCCCAAAAGTAATATATAGAGCAACTAAGTTTTAAAAGGAAACTAAAAATATCCTCATTTATAAATATATTGCTCGACAAATGGGGATATTTTTTTATCTACTTTCATTTGGTCTTAATTATTTTAGAAGTGAATTCTTTTAATAATAACATAGGTGTGGGATGGTTTACAATTAGATTTCCACCCATTTTAATGCTAATTGTTCGATTTTATATGCATGATGCAAGGTAAATCTAGAGACATTCATTTTTTTGGTATACTTCACCATGCTTTTGCCTTTTTAAAAATTCATGTTTATTCAATAATGACTAACAAAAAAACATGTGATACATTGGGGAAAATAAATTTTTTTATAGAAAAAGTTACAAAGAATTTCATTCAAAATTTCATTTGCATGTAAAAGTTATTTTTGGGGAAAAGGACTTGAAGTCCTTTTCCAAAGTAATCCATTTGGCTCCTTGTTACAAGTTTTGACCCAAAACCTCCCAATCCTTTACATTGGTTTGTAGTTTGTTGACGATAATGGCAAAACTTTTTGATTGTGATTATAACATTTCCAACTTAGTCCTTGGTCTTTCAATTAATGTACTTGTAGATGTAATAGGAGGTATAGTTGATGACCTTACCATATCATTTGACATAGGGATAGGGCTAGAAGTGGAATGATATGATGGACTTGTTGCACCTTCCATAAGGCTCTACCACTTCTTCAATACATTCCATGTTGCATGTATTTTGGTTGATTTGAGTTATGCCAAAACATAGTCACTTTGCAACATGGTTTTCTTTATAACCTCCTCATTTTCCTTTCTTATCCTTACTTCCTTCAATGTATCTTGTAATTTGTTCAATTAGTTTTCATTGTGGAAAGGAAAGTTGAGGAATTGCAACTTATAATTTTAATAAACAACTTTCCAAACTTTGTTAGGGACAAGATCTTATGTTTCATTACAAAAAAAAAGTTTTGTTTTATCAAAAAAATAGTTAAGAAAAACCCCCTTGTGGTTAAGTTTGCCTCACCATCCAACTTGATTTGTACATGTTTGTGTTGATAAATAATTTTTTGACTAAAGGGTCAATGGACTTTTTGACCAATGAAGTTTTTTACCAATCAATATGACTAGTTGTCATTTCAAGACCATTGGTAAAAAAACCACATTATCTATTTATGCCACATGTCACAAATATATGACATCTTGAATAACGACATGGCAATGTATGGTGGCATCTCCATTGGCATTTTCATTCATCTTGGAGCCTTGTGTTATTGATTATTGCATGTCACTATTATGTCACATTTATTTATTTTAGGTGCATGGTTGCATTTCTTAGTGATGCATGTCATCATTTGTATTGTCCATGAAGCTAGTTGATTGGTTAGTTACATGACTAAAAAAGAATGTTTTATTGGACTAATCTTAGTTGAATATTCATATGGCTTAATTGATGTTTGTGTGCATGTTGGGTGTGACTCAAATCCTTTTGACCATTTTTGGTGTAGATACATTATTGTCTTTCAAACTAACACTAAAACCAAATGTTGTAATGGTGCCAATTTCATATTTATCTTTTTTGTTTTATAAGACCAACCATTACATATACATTGGTTTTATTGGTGAAAATGGTACAACTCTTATATAATCGACCTTGCTTGGTTTTCAAACAAAAAGATATGCATATATTATTTGACTGTAAAAAATATCAAAATAACTTCGAAATTTACATTTCATAATCAAAATGCAATTCAACACTAGAGTTGAAATCATAGTTTCGAAAGGTCTTCTATGCCCCACACACTACTTGCATGCATTACTTATAGAACACCAGTAATTAATATTTTTCATGCCACAAAAAAATGCCATTTCGCATTTCATTCACCCTTGAAGCATTTAGGTTTGGAAATGGTAATTTTATAAACCTTTTATTAAACATTTGTTAGAACTATAATATGATGTGCAAGTGCAATAATGTTTCCATGGAATGTGATCTTAGCACATTACAGTAGTCTCCTGTTTAAGTACGCAACTTGAACCTTGGAGTTTTGTGCGTACTTTACCGGTAGGTGCGTACTTTAGATGCTCCATTCCCAAGTGCGTACTTTAGACGCTCCATTCCCAAATCGCCTACGTTTCGCTGTAATGTCGAAGAAATTGATCGGCGAGTGCTTGAATGAGTCCCAGTGCTGTGAGATCATCTCAAAACTGAACAAGACGAACCCTCCAAGCAAACGCGCTTTAGCGCATGAGTACGATGTTAACGAAGGCGCTATCCGGAAGGTCTGGGAGAAACAAGATTCAATTCTTGAACGATTCACTTTACTCTTCGAAAAAGCTAAGCAGAAGACCTTCAGAGCTTCAGTTGGATGATTTACCAAACTTGAAGATATGTTGTACATTTGGATTGACAGCATGCGCCGTGTTAGGCTCCCTGTACCGCCATCTCTCGCCATTGCGAAAGCGAAAAATATTGCTTCTACATTATCCATTTCCGATTCAGACTTTAAGGTTTCATGGCAATGGTTTAGTCATTTCAGGACACACCGAGGGCTACAGAAAATGCTTCTTCATGGAGAAGGAGGTGAGGTTGACAAAAATGACCCATAATTATTATCAGCGTTAGAAGAATAACATTCTAACATCGCTCAATACGACCCTGAGAACGTCTACAACATGGACGAGACTGGATTGTTTTTCCATTTGCTTCCCAAATATTCCATTCTGATGCCGAATGAGGACATTTCAAGCACTAGAGGCAAAAAGAAAGTGAAAGATCGTGTTTCTTTGATAGTTTACGCCAACGCATCTGGAACACATAAAATTCCTTGTGTAATGATTGGAAAGCCGAAAGAGCCAGCGTGTATTAAAGACCGACACTGGCCAGTTCCTTATTTCAATCAAGCGAAAACATGGATGGACGTGGAAACTTGCTGGAAATGGTTCAACAAAGTCTTTGTTCCAAAAGTCAAAAGATGAACAAGACGTCCCGTTCTCTTATTGATGGATAATGCGCTGGGACACTTTGACGCCTTTGAACGCGACAACATCCGCGTAGTATTCTTTCCTCCGAATTGTACCAATTGGAAACAACTTTGTGATATGGGAATCATCGCCGCTCTCAAGAAACGATACAAATATTTATATCTCAAGGATATCCTCGACTTTTATGAGCTTGACGAGCAGTTAAAGCAACGGAAAAGAAAATTGGGAAAACAACTACGACGAGGTGCGGCAGGAGTTTCCTACGGAAATCCAGCGCACCTACTGGATGTCGCAAGCTATGTAAAAGAAGCTTGGGATTCCGTCTCATCAAGTTCTATAAAAAATGCATTCAGTAAGGCGGAGCTCATGAACTTGGAACCGGAACCAGGGGCTGAGAGCGAAAATAACGTCATTGCCACTGAGTTAGCCCAAACCATCGAAAGCTTAAATTTATCGATCAACCAATCAGAATTGGAAGAATTTGTTCATATTGATGACGAAAGCAGTGAAGAATATGCTACAGCAATGTTGGAAGACATCGAAGAGCTGTTGGAATTGATGAAGATTAATGAAGCAGGGTTTGATGAAGATAGCGATGTTAATCAACCAGAGCAGATTGTCGAGTCACATGATAGAGTTTAATTTCATGGATTTGAGTCTTTCTATAAGCAAATTCTCGATATTGAGGATCAGTTGCTCTGTTCTAATGTTCAAACAGAAGCCGAAGAAGCATTCGACGATTTCAAAAAATCGTTTGAAAAGTTCCAGGCCAAGGTTCGAGCAATCGTCCTCAAAGCCAGATGCAAAAAAAACCAAAACCTGGGCCAAATGACGATTCATGATATGTTCCACTGAAAAATGTTGATCCCTAAAAATTTTGTCATAAAATGCATATTTAACTGGGATGCGTACTTAAACGGGTGCGTACTTAAGTGGGAGGCTACTGTACATATTTCACCAGCCACACATGGTAGTTTGTAGCAAAGTTGAAGATGTCAACCTTTGCATGTGGTTTCAAAAGTTGCAAGCCAAACAACGTTCATCATATTGTTATAGTTTTGGTTATGTTCAACTAAGTAATGATTTAAAAAAAAGTGTGGATAACCAATCATAATTAAATATAACACGCATAGGTGGGAAAATACTTGGGGCTCAAAGTTTGACGATTGCAATTTAGAAAACATTAGGGTACTTGAAAGGTTTGAAATTTTGCTACTTTATATCAACTCCAATTTTAGATTATGACAACCATTATAAAAGCACATGACATATATTTAACCTATATATGAATAGTAACTGAAGAAAAAATTACAAACAACTTATCATGCCATATCACTTAACACTAACAATTATGGTATGATCATGATAATTAACAGTTTGAAATCATCTACACCTCAACATTATTGTTGGGAGATAAATGAATGGTGTGCTCAAAACTTTGTTGCTTTACAACATTACTGACAATGCATTCAAACTAACTTGTAAAATACCATGGAATCATCAAGTAGAAAAAAACATTTGAAAACCAAGTGCATGCCTATCAAATGCCATTCCAATTTAACCTACAAGTGGATGATTAGATTATAAAAATGACACAACTGTCCCAATGTAATTCACCCTTAATGTGGTCATTTTGTTGGGAGATGCATGTTTGTGCTTTTGAATGTGTTTTGGTATTCTCAACTTCCAAAACATTCATCTTTGCCTTTTCTAAGCTCACTGCTTGATTGTTTACCTTGTGTGTGCCCATTGTAGCTAGCTCAATTGTAGTATAATAATCATGAAAACTTGGGGATTCATTTGCACTTTGGTATATACACATTAGGCATGTTAATGCTAAATCATACATTTAAAATTTTGCATAAAAATTTATTGTGGTTGAAGAGTTGCTTATAAGATTAAATTTTCTCATAACCAAACAATTAATACTAAAACCCACTTGCTTACCCTTGAATAACAAGGGGGGTCTCTTGTGAGGCATTTGCAACTTTGGAGATTGATTTGGTAAGGATAATAATGTTTTTAGGCTCTTGCACATTTGACACAATATTCTTAGGTTGAAAGTCAAATGAAAATAGTAACAAGTAATCATAGTTTACCATCATCCTTTGTCGACACATTTTTCTTCTACAAACCCATGAAACCTAGGAAAGATATCAACCTTTATTTACTTGAAAATTTTCAAGTTCCAAATATTAATGATTCCAAACCATGTAGTACAAAAGAACAAGGCCAAAGTGAGACAAACCCATTTGAACACCATTGGAACTCAATGGTTGCATGATAGTCATTGTTGCAATTATGCCACCACATTCAAAATTCTTAAAAAGATCACAAGGTTTTCTAATTGCTATTAATGGCATCATGGGAGTCTTCTCACATTTTTGTGTTTTTTTTTGGCAACTTATGATACCAATTTTTGTTCACAATAGCAACCAATTATGCCATCATCCCTTCCAAGGCACTAAGTTTCTTATGCAACTATTTGTTTTACTTGAACTTGGTGAGCATTGAATCAATCCTTGTTGCTTGTTGCCTTATAAGCCCACTTACAAAATATAGAAACATCAAACATCTTATACTAAAAATGCACTTGGCACAAGTTACTAATCTCCTAACAAAAAGAAAAGATGGGTTTAACATCCATGCATGAATTACCCAAATTGTTGAAGATAGTGAGAACTTAAGTCATTGTTTGGTCTTACCATATTCATAGAAGGAAAAGTTCAAGCATAGTGGGCAAGCTTTGTAAGGACCCTATGTGTTTTCAAAGGTTTTTCATTTTCTTCTATTAGTGTAGGTGTTCATCCCAATTCAATCTCCTGAACATGTCAACATGTGTGCAAGTACAAGGTTCTTTCAGCACAAGACAAGCTTTGGAATGCAATTGGCATTAAAAATTATTTGGAAGTGTACATATACAACATTAAGCGCAAACGAATAACATGAGTCACACCCACTTGCTTTTTGACTGCTTTTGTGACTGCCTTTGGAAAAATATTTTAAAAATATTCTTGGAAAAGTCTTCAAAGTTTTTTAAAATTAAAATTTCCTTACTTCATACTATTTTATTAAAGTTCATGTTAAAAATTTAGTTAAAAATATCATTTTCAAAAAAATTGAAGTCTTTTTACTACTTAAAAGTAAACGTTACAATGTTTAATGAGTTTTTTTGTTAATTTTTTATTCATTGGATTAATTTCAAATTAATTCACATGTTCCCATGATGATGGGGGGTTTTGGTTTTCCAATTGAATTGTGTGACAAGAAAAAGGTTTATACCCATTGGCCTTTCTTTCAATGGCCATCTTTCATGTTTTGCTCATAATTTCCCTATGAGCTGTGCGTTCTAGGGCCTGGCATGCTTTCTTGTTCAACTCAACAGTAAGCGAATCCTCCCCAATTTCCACAACAGACTTTTTAAGATTCCCTATGGGACCATCCAGGAAAACTTGAATTTCCCCTTGGAAACATGAAATAGTTTGTTTGACAATGGGAAAATACAAATATTCCCTTATTTCACAATTAGAAAATAAGAATAAAAGATTGAAATATCAGTCCCACAATTCCCTTGAGAGTTTTCCTTGTTTTTTGTTAATAGAAGTTTGGATAGTTGCAGCTACTTCAGCTGTCACAGGGGTTTGTCCAACTATAGCATTTGACTTGGACCAACTCCTTGTTATCAGAGGTTGCCCATCCCTATTGACACTAAGGTTTGCAGTGCCTGAAGTTTGCAATGCCCCAATAGTTTGCATTTGTTGCAAAGCTTCCACAGACCTATGTTATTCATCTTTGGAAATCCAATCAAACCACCTTGCAAACTAGAAAAAATGTTCCCTAAATTGCTAGGGATACTATTCATGGTCATACAAGGTAATTGATTGGGCTGTTGTCCTGTGATCACGTTGGTTGGCATGGCACTGAAATTATCTGCAAGCTAAGGAGTCATACCCCATAAGCCATCTAAAGCATGCTATGAGTTTAAATTTTTTTCCCTTTCTCTGAAACCATGAGGTTCTACAATTATTTGATGATTCTAAAGCAGGCCTACTGGGCTACAACGCTTGTTGTACAAACTTATACCCAAAGGAGCTACTAATAGCAACCACCTGGACTAACCATTGTGATCGACCAATCAGAATACTGAGCTGCAGTCAGGTGCAATTTATTATACTCTTTTTGGGAGGTGCACAACTGTGTTGAGCCTTTTACCAGCCACGGCAAGCTGCACGAATTTCGTGCTAAAAAATCAATTTTCTGAGCGAAATCAGCACATTCTGACTTTTTCACAATAAACTTTACTGTCTGGAGTCACATACTGAGCACTGTTGGAGATGCTATAAGGCAAAGACTATTCTGCATAAGAATTCCATCTGGAAAAAGGAACCCTCAAAGGCAATTTCCTTGCACACCCTTAAAATGTTGCCCCTCGCAGCTCTTAACACTGAAATCTCTTTCTGCCTAGAATAGTGAACAAATATTCCTTAAACTGAGTGACCAAATCAAAGGCGCTGTAAGAGCTATGTATATTCTTTGTGAGTCAATGAATAATCTATACCTATAAGTGTATCCCCCTATATTTAAACTAGAGTTTCTGTATAATTTTATTGCAACTTCGACATTGAATTTTCAACAACTCAAAGTATAAAGCTTGGCTCTCCTGGGCCATGAACATCCCTATATAATCCTCCACTTGAGAAGAAGTGGCCAGGCCTGCCACTTTGTACAAAGAGTCCTTCCTACATGCGCATATCTGGGGAGTGAGGGTGAGTGGGCCAAGGGTTACACTCTAAACCTTAAACAGGCTACCCCTGCAAGAAAAACTGAGAAGTAAGTAGATACCAAGGGGTTTAAAACTGCAGTCCAGGTTTAGGGTTTAAACCCCTTGTTTGATAGGTAATAAAATGTGTTAAAGCTCCATATCAGCAAACCCAATGCCTATGCTTGCCAGTTGAACACCCAGATCCAAAACCAGATATAAAACCCTTACAGAAAGATTGCCATAAAGTGAAAATAATGCTATTTCAAAACCCTAAAACCCCTGGTCTATGAAGACTTTTTTTTCAAGAAGCAAAAATGTTGTCGGATGGAAACAAGTCAGTTTTTTGGGGGCAAAGGATCACTGAAAGGTAAAGGAAAAAAGAAGCAAATATTTTGTCACAAATTCCCTTTTTTAAATTAAAAATTCATCAATATTTGCCTTCTTTTTTTTTCCTTTTTTGTTGGAGAGGGAGAGTGTTGCCACAGTTCTGTCTACTGGCTACTGTTGTAACGGTCTTCTACAAAGGTGTCTCTTTTGGGATGCTTGTCACTGTGACTACATCACAAAATTGAAAGCAAAAAGACTATTGGGAACCCTGAAATCCAAGGTGTACAAAGGTAGATATGTATGATTTGGAAAGTATGGATGAGATAGCTCTTCCAAGTCTGAAGTTGGGATTCGGGTTACTCTTGTTCACTTTTGTGATGTAGCCACACGAGCAACCATCCACAGGAGAATCTAACCAGATTTGTTCACAGGACAAGTAGGACCTATATATTTGAAAATCTTGCGCTTTGGAGACGCGAGGGAGTAGTTCAAAAACCTTGCTTTTCTGAAAAATGTTTTTTCAATTTTTTTTCTAATAAATTGTTTGTCAGGGTCACAGCCCCAATTTTTTTTTTCACATTTGAGTGAAATTTTGCACAAAAGAAATTGACTTGTCAGGATATAGGATTAACCCATGATTTAAAAAGAGTATACCATTGTGTCTAACAAACCAAGGATATGTAACCCAAGAAGAAGAAGGAAGTCTGATTAAAAAAGGATACATTAAAATGCTTGAGCTGGCTCAAAGTTGTGTACAAGGAATAAGATGATCTGTGCTTATAGTCACCTCCTTGTCACTTAGCCCTTGTCACTTTGCATCATTGGTCTTATCGTCTCTTGTTAGGCCACTTATCTCCTCCTCAAATTCCTTTCACTTTTTGCAGTTTTCAACCCTGCATATATGGCTCACATTGCATGGCACGAGGGAATTCCGGAGGGTTTTAAGGCACATGGATTGTTGACCATTGAAGTATGAGGTAATCCCTTGCAATGCATGCGTGCAATGGTGAGCTGAGGGGTTGGTCAGCATTACCAGAAGATTCATGTCTAGACTCTAGAGCATCTAGTTTCCATTTTGACCATTTATCAAACTTTTTGGACCAAGACTAATTTTTTTGGGGTGCAATATCTTTCAATGTTGTTGGGTATGTCTTTCAAAGAGTTGCTTTTCTTGACACAAAAATGTCATAAAATTCTACATCCATGGGCAGACCTCTAGAATCCTGAGAACATAAGCGCAAGTTGACAATTCTTCAACATTGCCAATCCGAAAGGAGATTGTAGAGTCAAACTTGTAAAGTAAAATCTATTTTTGGGGTTTGAGAAAATCCGAAACAAGCCACCAAAAAAGGGGAAAAAAGTGGTAAAAAAGAGCAAGGTTTAATCACCTCTATAGTGGATATGAAAAGACCTTGAGAGTGACCAAAGACAAGCACAAGACTCACATCCTTTCATGTTGACATTGCTTTTTGAAGAGTAGGCTATATTTCTAGGGGATATTTTCATAGCTAACCATTTTGATTCTATTTTTGCAAGTGGTCATTTGTTTTGGCCTATTATGGTCAATGCAATTGCTCAATACTCCCTCATCTTTGACCCAAGGTAGCACATGGGGTGGGGTGATTAGTTGACCGAATGACCTTCATAAAGAAAAACTTGTTAAAAAAAATTATTTTACATTTATCCTATGGAAACGGGCAGCTTGTTGCATAATGGCTCTGTGCTTCATGGCAAGTTCAAACAACAACCTTCAGATACTGGATCTTCAACTTCTTATCTAGATCATGCATGTGCTTTATGGAACATGCTCACCTATCATATCCACAAATTGTACTCCAGATGTCACTCACACATTGGGTCAAGTTCAAGCCAAAATTTATGCCAAACCCTAATTTTAGGTGTCTTTTAGTGTTGGGTGATTCTTTGAATTTTCAAAGAATTGTCAGTTCGAGTTCTTTAAATATTTTAGAATCAAAGAACTGTTGGTTACAAATCTTTTGAAAATTATTTAGAATTAAAGAATCACTTTAAATTCTGGTTATTTCAAAAACCTTGATGAACTGACAGATTTCGTGAAAGACCCAGCAAAGACCTACTGGTTCTTTGACTTTTCATATATTTTGAGAACCATGATTATATATCAAAATCAATTCTTTTAAAAATTTGAAAACTGCGGAGTAAGTGGGTAGATACTTGAGCCCATAACTGACTGACGGCTATCTGACCCTCTGTCTAAGAAGCACCCAACACTTGGTGTCTTCCCAATGGGCGAGGGCCAACAAACAGGCAAAAGTTAGTGAACATATGAATAATGTATGATGTTTGTACTAGCATTGCACATTTGCAATTAAGGGAAAAACAATGAGTTGTGCACAAACATGAAAAGACAAAAATTAAAACATCAAATGACTTGAAAAAAAAAAAACAAAGACAAAACCAAAAACCTTTTGGTTGGAACTTTAATAACAGAAAAACAGTTGGCTGCAATGGTGAATGGTAGCAGGATTGAAGAAGGTTGGGCATACGAATAAGATAGTTCAATCTGCATAAGGTAGGTTATGCATGAAGTGAAAATAAAACGAAAAAAGAAAATTATATGACCAAATATCAAGTGCTAAATATGAGCCTTCATGTAAGCTACATGTTAATATGACTTTTGCAAACTATCTGCCTTCACAGATGAAGTTAAACCTCAAACTCTACTAATCAGGCAGGATAAAATATGGTAAATCTAAAATGTTTACTAGCTGGATAGGGTGATTTTGAAAGGGTAGCAGAAAAGAATTACCAATCGATAGGGTAGACATTAAGTGTTGGGCAATTCTCACCCGGTTGGTTGAAAACCGGCGCTGGTTTTGAGTTTAATTCTCATTGAGAACCGACAATGACAACTGCCATGAGAACCGGATTGAAGGTTCTCATTGGAGGTGAGAACCGCCTAGTGAGAATCACCCAAGTTTTCATCTGGCATCCAGTTTGAGAATCGGACTGGTTCTCACATTTTGAGAAGGGTCCAATTCTCATGGTCGAAAACAAAAAGTGAAAAGTAAATAATAAAAAAAAAATTAAAAGTTTAAGCTAAAGAAAACTAAAATTATTATTTTATGAAGGCGGCTGCCATAACAAACAAGGATTTAGCTAGGTTTGATTACAGGACAATCAGAAATTTAAGTTTTTTTTAGAATCCTGTTAGTTTTTAGCTACCTTTTATAAACACAAAGTCTAAAGGTCGTGAACAGTTCAAAAGTTAAGTTTTTTTTAGAATCCTGTTATTTTTTAACTACCTTTTATAAACACATAGTTTAAAGGTGGCGAGGCGAATAGTGCCTTTTTCCTCTACTTTTTTGGTGAAGGTTTTGAATTTTTTGAATTTTTTTTTGAGCTTGTTGTAAGTTATTTTCAGATTTTGTTAGAGTGAAAAATTAAAAATGCTGATTGTAAGAAAAGAAAAAAAAAATTTAAAAAAATGTAAAATGATGATTTGTAAAATGATGATTAAATCAAGGTTCAAAATTCTGTGAAAATCGTTAACTTTGAAATTTGCTTAATTAGATTTTTCAAATTTTTTTTTGAAAATTAAGGCGGTTCTCAAAATGGAAATTAAAAAAAAACTAGAGCAATTTTCAAAACCTGCTCCAAAAATCGAATTGATGATTCTCACAAAAAATAAATAAAATGAAAATTGCCCAACACTGGTGGACATCCCAACAGAAGTATCCCCAAGTAAAGGACTTTCATCAACTTGATGGTTATTACCAAACATGGGGTAAGTACATTAGAGGAAGGTGTTATTAGAACTGAAGCAATGTTTAGCTTGGCCTTGCACTAACCCTTTAATTTGATATGGTTTCCCTCTAGACCTTACCTACCACATAATACTTAGTTCATTACCTACGGGTCCATTCAAGGTTGGGATTCAAAAAAAAGGAAAAAAGGTTCTAGGACTTTTGTAGGATTATTTTTTACAAAAAGTACTTACTTGAAACAAATTTAGGTGAGAAAAATTGAATAGTCTAATTTAAGATAACTCAAATTACAATGGTAATTTTTCACATGTATACATAATCATGTATCAATATTCTAGTTTATAGTGATAAACACATAAAATTTCAAAAAAAGTTTCAATGAATAATGAATCATTTTTTTTGACAATATTATTTCTTACACATGTCACTTGCACCTAAAGCTAAACATTTTGAACACATTGAACATCTTTTTTTTCAAATGATTAAAAACATGAGTATTTTGCGTAGCAACCTTTTTTTTCAAAATTTCAAAACTTTGAAATTTTTGTATGGTTTGATTTTTCATTACATTCACCTAAGGGTCAAAACACATTCGAAGAAGCCACCTACATTATTTTATATTAGGATTACATGTCTTTGTCCCCAAAATAATTTTTTCGTACAAATGAATTTTTGAATGAAATTTGTTGCAACTCGTTATAAAAAATGGCTACATTTGCTTTAATAGATCACTTTAAGAAAAAAAATATTGTTGAATACATGAAAATTTATAAATTTTGTAAATTCCTTGCAAATTATATGTTTCGTCTTGAAAAATGATGATAATTTCAAATTATACCAAAAAATGTTCATTATTTTAAAGTTTGAATTTCATATATTATAAATTGCAACTTTGTTTCATAAATAATGTACATTACACCCCACATATAATATGTGGTAGAGCACTCTTGAAAATTTGAAATTTTAAAACATATTTTGAATTTTCATAATTTTAAATTCTCACTTTTAAAAAGTAAGAATGTTTTTTTAGTGTGTCTAATAGGTAATGATCATTTTATATTTTTATTGTCAACTTACTTTTATTATGTGTCCTTTATAATTATTTTTTTAATGAAACAAAATTTCACTTTCAAAAATTCTTAATTTAAAAAAAAAATTGAATAAAATGGATTGTTAATTTGAGTTTTTTTGACATTCATATGTGTGTATAAAAGAATAGCTTGTAATGATTATCATGGTTTCCAATAGTACAAAAAAAGATTTATAATTTCTTGGCATTTGATACCTTTTGTGGTTTGTTTGAGTGTCTTTTGACCCCAATGACATGTGCTTTCATAAAGTGAACATGTTTTTGTTGTGTAAAAAGTTTGAATTCAGTTGTATGATTTTATGCATTTTTAAAAATTACTTTAAAAACAAAGTGCAGCTAGAACACTTGATGTAATTAGTTTAAAGGACTTAAAGTAACATTTACATAATATTCAAATAATGTTTAAATAATTTTATTATTTTAAAGAGACATCATTTTACATATTAACATCAAACAATTCACAACAACTATAATAATATAAAATAAAATTTAAAAAAATTCATTCTTTTTTCTTACTCCAATTGTGAATGGACGTCTATGTCAATGACTAAGTATCATGTAGAAAGTGGGTAGGGAATATGTACCTGTGATTATCATGTGTAGGGTAATGCTGTAAGGGTAGAGTGTTGTTGAAATAATTTAGCTGAGGGCCTGTGAGGGCCTGTCATTTCAGGAACACCTTGGCCTAAGGGTGTTGCCCAACATAAAAAGTCAGTGATTTTTACTTATTTATCATGATGCCCAGCCAGTACCAGTTGGGTAACTGCTGAGTATCATGCTAAAAAATTTAAAAACTAAGGGAGACATTTGAAAAAGTGAAACATAAAATCTGTGAGTGTTTTGCTTTTCAAAATGCCTGCTTGCAGATTTCATTAAATAAGAGTGCTTTCAACTAAACTAGTGGAAATCAGGGAGGTTTTTCTGTAGGTAAAGACTCTTGGTGGCTACTAGGTAAGTAGATGCATATGTGGATAGTTAGTACACAGCTAACCACTATGGTTCACTCTGGTCACAAACTTGTTATCTTAGTTTTGAATGGAAACCAGAACAGAGTTAGCAAGATGTTCATTAAACAAGTCCAAGTCCACTGGGTGGTGAAATTATACCAGTGTACACTGCCATGCCAAGTTCTAGGAATTCGAGACGATCAGTGCATTCATGAAATAAAGACTGTAGAAATTCTGTGCAGAAAAGTATTAGAACTTTCATGATCTAGATAATTTGAAATGCTGATTTCATCATCAGCTGAATTAGTTCTAGTAGTCTATCCACTGATCAAATCTTTGAAGCCGCTGTTACCTGCTCGATGCTAGCTAGGAAATTCTTGAACGTGGGAGTTCTCACTAATTAAATCCCCAGAATTCCCGTTGAACAATCAGAATAGCGCATGATCTAGCACGTCTTCAGCGCTCGATCCGTCTTAAGACGTACCGGTTTAGACAATCTAGACAGATCTAGACGGATCTGGATGATCTAGATGCGGATCTAGACAGATCTGGACGATCTAGACAGGTCTAGACGGATCTGGACGCGGATCTAGACGATGTGTATGGAATTTGATTTCTAGATACATTTGCAGCATGCACGATGCAAGGTTAATTTGCGCTTCAGAAATTACTGAGCTTAATTAATTTGCCTCTATGGATGGGTTGCAGCTGGATGATCTGCCACAGCTACATGTGTCTGATTTGGCAGGTCCTGCTGCAAAGTAGTGGAAAGGTGATGGAAAGCAGAATTCAGAATGCTGGATTTCATGAATGGTGATGATCCCCCCTGCAGTTGCTGCATCGCTAGCTGTTGCTTTGATGCACCTGCCTGTATTGGTGCTGTTTGAATTGCTGAATTCGCGGTGATCTTACGATTCATCAGCACCGATGCAGCTGCAGCAGCTTCAGAGTACAAAACGTCGTCCTGATGACGTCTGATAGTTGTAGCTCGACCTGCTGCATGTTGATGATCAGCTTCAGCTCCAGCAGCTGCATGATGATATTGTTGATGGTTTTGCACTGTTTGACTCGTCGACAGGATCGAAGTGATGGCTGACGCAAGTGCAGTCATGAACATTGGGTCAGCTGTCATGGCGCTGACTGAATCAGCAATCGATTGTGAAACAGTTGCAGGCGGTTGAGTGTGCACAGCTGCAGCTCCTACTCCAGCTTGATTGCTTGCGTGTGCAGCAGCTACAGATGCCATCCTTGCCACCATTTCTTGATGCACTGCAGCTTGTTGCTGCTGCCTATGATGATAGCTTTGCTCTTGGAAGCTGCTTGTCGGGCTCGCAGCTTGGAGATTCGACGAGCTCGTTCGCCTTACCGTCCCTAGCGTATAAGCATCTGGTGTTCCATTGGACAAGCTGAAGAGAGCGCCGGGTTGTATGATATCTCGCAGAAAGGTCTGGGCTGGCGTATTTCTTGCATGATCTTCCGCTATTCTCCAAGCTTCTATATGGTTCGAGCTGGGAGCTGCATTTGATGCCGGAGCTATTATCCCGGACTGGAGGCCAAGTTGAGTAGCGGGGTCTTTAGTGAGATCGAGAGTGATGGTTGGAAAGCTGGAGGCAGTAAGAGAGGAGATTGGCGCTGTCGGGCAAGCGCCTTGCAGCGGTAATGCAGCTGGCGTGAAGAAACTGGGCAATCGGCCTGCAGCCATGCGCACCAGATCGTCACTGCTGGTTGTGGAGCCTGCGAGGAGCATACTGGCTGCTGCAGCGGTGGTGGACGCCATACCGGCAGCAGCTGGTGGCATGGCATGGTTGTGACTGCCTTCGTACGTGGTGATCAGTATTGACTTGTCTTCCGCCAGCCTCTGGACCTGTAGAAATAAACTCCGCCACAATCAATAAAACTTCACGATCAGGAGCCATACATGTGGGATCACCAAATGTGTAGAAATCCAGCTTCTGTGTATGCATGGTCGTTCAGTTGAAATGAAGATCCCATGCTCAGTGTTCAGTTCAATATCTAGACAAGGCGTTTTAGAACAACTCCTTCTGTGCTTGAATGTGGGAAAGCTCTCAGTTATCACTGTTAGAAATCCCCTCTTAGAACCAATGTCAAAGGGAAAACTCATTCGTTTCCCCCAATAGGTGCTTTCCAACCAGGGAAAATTTACCAACTTCGCCTTTGACATTGGTTCACAGTAACCTTCTAGATGGCATAATTGAATTTTCCCTGTCTAGGCTAACTCCTGGAATGTTGCAAAACTCGGTGTTGCACAATTCCCTGTTACTTGCGTTTCTGGTCTATTCTTGGAGGTAAGGTGGGACAAAGTTTTCCCACAAGGGAAGGATTCATCCAAGAGCTGCCTGTGAGCATACTTGACCATGAGTGCTATATAACAAAGAAGATAGAGGCTCTTCAAATCGACAGTCCTGTTACTGACCTGGACAAGAAGCTAACTGACCTATTGGACCAAATGCTTGTTTCAATGGAGGAAATAAATGAATTAGGGTCTATGCTGCAGACAAGAAATAAAGATGAGAATTTTTTTCGCCTGAGGTCATGTACATGTTGCAGTATTATACAAACACCGCTAGCTAGCTGCATGTCGTTTTCAGAAGTGCAAGTTGGTAATTTTGCTTACTTGCTTTCGGACAGGGCAGCCAGGAGCGACAGTACAGCGATAATACGCGCGAGGACATGGGTTGCCCTTCGCCATCTTCTGACCGTACTTTCTCCATTGGCATCCGTCATTCATCTTCATACAGGAATCAGGATCACAACACAAATCAAGAACCCATGTCAGAACAGATTTTCAAATGTTCGAAACAAACGATTTCATGACGCACAACAAAAGATTATCATGCTATCGTGACCCTAGCTAGCATCTGTAGCTGCTGGATGCTGAACTCTCAATTCATGTCAATCTGCACTCGATGTTCCGCTTGCACTAGAGCAATACTATCCATTGTGTAATTCTAGTAAAGCATAGATGACACTAGCTGGTCTTTCCAGACTAGTACTATTCAGCTCAAATCCACAGGACGACAGTTACTCAACCGACGCAGCAACAGAATGCTTGACACTAACTTTGATAAGTTTGGTATAGTAATTTAGCTTACGGTTGGAGCCTCGCATCGAGTCCTGACTGAAACACGAGCTTTGCGAACTGGAGCCTCATGAGATTCCTGATCCTTATTGTGAGGATTCTGAACTGGTTTGATGCGCGCCTGGTTTGATGTATGAGCAGTTGGCGCTGTTTTCCGCAACTTTTTGGGTGGCCATGAATACTCTTTTTGTTGGTGATCTGTCGACGTGCTTTGGTCTCTAGTAATTTCGTCATCTCGAGCTCGATCGAAGCTGGTTGGCTCAGATCTCATATGTCCATGCGACGTAGGGGACGACGTCGATGTTCTGATATGATCTTGGGAGGCATGTACAACAACAACTTGTTGTTCATCTGCAGCAGGCGAGGACACTCGCTGTTGCTTTGACCGACTGAACATCCCCTGCGCCGCTGATCCCTGCTTGATCGGTGAGATGGTCGCGTGATGATCTGGACTCGTAGTCGAAGCGATCGACTTCAAGTCAGGCCGCTTGATTTCTTTGGTCGGAGATCGAAAGATTCTTGCAGGGAGACTGCTGGTGTGCAGATTAATCTCTTGAGAGGAATCTGCATCGCCAGTACGATCAATTGGTGCAACTCGCTGAACGTTTTGGTTGTGGGTGACGCCGACTTGAGTGAGCTGTAGTCGTAGTCGTTTGTTATCTTCACGCAAGCGCGTCATCTCTGTGTGCACAGTCATGAGCTGCAAAGAGTCGAAGACCAATTACGGTCCCTCATGAGACCCGTGCTAGCTGCTTCTCGCTAGAACCCTCATGTAATTTCCTCTTCACTCATGGTCGCTAGTGTGGACCAAGATCAAAATCGTGGTATATATGTGTACTAAGCGCGTATAACTAGAACTATTGCACAATTTCCTGTTGCTTGCAGTTTTAGTCTATTCTTGCAGGTAAAGTTAGAAAATCATCCAAGAGCTCCTTGTGGCTACTACTTTGTTCATTTTTGGAAATGGACTAATATCTAGGTGGTCTAGACGAAACTTCAGAGACGAAGAGAATTTGTTCCTAATTAGTACCTCGTTCTGCAGCTGCAACGTCCAACGAAGGGATCTTTTGGGTGACAAGGGCGGCGACATTTCGTCTTCCACTGTCGACCGAGTCTCACTAACACTCATGTTGCAGTTCGTATGCACCAAGCTGGAATGACTAGTCTGCGTGAATGAAAAAAATGAAGGATTTAGATTGAAGTGAATGTGGAGGAATTCTCAGATACAAAATACAAACATGTACTCTTCGGAAAAGCTAGTAGAAGTATTGGACACATAAGTCCCGGTTCTTTAAGCCGCAAGATAGTCAAACAGATATAAGCTTCCACAGATCAGTTGCATACCAGTTGCAGCTTGTCGATGGACATGACGTCTGATCCGCGTGACCCTAGTATTTGAGACCCCGTATGCAGGACGTTTTCTTGGGAGCTTGTCATAGCAGCTGGTTGGAATTGATGCAGTTTCTGATCTGTTGCTGGATTAATTGGGCTATTAGCTTCCTCATCCTTCCAGCTGCTTAATCTTGAGTCCCGCTGCACGCCGCCTTTGATCATCGAGAGATAGTCCGAGTCACTTGTCTCCATCATCTCCTCTTCCTCACTCTCTTCTTCAGAAGGCTTCACAGAGAGATCTATGTACGCAACTCTGTCCTCGCGGCCACTGCTACTAGTACTCTTGGTAGGCGCTTGCGAGGTATCCATATTGTTGTCCCACTCGCCTGCAGTTGCTGTATCCATTAATTGACGACCATCGGCGACGGCGGCAGCAGCTGCTGGTCGTCCCATAAAACGAAACTCGCGGTCGATCTTACTCAACCTGTATTTGATTACTGCGCAGCAGATCAGGAAGACTGCTGCCTTGACAAGAACTTCGTCTCTCGGATCTCTAGATCTGCAAGTACAGGATTGATCAAAGGTAATATCTCATCAGCTGTTGAACACTCATGTCGTTGCCAAGACCAACTACTTACACCACTCTGCAAACTACAGATCGTGTTAACTAGTAGGACAAGCTCACAATAAAGAGATTTGATCACATGGTGTTGCTCTAGACCATCGTCAGCAAGTTTTTGTACGCTTCCTTTTGCAGACAGCGTGCTATATTTCATATACACAATCGAAGGCTGTGCAGCAGCAGCAAGAGGACGTCGTGCACGCTAGCTAGCTAACAAAAGGCGGCCTGCAGGCAGGCAGGTCACTCCGGTGGTCAACTGCTTTGAATCAACTGTTCTTCGCCCTAGTGCTGCAAGCCTAAATAGTCTCTAGACGAGTCCAAACCTTGAAACCAGTACAAGACTTACCTTGAACTCCCCGGTATTAGTAAAAATTCCGCGACGGATCGAGAAAACAGTTCTGATCAAACTAGCTGTCATATGTGGATGAAGAAACCAAGCCATGTTGATGAGTTTTAGATCTAGTGCAGAATTTGCTGAAGATGGAAACAGGAGTAGAAGGTAAAATTTAAGATGAGAAGGAGCTATAGCAGCTTTCCATGAGCAAAACTTCTTTGACTACTTCTGACACGATTTCTGGCATGACGCTGCTGAAGTCAATCTCTGGAAGTTGCTGGCCTGTCACCACTATGACGGCAGCAGCTCCCTGAATCCTGGTACACAAGGAGAATTCAGCTTGAGAATCTGCCCGGGCCCTGAAGACCCGTGCTGCAGCAGAAGCTGCAACAGTTGCAGCTGCTACTTTTCCAGAAATGGATTGCTGGTAAGACCAGTGCTGAATCACTGGACTCATCTACAACAGAAGACCCATCCAGTCGGCAAAAAGGGAAAGGAAAGAAAAATATACAATACTGTGTTCAGGTTTCTTCATTATGAAACAAAATTTAATTTAATTTAATTTTTTAAAATTTATATAAAGATATATACATATATGTATGCACACACACACACACACACACACACACAAGATTATAGTCTTGCAGGTCCCACACTTTGATGATGAATTTTTAATATATAATTTGCTAAGATTCTGGCATAATCATTAAGAAATTAGTAGGGTGTATTTTTTGCTTGTTAACTACAAAATAATTTCTCAAATTCCTGAATTTTTTTCTCATAATTATTTAATGCCGAACCCGCTAGATTACTATAACGTTCTGGCTGTTTCTTCAGCTTCTTCCTATTGTGAAAATATGAATGGTCAACACAGGGACTCCCAGTAGTACTAGTGTGCTCAATGCATAGGGTTAACAAACCTGTTGTTGCTGTTTTGCCTCGCTTATTTATTTCGGACAATTTGTAGTGTGTTTTGGGGGTGGGGGCACTGAAGGGGGTGTGATTATGTTTCTGTGTGGACACAGCATATGATCGTATGCTGTGTTTAGGAAATGTTCAATTTGAATGCAGAGACTGTCTTGATTTAGTCCAAGGAGGGATATTTTATATCATGTTATAATCAATAGGACTTGATATTTGGCAGTTTTTAGGGCGGTTATGTAGCTGTAATTCTCAAAAAAATCAAATAACTGATTGTAATATATCACCAAGGTTTTGAAAGAATCTGAGAACCAGTTCTGATATATAATCACATTTCTTTTATAAAAAAAAGAAACAGTCAAATAACCTTCTATGAACCTATCGGTTCTTGCTGATTATTTCATGAAAACTGTTTGTTCTTTGATGCTCTTTGAAAACCCTGGAACCAGAGGTTCTTTGATTATGAAAATTTTCAAAAACTGGAGTTCCTTGAATTCCTTCTTTTAATTCACCACCCAACACTGGTGCATACAATTAAGTTTCAAATTGGTTATGAGAGATTCTGTCCTACTTGGACAAATATTTGTTGGATTGCACATAAGTTAAAGTCGAATCAATGTTGTCACCACTCCGTCAAGTTTTGAAAAGGGTTGCTGGCATGGCATTCATTTACTAGCTTGGAGGTTGGAAGGTATTCCCACTAGCCTGGCTATTCTTATGACGGCTTAAAAATAAGGATTTTAGAACCTAAAATTCGCTAAAGATATAGTAGAAGCCTTTGACCTTGGGTGAACCCACAACGCCTTGGGTGGGCCGGCACCTGAAATGGTACCATGGTAAAAACCAATGATGTTGGGTTTTGATTTTTGGCCAGTTCTGGTTTCTGTTCTTGGGCTGATTATCAGCTACCCAAACCATAGATTCTAAATTTTAACAATAATAGTTAGAACTGCAATCAGAACATCTGGACTCAAAATCTAAATTGATCTTCAGCACAAACCAGAGCTGAAATCGAAACCAGCCCCAAAACCCATTGTATACAGATTCCAATTCTTCATTTTCAACAAAATTAACTGTATCTGCTTTTTGTTTGAAATAACACTTTCCAACTGAGGTTAGACATGTTAGTTTGAGAATTCAATTTAGCTTGAGAATTCAAATTGAAGATTTCTTATTAAATGTATGCACTTAGGGGCCTCACTCAAGAACAGGAAGTGAGCAATGTAAGTGCTCGCTCAAGGTGGCCGTACTTCACTATATCAAGTGGAGTCGAGAGGCCACCAAGTAATGCGTCACACATAAAGGATGACAATTGGACTCCGAAATTATGGAGATAAAAATTGACTTCAGGAGACCTGAGAAAGAAATAATAGACAATGTCAAAGACGTGTGGGTTTGATACAGATGCAGTCAATTCTAAACGTTGGGTGGCCAAAGTAGTGCTGGGCCCTGGCCACTCTCAATTTCAACTTCCACCGAATGTGTACCTTGTTCTCCATCTCACTCGTAATCTATTTCTCCTCTGTACCTTACCACAATCTGCCTCAATTTTCATACAGGGACTCTCGCATCAGAGTCCCTTCTCTTTTCTTTTTTAATTAGTAAGAGCATCTCCATAGGTGCTCAGTATGCCACTCTGGATAATAAAATTAAATGTCTAAGTTTAGCTTTTTTTTGGTAACCCCACCAATAAACCTGTAACTGGAACTGCATATGTGAGGGGGACTACTAATAGCAAACCACCTGGACCGATCATTATAATCGACCAATCAGAAGTACTGAGCCGTAGTTAGGTCCAATTTATTACACTCTTTTTTGGAGGTGCACAACTCTGTTGCCCCTTTTACGGGAAGCTGCACGAATTTGGTGCAGAAAAATCAATTTCCTGAGCTATACCAGCACATTTTGACTTTTTTGTAATAAATTATACTGTCTGGAGTCACATACTGCGTCTCTCCACCGCCGCTCTGTGTACCCTACACTAGAAATCTTAGATGAAGTTCATCAGTCAAATCCAGTGAATCACTGGAACAGTGCTGGGACCCTGAAATTGTGCACAACTTTCAGTGCCCTGGAGGGGCCCTGGAAAAGTTTAATAAACACAGTCAAATCCAAATCGTATTTATTGATTACTCCCTATTTCTCATTGGTTAGATAGTTGGATTAGTCCACGTAAGTTGCTATTAGCAGTCCCCAACTACTTGCAGTCCCCCTTTCAGTTTGATGGGTGGGGTTCGAATAAAGTTAGTAACTAAAATATGGATGTGAGAAATACTTTTTTGCAGGGTGACGTACTGAGCGTTGGTGGAGATGCCCTAACTGTGTTATAGGCCATGAGATGCTTGACTCGGGTGCTTTTTTTTTTCCAATTTTGTGAGGTAGTTGAACTGGCAATCCTCCACTAGAGGACTTAGCCAGATTTGGCTACAAGACAGAGATAAAAGTAGAATTTTTTTAATGCAAGAACCTATAGTATAAATGTGGCAATTTTAAATGGTTTTTCCTCAGGATATGGCGAATTTGGTGCAAATTGTTTTCAACAGATCTTTTGTAAAAGTCGCAGCGCTTTTTTTCCCTGTCTCTAAGTGCCAAAATTTCACCACAACCGAAAACGCTGGGATTCATGAGTCTACAGCAAGCTGAAAAACTAAGGCTTCAGCACATAATCCAGAATAATTTAAAAATGAATTGTAGCCTTCATTTTTCCTCTTTCCTTTACATTTTGTTATTGCAATAAAGTTGCATTAATTTCAAATGAATTTTCTTTTCATTGAAAAAAAAAAAATAAACACAAAAAAGTCATCAGCAGCCATTTTTTTCAAGTCTGACTAGTAATTAATGTGACAATACAACTTAGACCTCAATTGGCTAAACTTTTTGCATGAGGTGGAGCCAACTTGACAACTTTTAAAAACTAAGTGGCTATGATGACAAATCAATAATTTCAAATGTCCATAGAGTGGCTACACCCAAAATAATCATGATCAAAAGCAATGGCAACATCTGGGTTTGTAAGTGATTACATTTTATGACATGTAGGTTTTCAAGGGGTTGTATTTGGCAGAATGTCGGTTGGCAAGGGAATATTTTTGGCTACATGGCTAATTATGCCTTTCACTAAAGAATTAATGCATTCAATTATTTAGATCTTAACACAATTCTAAATTTTTTTACAAAATTAAAATGAAATTCAAAACCATGGACAAAAAAATAAAAATAAAATTACTTCAACCTTAATCACCTTGAAAGGAATTTGAGCTCCAACCCTAGAAGGGTGATGCCCATTGTAGCTCAAGGCCTAACCTACACCCAAACCAATTAAAATACATGCACAAAAGAATTTGTTAAAAAAATAATCTCTAGGTTTCAATTGAGGATGCAAATAAAAGTAAAGGCTGTACTTCAAGATAAACACCAAAATCTTCAAATTGAATAACATCACTTTGTCAAAAATGACATTTTATTATTGGTTTTTTTCTTTAGAATAATCATTTATGCCATTTGTAGAAAATTTGGACCCATCTTTTATGTCATTTTTAGTTGTTAATGGCATTTGTAGTCATATAAGACTTATCATAAAATGTCATTTTTGGCATAATGCACCTTCACAAAACATAACAAAGTTTTTTCTTAAAAATTGAAAACATGCATAAAAAAATAAAAATAAAGTTTTAAAATTACATAAAAACCTTAAAGGTTAGGAGTTGACTTGAAGCCACTACCACCTTTTTATTATGTACCTTAATATTTACTTCTTCCATGTAAAATCCATCTTAAAAAATTGATGCCAAGTTAAACACTCCTCAATGCATACCATGATTGAAAATGGGGATATTGAAAAGAAACAAAAAGAAACTCAAGAAATATTATCAAACCTAAAGCCACATCAAAATTGTGGCATACTCCAAATTTTCCACTAAAACATCTATCACCAAAAAAGATTTACAAGCTTGGTGTCATGCTTCAATTATGCATTTTCACAATAACAAATTATGCCTTGCCATTTGGTAATGGCCTACTTATAAAGCAAGTTTTGCAATGGAAAGAAATGTTAACTGTAAAATTTGATGCATAGATGCAAGTGTGTTTAAGTGGTTCTGCAACTTGTTCTTCATAAATTGATAATGTTGAAAATTTGTTCATCTTTGATGGAGCCAAGCATTTGGACAACAATAATCTCAACCAACTTAATAAATTCAAAGCCTAGTGATTGGGTTCAATTCATTATTTTCATGGAGAACTGTTTCATAATTGTGAACCATAGTCATCTTGAAAAAAAATGTTTGCAAATCTAGATTGTGTATTAATAACAAAGCATGCACAATCTTGCCACAATCACTAACTTTGCAAGGGGCTCAAAAATTCCATTTCAACATTTAAATGAATGTGAAAGGTGTCCATTGCTTCAATAAGATTTCTAGCTTAGAATTGGGGATAAATAACACCAAGGGTAGTCATAATTTGATGTTCCAAAAAATGTTGTTTTAACTTAGAAATAAGGTCTCAAGCTGCCCCTTCACATTCATCTTTCACCTTGGTCATAGCCTCTTCGAAAGAATCCTTGGCAATAGGTAGAAACCTCTAACACCATCAACATAAGACTAGTAGATAGGGTATTTACTTCTAGCAAATGAAAACACAAGATATTCAACATCTTCCATTTTAGGGTTGAATATCTTGGAAGATTTTAGTCAAAAAACCAATTCATTGAAAGGGTTTGATCGGTTCAGGACTTAATAAAATTAAAATCATTGAAAGATGGATTTCAAACTTAGCATAAGGATCACAACAGAGCCTATACAACTCTTGTTGAGCTAGTTCTACAACATCCACAAAGTTGCAAACAAAATCATCTTTGCTTTGTGCAATTTTGATTAATGTACGCATTGTTTCAAGCAAAGGAAGGATGAAAGGGAACCAAAGAATGTACTCAATGTCACAAAATGCATTCAAGATTTCAAAACAAGCTCATTTTTTGCATTGTTAGTGTGCATCTTCATAATCAAAGGGTGGAATTATTCTATGAACACTTATTTTGCCAAAAATAACATGGAAATGCACTTTGTATTTGCATTCTAAAAATGTTTATTTCCTTTCAAGTTCATTAGATCAACAAGCTTCTAAAATTCCATAAACTTCTTGGGGAACTTATGTGCAAAAAAAAACATACATATTTTGCAAGATGCCCTTTAATTGATGCACTAAGTCTAAGTTTAATAGGTGGCCACTAAAAAATGAATCTTTTGGGCAAAACAATGAACCCCACTCAAAATGAAGCTACCTTTTCTTTGATTTGCACAACGTGACACTAGTTCAATGGCTTGGAGCACACTTGAACCATCACAACCCATATTGACCAGCTTTTTTCTTAGTTCCTCCAACCTTAGCCCACCAAATTCTAATAAACATTCAAGAATCATAATAAATATGTTGTTAGATGCGGCAAGGACATAATTGGGTCAACACAAAGGAGGATGGGGATCCTCTTCCAATTTTGGACCATATAAAGGTGGATTGAAAGCCATTGCATATTTTTAATTGATGTAACCTCATCTATGATGACTTCTATGAAAGCAATAATTGCAAATGTAATTTTTGTAGTATCCAACAACATACAATGTATGAATTATCCCATGCCCCAACTTGAGGAGTTAGATTAGTGCTTTTGGAAAAACCATTTGATTTGTGAAAAGATTCCTTCACTTTCAACAACTACAAGAAAGGCTTCAAATTTTCTTAAATCGTCAAACTTCCACTTGCAGAGTGGCAACATCAACCAAAAGATGATCCAAGATGAACAAGTAAACATGAATAGTGAAAACAATTTCATTCATGGCATGCATAAAATCTTTATTGAAATTGTAAAAACTCGCATCAATTGTGGGAATGGATACCATACCATTTTTATGCCCAACATGTTTTAATAAATTGTCTAGTTTTAGAACTAAAAGCTTTTCTTTTCCTTCCACAAAGGTGCAAATCCTACAAGGAGGGGCAATGGTGGCTCTAGTCATTAATGGCTTTAGGTTGTAGATAACCCAACGAAGGTTAAAATTGAAGAAAAAAATGTGGCTAAAGGTTGCAAAACAACCTAATGATGATTAAGAAAACAAAATTTGGTTTCAAATTGCAAAATGAACAAATGAAGTCAAAAAAATAAAATGCCACAATGAAAAAAACAAATACCGTAGTGCTCACCCTAAACCCCGCAGCCCCAGAAAATGGAATTATTTTTTCCCTCCCGCAGGCAGTCCCCGCAGGCCAGATTAAGAGTTTTGCAATCCCGTAGCAGAAAGAAACAATTAATTAAGGGTCTCGCAGGGGAAAATGGCAATACCACAAACAGTCAGTACACACAGTCAGTGTCCCCCTCTATATCGTTGGGCTGGCTGAACACGATTCCATTGCACACTTCTATTTTCCCAAATCTTTCCCAAAGGTCTTGAGGAACCTTTTGCAGCACTCCCTAGCTAGTGCTAAGCGAGCGCTCCACAAGCTGAGCTGCCCTACTCCTCGTCTGCCTCTGCACTGTCAGAATCCTCTGCTGATTCGCCATCCTCATTTGATGCACCAGATGCTACTGCCTCATCAGCAGGGTCTGCACTCACTGCAGCTGTTCTCTTGCGGATGCTCTTCAAGCGCATGGACAATTTGTCAGCAGGCAGCTCAAAGTCCGAGTCCCACTCTGCATCTGACGACCCGCTGCTCAACTCTAACTCTGCATCGCTGTCGTTGTCGTCATCTGCCTCCTCCTCATCCTCGGCAAGCACCTCGTTTACATGTGCCAACTCTGCTGTTGACGCTCGCGACAGTTCTGTCTGCAAGCCCAGCTGCGCGCACGCGGCTGCGGCCCGGTGTCACGTCCCCTCCTCAAAGATCTGCAAGGTGTTCGCCTTGGCATAGCCATCCAGCACGCTGCACTGCATTCCCTTGATGCGCTCCCAGCCAGCGTAGATCCAGTGGATGCCCTCGTCCCTCAGGTGGTCGACGGAGAGGTCCAGCTTGCAGTCCTTGGGCGTGATGCCCGACTTGACCTGCTCTGCCACGAGGCTTGCTAACCAGTCGCAAAACCGCTGGTGTATAGCGTTCTTGAACGGCTTGTTGAGGATAGTATCTGCCACCTGTGCAAGAATGAATGCTTTGTCAACTCACAAATGAGTTTCTTCTTTAAACTGCATCATGGGGAGAGGAAAAAGTAATGCTGCTCAGGCAAGGATTTGATTTCAATGGCTTGACCACAGCAACGCA
>Ga0116227_10004347_pt1 | contig 30802 bp, 16 predicted proteins | sample S1TSphgellanicum_FD_89693 | JGI IMG/M metagenome (GOLD analysis project Ga0116227, IMG submission 89693) | Host-associated microbial communities from peat moss isolated from Minnesota, USA - S1T2_Fb - Sphagnum magellanicum MG | ecosystem: Host-associated > Plants > Peat moss > Unclassified... | reverse complement strand
ATATTTACTTTTCTTTTCTTGATTACAAGCAGGAGCTTTCCCGTGGTGTCTAGCAGTAGTGTTTTTTTTTTTGTGGGGTTTGTTTGGCGTTTGGGGTGGGGGGGATCTACAGTTCATTGATTCCCAAGAAAATTATTATTATTTCTTCTTGGGCACTGTAGATCAGACAGACTTTTCCAGGGTCCTCTTGGTCCCACATAACTCTTTTCTTCTTTTCCTTTTTTTTAATATTTTTTCAAATGCTTGGCCCTTGAGTGGGCTGGTATAGGCCACCCTTTTTTTGGCTTTTTGTTTTTTGTCCAATTCATCAATTTTTTCAGTGTCAGGAGTGCTTGGACCATAAGCATCTATGTTTGTTTTTTTTTTCCTTTTTCGTCTTTTTTTTTTCCTTTTCATTTGGCATTTACTTTCCAATCTTAGTTTGTTCATTTTTCTCCTTTCAATTCCTTTTGTTACATGATTTTGTTTATGTTACCATTACCCTACTTATGGGTGCTTTCCATTTTTCCCTTCTTCTTCTTGTTTGTTTAACATGTCTTTGATGAACCTTCTTTTTTTTCATGGTTATTTTTTCCTCTATTAATAATGTCAAGCTTGAATTGAACCATTTTTTTCTTTTACATGATATTTTTTCATCAATTTTAATGTCAAGCTTGAATTATTGAACCTTTTTCTTTTTCATGATAAGTTTTTCCTCAATCTTAATGTGGAGCTCAAATTATGTTGAGCTCTTTGAGGTGGTACTTGAAGGGGGAGGGGGAGGGGGAGGGGGAGAGGGGGGGGAGAATCAAGTGTCTTCTCCAATTGAAGAACTTGTGAGATTATGAAGTGGAGAGCCAATTGGAAAACTTGTGAGATTGTGAAGTGGAGGGTATAAGCCTTGGGGGTTGGGGCATTTCCAAAATAAGGGGCCTACGTGAGTGTAGTGAATCCGAGCCCTGCATTTGGGGAATGTCCGAAGTTGTGGGTTGTCCATATAGGATCCACCCAATATTATGGACCTCGTGCATGAATCACATCCATTGTCTTGTGTCCGTACTTCCTTTGTGTAGGCTAGCCCTTTTCATGTCAACTTTTTATTTTGTCTTGCCTTCTTGGACTTGCGGTTCTTTAGGCAATCCCCTCACCTCCTAGTGCTTCTCCTCCAAACTTGAATTGTTAATTCTAGAACTCCATCCATAGCTTTAGATCCTCCTAGACTTAAACATGTTCCTTATTTTGCATCAAACGCATACTTTTTGCACATGAAAAGCTCACCCAACAACAACAACAACAAAAATTGTGTCATGAATCATTCAACCCTTCCATCATCAACATGAATGTTCTTGCATCCCTTCCCTTCAAACTACAAGGTTAACAAGAGTTTGGGTTTCTAGCTTGGATGTTTTAGCGGCCTTTTCATTTAAGGTTTGCAAGGCCTCTCAACTATATTCTCACATTTCCTTTACATTATTAAATAGAAAAATGAAACAAGTTTTTCATTTCACATTGGATGTGTGGAGAGCAATATCCCTTACCCTTCATTTGGCAATTTAATCCTTGTTTTTTCTTTCTATGGATTTCTTCCCCTAACTTCTAAATCAATTTGAACCTAATAAATAAGAATTTGAATTTTTGACTAGTTGTTTTTAAACAACATTCTTTCACATGCCCACATCTTTGAACTAGAACATAATTCAATATGGTTTTGTAAATTTATGAATTTAGAAATGGTCTCTTCCCAAAGTTTTATCTTCCATCATTTTTTATATCTCTCATATCATTTGAACAACCCTTAAGAACTTCAATTCATCATCAAGCTCAAGTATCATTTAGTCTTCGATGATGAATTTGTGATACTATGGTTTAAACTCTGTTAAAAGATGGATGAATGTCTCCATCCATTTTGTGCTACAAGTTGATGGCAAAAGAGATTCAAAGTAGTGGAACACCCCCACCTCATCATATCTCTACACACTACCTAATACTACCCAAATTTCCAAGATTTGGGTAATGTTGGATGAATGGTGTGATTGTATTTTTAAATCCAATAGTGGGTTAAATTCAATGGTCCAATGACCTCCAACATTTTGATACTTACATATGTATATAATAGCCTAAGGCAAAAGTACACTTTTGTTTGTTATGAATAGAACTTGTGCATGTGGAAGATCATGAAAAAGCTTAGGGTTGAGCATGGAATCTCAAAAGCTACAAGGCTCACCATGTGACAACACCCTTCCCCTATACCAAGGGCCCAACTCTACTTAGCAACATAGACGCGTTGTGCATTGTTAAAACAACCAATCCTAAGAACCTCCATTATACACGTGACCCTCAAATTGTATATTGTTAAAACAACCAATTCTAAGAACCTCCATTATATACAGGACCCTTGAATTGTGTAGTGTTAAAACAACGAATCCTAAGAACCTCCATTATACACATGACCTAAAGCAATTTGAGATACAATTATTAAAGCAAGAGAGAATCTAAGAAGATGTTTGCTAGTTTTAGCTTTTGGAGGTGTAGGTGGGGGTTTTTCATGCTTCAAAAAGTAATCAAAAAAATTCCCATGTACAAAGCATCTTGTCCTTGTGTTCACCTCACATTCTAGGTTGGCATTTGAGAGATTTTTGTCAATAATATCACTTATAATATAAAATTTTAATGTCAATGAGATTAGTATTTTCACATAAATATTTTCATGAATATAAGCTTTAATAAAGTTAGCAAGGGTCACATTTTTTGTGAGTATGATATGTGCACAAGGCATGGGAACTTGACTTTAATATAAAATCAAGCAAAATATACAAAGGGTCCCATTTGAAACCTTCAACCTTGTTATCCCAACCAATACAAAAAGCTTAATATGCACCTTACACCGTGTGTTTCATAATCACAAATCATCATGCAACGTGTTTTTTTGACTTTCGACCTTGTCAACTTCAAAAGCGAGTACACCATCCATTGAACATATTTTTCAAAGAAAAGGGAGTTTATAGTAGTGTTGTTTGGTTTTTGATTTTAAAAGGAACCTTCAATCTTAGTTCTTAAAAAAAAATTATTTTTTTTTATAGAAACTTCAATTTGGTCTTGAGAATGATTCTTTGGATTTCTAAAATTTTAATTTTGATTTTTTTCATAACAAAATTTGAGCATGGTTTGATTTAAAATCAAGTCTATTATCATCTTCATCATACATATTTTATTTTATTTTATTTTATTTTATTTTACTTTGTGTAATATTAGTTTGTTCAACTAGGACACACAATCCAAAGTAGAGATTATGTGATACTAATCATGTACAACCAACTTCAACTAACTAATCTACTTGGACAAAAAGTTGAGTAAGGTTTTAACCTTTTTTGAAAAGTTGTACTCATTTGCCTCGAAAACCTAAACTAATTTTAAAAGGACAACATTTTTAGTTGAGATTCTAACACAATTTTCTAACAAGGCCTTATCCAATTCCAAATGGTAGTTCCAATTAAAAATTAAATCTCTAACATGAATACCTAGAACTTGACCTAGAACCTCAACCTAAACTTGCTTGAAATCAAAAACCTACCAACATTAGCTTACACATGTTTAAGTATTGACTTTTGAACATATCAACCTAGTCATGGTATTGAATATTTTTTCAAATTTCCATACCAACGTAGTCTTAGCATTGAATCAATTTTTCAAACTTTCATACCAAGCTAGTCATGGCACATGATTCCAAATTGATTTTTGGCTAGTATGAAGCAAACATATACCTAATATTAAAATTAATATAAAACTAGTATCAAGTTAATATTTTCTTACATCCCTACTAAACTAATATTGATCCAAGGTTAGCATTGCCTCAAGTCCTACCAACTTGGTAGAGTCTTTAGATAGCAATGCATAGACCATACTATATATCATGTGTAGTGATGTATACCAAATAAATATTTGTTTACACATGTATGGAACATGTCCAAAATCCACATCCAAGGATAAACTAACAATGTCAAAAGGCTTGTTAGTTTACCCATAATTTGACAACCATAATTTCTTGTTTGAAACTTGAATATAGCATGGCTGAAAATAAACTTCAAATCTCCCAAATTCAAACCAAAAACAATTGTTCCCATGTTTGTTTTCAAATCAATCTCATGATTGAAAACTATGATGTGGCATGGAGCTTATTAATTTTTAGCAATTTGAATTCATGTTAACCATTTGCAATGGTCTAGCCCACAAGCCTTAACCCTTTGAAGTACAAGCTTTAAAAAGGTTAATTTTAGAATGAAAAAAAAAAATTTAATCTAAAAACGATTGTGTTGTTAGTGTCCAAGTTCTTAATTGATAACAAGTTAGTAGGTAAAAATTTTAATTGAGTAATTAAGAAGTTTACATATATAACTAATAAAGTTAGAAAAGGTGAACATTGTGGTGCATCCTAGTTAATACATGCAAAGAAGCTAGTAGAAGAGGTAGTGGAATATTTAATAAAAATTTATAGTGGAGTTGTTATTTGTATAGGATGGGGGCAAGCCACCATTTAACTAAGGATTTTGAAGAAAAGAAAAGGAGGAAAAAAATGCAAACAAAGGGAAAGGGAATTCAAAAGTGAGAAAGTATGAATATGAAAATGTGTGTGAAAAAAAGAATGTGTACTTGTCACAAAATAGTAAGCTTGTGTATAGCATTGGGTATTTAGTGCCAAAACATGCATGGAAGGAGGGTGTTTGGGAGCATTTAGCATGAGGATGCAACCCCAATAATTATTTGGTGTGTAAAATCGAAACAAAAAGCTTTCATACTTCCTTATAATTTTTTCTTACTTTAATATTAATTTTTAGCAATGTTTAATCCTAATTAGTAGAAATCATTTTCTCCATTGTTCAACACCTATTAAAGTGTATCTAAAATCAAGTGACTAACAATTTAATCATTTAATTTACTAGGTTCTTTATCATCCACCATGATGTCTTTCCATCACTTACATCATTGGTTTCATTTTAAGCACAACACCCCTTCTAATTTCCAAAGAAATGAAATTTCAACCAACATTTTTTGGGTATCAAGGTAAAGTTATATTTGTTAAATTTAAAATTTTATTCAAAAAGTCGTATGAATAAATGAGGTATTTGTTTTTTTACTAGGCCTCCTCCTTGTAAGTTTTGTGAAATGTAAGGTGGCTAACAAGAAGGATGGCAACCTTTCAAAACCACCAATATGCAATCTCACCCAATGTTTGAAGTAAAAAATTATTTACAAAATGTTTAATCTTCATACCAATGCATTTCCTTCCAATTATCATATACATTCAATTTTTTTTTTACTTTGATGTTTATTTACAACATTGAAAACACATAATAACAACCAAAAAAATTGTGGAAATTTTTGGAGCTTTGTTTTTAAGGGTAAATTTGAGGAAATTGCTATTTTTTATAGAAATTTTCAAAAAACTATGATAACCAAAAAGTTGGGAAGGAAAAATATTTCAATTAAAATTTAAAGTTTAAAAATATTTATGAATAGATTGATATTAATTATTACACAAATTACCTATTTTCTTCAAGAAATGATTTATTCAACCCGTTGGGTTTAAATAAATCACAAAATGGCCTATTGCAAAGGATCCAAATTGATTGGATTTCCACATTGCACCAAAAAATTCAGTGTTTGAATTGTATTATTGTGCCATAAAATCATCTAATATATGATGGTTGATTGTTTGTACTTAATTTGACTCAAAATATCAATGGAACATTTTCTTTGATACATTCTTTAAAATCTTCCTTGTTATGAAATGTGTGCATCACAAGGTCATTCATAAGCTTAAGGATCCACATTGTGGATGTCAACAACTAAATCACCTACAACTTGGCACCTTCATTCATACCAAGTTCTAACATTGTGCAACATTATGCCCAAATGTTGGATATTTATGTATGTTTCACCATTTAGTCCAAGGGACCTTGAAACCTAAAATATCGTCGAATTTCAACATAATGCTAAAGGAGATGGCATTATGAAAGTCTACCAAATATTTAAATATTGCAAAGATAAAGAGCATACAAAAGTAGGAAGGGAATATTTCGTCCTTTTAAGTTTTGCATGTGGACACAAGGATATTATGTACTCAAAATATGGGTCTTTTTCTTACCCATAAAGCAACTATGTATAAAAGACACTACATATGCATCATTTGTGTCATAACAAGCACCCCACATTGTAGAATCATGTTTCAAAAGAGCCTAAAAGCAAAAATGTACACATTTCCAACCCATGTGCATTATGCACATCCTTGTCGTCATGTCACAATAACAACCATTTTTTCAAAAAATTCAAGGTGGTTTTTTTGTCAAGCTTAGAATATATGCAAAAAAATAAAATAAAATATGTACATAAAGTATATCTTTTCAAGGACCTTACTTTTAGAATTATGTATTGCCATACATGAGAATTTTTGTCAATTTATGTTGTTGTGATATTTTCACATACATTCAAAACCATGAACCCATCATTTTCTTAAGCAACGTCCACATGATGGTTTTCAACTTTTTTTAAATGCTCACAAGGTTTACATAACATGTGGAAATTCAATATAGAGGAAAAGATCTCAAAAGCTAAAAAGTCACCAATTTTGACCCCTTCCCCTTTAACTATGAATAACAATTATCAAAAGCCTAGGTATCGTGCACTTTGCATTTTATATTAACAAAAATGCATGTTGTGTATTCTTGCCTTTGATTATTATTCCAAAAGCAACACAAACCCCTTCCAATGAACACATTGGTCATGTGTCACATGTTTTTTAAATTATTAAAAATAGAAAATATATAGTCAAAACTAGCTATTAAAAGCAAATGAGATAATGAAAGGATTGCAAGTCCTTTTGTCGTCCTTTTCATTTTTTCATATAAAGGAATTTCTAAATGAAACCTTTTGAAACTTGTTATTCAAAATACATATATTTGCCTCGATATATTACATGTTTCAAATATTATTCATTGTTAAATAAATATGCATTTTTAAAAGTATGTAGATTTTGCCAGATTTTATTTTTTTTCTAGAAAATTTATCACAATTTCTAATCATATCAAAATATGCTAATTATTCTAGAATTTAATTTCTTATATCATAAGCTACAACTTTGTTTTATATGTCATGTACATTACACCTCATTTACTTGTGATAAAAAACTCTTGAAATTTTAAGATTCCAAAACATACTTTGAATTTTTTTTTAATTCAAATCCGACAACTTTTGAATTGTGAATTTTTTTGACTATGGGTAATAGGTTATTATCACTTCAATTTTATTTCTATCAGAATTTCTTTATTTAAAAAGTCCTTTACCCTAGTCCTTTGAAAGGTTGAATGTTTTTGACATAGTTGTTATTCAAGTTCAAAAGTTCTTTACTAAAACCAAAACCCATAATTAAATTTATTGAATTTTTAATTTTAATTCCTCAACATTCATATTAGTCCTTTAACACAATTTGGAATGATTACCATAGCTTTAAAATGTCAAAACAAAAATATGTTTATTATAGTTTTGAATTCTTAAGGATTCATGACATCCATTTTGGTTCTTATAAGCTTGTTTTGGCCCTCTAGAGAAAAAAGGAATTTATTTTAAATTGATCTACACATTTTCATTAAAAAATATCCCATCAAGTTTTCAATGGTGGAAAATGTCTAACCATGACATCAAAATTATAACAACAATGATTGATTGCAATTCGTTTAGGTATAATAATTTTAAGTTTTATAAGTCTCATCCAGTTTGGAACTATCATCCTTTTGGATGATAGTTCCAAACTTGAATCTATTTAGCCAATTCCCAAATAAAGAATGGTGGAAGAAGTGTTTTTTCACGTGTCTTTTCAATCTTATTTTTTCAACACCATAATTACAAGCATATTCTCAATACCTTTTACACCAATTTGTCACCCATTTTTTTTTCAATTGAACTAATGAACCCTCGTGTTGTTGACCCAAATGGGATCATTTTCAAGGCTTTAAAAGGCACGACCTTTCAAAAAACTCAATTGTGAAAGCATCCAAATGTGAACTCAAATGTTATTGGCCCTGAATGTTAAGGTTCGGGATGTCAAAGGCCAAAGAAAAAGGCTAATAATAGAGAGTAGATAGGATGGCCAATGGTGAACTCCCCATGCAAATCCCCATGAAATGAAAAATCTAACTTTTTCCATCATGTGACATTTTTCTAAACCATGTGACATTTTTGAATCATGAGTGAAAAAGATAGATTCTTCATCTTTCAATTTCAAAGAGAAGGTGATTAAAAAGGGCAAAATAAAATGCACACCCCTAAGTCATGTGTGGAGATGATATCAAAGGATTGTTAGATGTCACTTCTCACTAGTTACTAATGAATTTGATGTTTAGAATTAATTTATTAAGCATACTCAACTTCACAAACATAAAATTGATAAAAAATGTAAACTTCTCAACTTTGATCAAATGTTATAATGGATATTTCATTTTGAATGTTAACTTGAATATGTTTTGAATCTTAATTAAAAGACGTCCACTATATATATATATATATATATATATATATATATATAAAGATGAAATTTAATATCTAATATTTTATTTATTTAATAAAATATGGTTAATGTAAATTTATTACACTGTTTTTAAACTATGATTAAGAAATTATTGAATTGAAAATACCAAGAAATTATGAGTTATTCAAAAAAATTCAAGGATTTAGTTTTAAAATTATGATGGAATTTCATATTAGTTTATTTGAAATTTTGATTTTCAATACAAATCAAAAGTTACAATCATTTTAAATTCAATGTTACCAATCGTGAAAATTATGAACATTATGAAAATTGCTCAATCTCAAATCCATTAGGGAATGTATGGATATAGAGTGTGGTTTAGTGGTTTAAAATATATCAAGACATGTTTTTTTCATATGAAACAAAATGTTGAAATTTAGGACATTTAAAACAACTTGCAATCATGATGTGTAGGTCAAGAATTTTAATTATAATGTAAGATTCATGTTTCAAAACATAATTAATGTATTATTTAATAGGCCGTTAAACCTAAAACTATAATTGTTGAATGAAAAGATGAAATACAAATGCATTTGAATGTGAATATGTATTCTTAAATATTAACCTACATAAAAGAATCTCAAGTTTTTCAAGACTTTGGTGTGAAACATAATGACAATAGGTTAGAAAACATGATTTATAGTTAACATACAATTAATTTAACCAAAATATTATATCTTTGAGTAATGTAGAATTTGAAATCAAGAACCAAATTTTGAAGATGTTTCAACTACATAAAAAATATGAAAGTCTTATAATCAAAAATTAAAATCAATTTTTATAGTTTAAAAAGTTTTGCCCATCTCAATTTGCACCCAATTTCCAAACATCGGTGTATTGCCCATTAGATCACTTCTTTTTCATCTTGCTCTTTTTTTGTTTATTTTTTTTCTTTCCTTTTTCCTTTTCATAAAACTTCTATGGCAACAAGTCATTTCATCATCTCATGCATTTAATTCAATTGCTGACACACATTGAGAAAAAATATGACCCTTACAACATATTCATGGAATGACATATAAAGCACACATGATTTAATAGATGCATAATATTATTTTAAATACATTTGATTAATGTAATATAAATATATTTTCAACACATGTTTATAGAAAATTAATGAGTTTTTAAATTTTCATGTAAAAAATAGAACATTCCAAATGACTAATTTTCCCTCACAATTTTTTTAAAAATAAAATTTGAAAATTATAATTTCCTTACAAATAATATAATCAATGTCAAAGATGCCAAAGTACCACAGTAATAAATAAAATATGAATAGAAAAATGACATTCATGTACAATCAATTATGTAATAGACAAAATGGATTTTTTTTCTTCTAGTAGGCCATATTTGCATAAGGGACAAGGATCAATAAACAAGCTTTTAAAATATACAAATTTTTTGATCTCATCAATTCAACAAATTTTTTATGGGTTTCCATAATTTGGGTAAATGCATGTCAAGGTGTAAATGATTTTAGGCAAGATTGGACTTACATATAGTATCAAAAGTAATAACACATAGAATTTCACTCACTTTGAATTATTCTAAAAATCACCTATAAGTGATTTGCACCTCAAAAATAAAATAAGTTATAAAAAACATGAATAAAAAATTGATTCATACGTGTGCCTTTTTGTCAATGTACACCAATAATTTTATAAATATTTTTAAAAACCTTTATTTGACAATAATTTACCATTCTTTATTAATTTAAAAACTCCACTTTTTGTAGAATGATGAAAAATCATTTGGTCCAAGTACATCTTCAATGGAAGAACATTTTACAACCAAAAAGTATCATAATCATCAACATTATGGTAACATAATGTACTAATGACCATTTTAATATCATGTGATTTGAACTCCACGATTTCAAAACAAATTGAAAACTTTGATGGAAAAGACTATTCCTTATGGTTGTCTTTTTGTATGCGCAAACTTTCATGAAAAATTTCCCATTAGAACTAATATTTCTTAGTTTTTTCAATTGTAGTATTGTGCCAACATTGTTGCAAATTAAAAATGTACTTCATTTCATATTGAATTGATCATTTGTACACCAATTTCACAACATAGTAATAGATTGGGATGTAAGACACTGTTAATTGCAATTTTTCATCACAAAATATTTTCTAAATATCTAGCATGATGTATTAAATGTAGTAGGTATTTAAAACTTCTATTTTATGACAATTTTTTTTTGTTTACACCATAACATGTGTTCACCCTAATACAAGGAAATTTTATATTCATATAATAAAAAATTACTAATTTTTATATCATAAGCTCATTAAAATTTATCATCAAGCAATGACATTTGCAATGTAAACAATATTGGTCATCAACCCATAATAATTAATGATTTAATTTATTTTTTTAAATGAACATCCAAAAATTAAAGAAAAGATCACAAACTTGATCCATCATGAACACATAAAAGGATCATTCTTATTCACTAGAAGATTCATGCAAAGGTCTTCATGTATTTATGGTAGGAAAGTTTTGATTGTTAAACATGTCATTACCCCAATAGATTGTTAGTAACCATTTATTTTGTCACAACACATGCACAAAGATAATTTTAGTTTAATTAATATTATGTGCACAATATTGTAACAACAATCAAATGGAATTTTGCATCTATAATGTTTTGTAAAAATTTATAAAAATTTATTTGATTTTGTTTTAAATTAATTTTATATGGCAAAAAAATGTCAATGTGAATTTCAAAGATAATATTATTTGTAAGTATACCTTTTCAGCTATTATTTGATCACTTTTCTTTTGTATTATTTCATCTTTTACTTCATCTTGTTTAAATAGTTTGATAAATATTTAAGTTTTTAAATGTTTAGGGTTTTTTCTTTTTTGAAAGATAAATATTGTTGTCACTCAAAACATGTTTTTCTATGTGTCAAATTTAGTGAATAGGAGCCATTCTTAAATGTAGTCACTACTTAATTTTCATTGTGATAAATGGTTACTTAAGTTGATGTGAAAGTTTTGAATGAACTTGTACAAAAATATTTTTAATGTATTGTGAGAACATTTGGAAAATAAATTGAAATGAATTCAATGAATATTTAGTACCCAAAAATAATTTTAAAACAATGTCACGAGTGTTCATTGCTTAAAGGACTTTTTAAGAAGACTTCAAATGATGTCATTTTTATGGGAAAACCTTTTATGTACACCTTTACATTATAATATAATGCAACATCCTTTTGAATCATTAGAATTATTCAAAAAATTAAAGTCAATTTGTAAATCTATTTCAAGAATATTTTACAAAATATTTTGGTTTTAAAAACACAATCCTTGGTCAAAGTGGCTCCGATTAACCAAATTGGACCCATAAGTGGGGTTGATATCATATGGCATGTGTTATATAGTAATGACGTGATGCACAAAACTTAATCAAATGATCAAAACAGATATATCAAAATAATGTTTTTAGCCAAGAAAAACCTTAGGAAGAATATGGAGGAAAATATTACATCTTTCCTTTTTTTATCCTCTAATTCTTTCAATCATTTCTTTTCACATAATGCATAAATAATGAGGTGAACATCACTTGTTATGTAACATTTTAAGTGAGTGCAAACCATAATGAAGGAAAAGAAAATATGTGCATGCCCAAACATAGAAAGCCTCATGACAAAAAATGCTCCATCATAAATCATAATTTACATGATAAAAATTTACATAATTTACATAATTCTACACAATTCTAATATCTTTAATCTAAGATCAATTTTCATTCTTGGTTTGTGTTTGGAACACATTTTCATTGGATCATCACCAAACTCATAATATATTTTCACATATGCTCCCTCCTACCTTTGTACATATAACTCCCATATAATATTTACATAATTATAAGAAGTCACACAAATTTGTACAATTTATGATCTATGAAACAACAAAAGAAGTAAAGAGGAAATTAAGTACCATGAATAACATCAAAACAACTCCATCATGGTTGTTCCACATGCTTAATGCAAAGACATTTTTCCATTCCCACCTTTTGCATTGACATTTGCTCCTTTGTTAACATTTTGAACAATGTCAACATATTCACATGAAGCCTAACTAAACAACACATGTTCATATGTCAATGACATAACATGAAATCACCTTGATATGAATGAATTTCATCCAAAGCATAATAGTGATATGATGCAATGTGTAACATGCAATAAATCTTCCTTATTTGCGTCAACACTAAAAGCATAAAAAAAAAGGAAAAGACAAATATCCTTGAGGAGAAAGAAAAAGATTCAAATGTTATTAAAGCAAAGACATTAATTCATTCTTATATGAAATTGAGGTGTGAAAAACATTACAATGCAACTTGAATTGAATTCCAATTCAACTAAATTCAATTCCAATTTGATTAAACAATTGGATTACTATTCAATTGAATTGAATCCAAATACAATCAAGGTTATTAGAATGGATGTCATGTGCCCATTTTGCATTGAAGGTCACATCAGTGTCCATTTTGTCACATTGATTTTGTTCGTTAAAAAGGACACAATAATTTTTTCATTTTCACTAAGGTTGCACCCTATAAACATTGTGACTGAAAACAAATTTGAAATTTGGTCACCAAACATGTGGCGACCACATTTTTTCAATTGTCATTATTGTAATGACTGAATTTCTTTGTCTACCAAATTGTGTTGGGTAATAAAAATTGGAACATGCATTTCAAACTCACTTTTTCCTTTGAAGTGTGAGGCTTTGTGTTGTTTAACAAACAATTATTGCCATATATTGAAGGAGGGAGGGTGAAACCTTATGGGTGTGAAATTTCAAATCGTTAATTGCATTTAACAATTTATGTTAAATTTCATTGTGTAGCCCTTAAGGTGGAGTTCGATCATATATTTGTATATTAATCCCTTAATCAAATTTATTGTTCTTGTATTTTTTCAATGGAAGGTAGGTGGAATGTGTGGGATCCATGGTATTTGGTGACTTTGGACAAGCTAAATAAAATGAAATGAAAATTTTGCAACATTATCAACTTGTATTGCAAGGAAAAAATATCTTCCATTTGGGTTATTGACATCATGGTAATGGATGAGTTGGTGTTACAATGCGTTTGAAGGCACGGGCACAAGTGAAGGCTTTATTTGTCAATTGTGGGGGAATTGTCCTTCGACCACTAGATGACATGTTTGGACTAACCCCTAATGGGTCAAATACAAAATGTGACCATTGAAACATTTAACCTTTTAATGGAAGGAGAATTTTTTTCAATGTTTAAAATGGAAGGGGCTCAAATTTCCACCCCACCTAAAAACCGCACACAACATTTTAATAAATCCACAATAGTGATATTTAAACCTTCCAACATGTTTCATTACATGGAACATTGAACTTAGCCAAAAGATAAGAATTGGACAAGAAGTGTGTGGTTTTTTTTTATGAAACAAACATCCATTTTAATGTTCTACAACATTCAACGTTCATAAAAGTTGGGAAAGCAACCTTATAATTTTGAATTTATTACAAACCCCATCATACCATGGATTGCACACATATTTGTTAAAAACATCCAAGGTTAATGTGTCTAAACATATTTTTCAAAAGACGAGAAATTCCATTCACAAGTATGGAACAACCATTTGTCATGATGGTTGGGACAATGTTACACAATGTCCACTATTGAACATAACATTTGGTTGTTCTAGTGGTGATGTATTTGTACTGCCATTGACACAATAGGGGAACATAATGATGCTCAATACATATGTAATGCATTGGTTGGATACATTGAAAGCATTGGAATGGACAACATTGTACAAGTAATGTTTTGAGCATGCGAAATGTAACTCATATCTTCTAATCTACTATTTTCCAAGCCTTTACTTTCAAGATTGTGTTATTCATTGTTTGGATTTGCTACTAGAAAATTGGGGTAAAAAAACATGGATAAAACAAATTGTGAACATGGCAAAAGTTATTGTTTTTTTCATACAACAACACCATGTGCCATTGGTAATCTTCCGTTGTTATGAAACCAAACTAATGTTTCTAAACCAGAATAAAACATGATTTGCTACCTATTTTTTTATGGTTGGATGGTTGTTCAAATTAAAAGCTGTAATTGAGCAAATTGTTACAAATCCAAAATGGACAACCTTTGTCAACACATTATGTGGCATGGGCACCATCACAAGTCTTTCACCAAGGCCAAATATGTTCAAACCAACATAAGGAGGGACAAGTTTTGGGATACTGGTGCCAACTTTGTGCATATGGTGAAACCGGTCTAATGGCATTGAGGGCACTTGATGGCAAACAACCCATCATGGGGAGGGCATGGCTTGTCATGAAAACATAGCACAACATGTTTTTATCATCATGGAATCAATCATTATCATTACCATCAAACTTTGCAAATGTAGTGGAAGATCAATTTTACCATTAATCGAAGATGTTGACAACCAACCTACACTGTGTAAAGGTTTTTCTCAATCCATACTTATTGGGTGAAGCTTACCTCCATGATGATATAGATGCAAAGGAAATTTTAAATCGTGTGTTATGAAAAAACACTAGTAGCCCACAACCTATGTTCGAATATTAAAAGATTTTGTTAACTTTGTTGAAAATCAAGGGCCTTTCTTTGACACCCCCCCTAATGAACAACCTCAATTTGCTCCCACTGAATGGTGGGATTTGATTGGAACTAGTGGATGCACATTTGCACCCATTTGCTTGTGGCATCTTGGAACACTTGTGTGTTCCACATCATTTTGTGAACATAATTAAAGTTCATACTCATTTGTTCACAACTAAGTGTAAAACCGATTAACAATGAAATAAGCCAAATACTTGGTTTACATTTACACTAATAGTAAACTCTTTTGAAAAAGACCTAGAACCAACTCCATGGTGTGGTATGAAAAAAATATGTTGTCTAAAGATTTTATGTCCGATGTCGACTTAAGTTCAAATGAAGGGGACACATTAAAAGATGACCCCTTAGCGTCAAAAGAGGAAAAGGACTAACATAACCCCTTTAATTACTTAGTTAATGACCCATAAAAAAACCTTCCATTTTCAAGATTGTTGTTCAATGTTAGCATTTGGGAATGATGAACATTTGATAATGGGGATACAAACACCATTGGGCCACCCAATAATGCATTGTAGCGGATGGACTTCCTAGTCCTCCCGACATTAAACACATCCATTGAGCATGAAGTTGAAACCTCTCATGCATCCTTCATGGATGTACATGCCCCAACAATCATTGATCAACAACCATATGTGTAATTGATAAGCTCCACCAATTACACTAAAAAAATTTATGTCTTTTGCAACCAAAAAATCTATGATTACATGTCCTAATGACTATATGTATGACTTTAGTCATTAACTATTATTTCGGATTCTATGTGTAAAAAATTATAGTCATGCATTAGTGGGGCATGTGATTAGTAGATGACGAGGTGGTAACAAGATGGGGGATGCTAGTTTTCATCACTTTTATTTCATTTATATGGCATCCATGACTAATTACAAAGTGATGTGGATGTCCAATTGTCATTACAATGATTAAAAAATGACTATAAGTCATTTGATATGAACATAAACAACCCTACCCCTAGCCCCCACCTACCTATGTACCTACCTATTTACTTACCCACCCACCATCCACCACCTACCTACCTACCTACCTATTACCCATTTACCTACCCGCTTACCTACCCACCTACCTACAACCCATTTACCCACTTGCCCACCCATCCACCCACCTACCTAACTACCTACTTGTTTACCTACCCACCCACTCACTTACCTACCTACCTATCTACCTAGCCACCCACCCATCCATCCACTTACTTACCTACCCACTCACCCACCTACCTACTTGTCAACCTACCTACTTATTTACCTACCTTTTATTTCCTATTTCCTATAACTTACCCACTTCCTACCTATCATCCTACCACTTGCTACCTACCTTGTAATCTTGTAGTGATATGAAATAAACACGTGAAATAAAAAACTTGACCAAAATTGGACACCTTTTGATGTTATAATCCATTAGTAAAAATTTGGTTTATCATTGTGAAGGTGAAGGGTTCAATTCCTAATACTTACGACCTATGTGCATTCTTAAGGGGCTAGCGTAAGTAGGCTAGACTAAGGTAGTTACATAGGTAGGTTACATAGGTTATGTAAGTTAAATTAGATAGGTTAAGCTATTAGCTGCATGCCTGCCTTTTTTGACCTACCTACCTACCTACCTATCAAAAATATTTTGTGTCTATTGATCATATTTTTGTCATTCATTATATGACACCTCGGCATTGTATATGGTTTGTCTTCTATGATTTGTTATTAATGACTATAAGATAAAAAGTGACACATCAAACATTAAATGACTATTTGTCCTTTGCTATTCGTCCATTACAACTAAGGGCCTTTGATCATATAATGTCTGGTATGACAACAAAATTAGTCATATATGGAATCATAGATTAAAAAATATCTTTTAGTGTTATGGTTCCCCCAAATCATGAACATATAAATAACAACAATGGGCTCAAGGATCACCATTTTAGAGCCAAGCACCCAAGAAACATTAATAAGCACATTGGTCTCACAGGTTGGCCTTTCTGTTCATTTTACAAATCCTATAATTGAAACCACAATGGCAATGACATTAGACTCATATGTGAGCCCAAATACAAACATTGACATTGGTGAACCCCAAGCCATTCATTAACACATTTTCACTCTTGAAGTTGCAACACAATTGGCCCAACATGATTCAAATTTTGACCATGCACCAATCAACCAATACCTACCACATCAAACACATCCACAACTCCAAGTTGGGTCAAGACTGGTTGTAGTGGCAATTTCCATGAGCTAGCCTTGTCCTCCTATTTAAAACTTGTTCACAAAACAAATCGATTGAAAGAAAAAATCAATGATTTAAATAGTAATGGCTTTTGTAGGCAAACAATATTATGATTAACCACATACTAATGATGGCATTGTAGATATTGAGGGACAATGTCCTACCAAATGGAGTGTGATAAAACTTTTAAAGCAAATAATCATCACGACCTTACATGGGACAAACATTTGAAAAGTGGAAGAGTGGCACAATGGACATGATGAAAATGACATTGACATTAGTGATGATGGTGGAAAGCCCCCAAATGACAATGACTACCATGAACCACAACCCCAAAATACTAACCCCATAATTGGTTGTCCTTTTACGTTTAAAATCACTAAGCCGTCACAATCTCACATTATTTAAGGGAGTTAAACCATTACCTAACACCATTAATACACACAAATTACCTAATATGCATATCCATGGGAGGGTATGTACATATATTGTCTAAATTGTATGCTTTTATGTAAATAAATTCATAGCCATTTGTTTTTGAATTTTGTTGTTCATCATAATTTTGTTATTTGTTTGAACTATTGTAAGGATGTAATATGTATTTTAATTTATCAATTATGAATTTTCCAATCACATTTTAAATTGTAATTTGTCATTCAAAATTTCAAAAGGCATATAAAAAATAATCATTTTATAAATATCTACAACTTTACAAATTATCACAATTTGCAAGAAAATACATAAGTTGGTCATCCAAGATTGGGGGAAACAATTTATATTTGCCAATTGTGTGACATTAAATGTTCATAAATATTAGATGTACAACATCTTGATTAATATTTTTATTATATCCTCTTGAGTCCTCACCTTAAATTCCTAATCGTAAGGATAATTTGGTCACCTTTTACTACCCCTAAAAAAATTGTTTAACAAATTAGTTTGGATTGTGACCTTGATCGACCTTGTAGCCTAGTGGCCATCCCTTGCAAAATTGCATTCAACCCAACAAGATTATTTATTTCATCAAACATTACAACCATGTGTGGCGATACTTTAACTAAGAATATTGCAAATGTTGCATCATCCTTCAAACATTGTATATCATAGGTTTCTATTTTGAAATTTTGTTGGATTTTTCCATCAAAGTCTACTAATTTGAATGCATTTGACTAATCACCCATGGAGTGTACCAAATGTTGCATGGGTTATGACTAAAATCAAACTTGTTGGTGCTTGGGTTAAACCACCTCCAATTTGTAATTGGTAAGAGCCAATTGTATCTTTCATTGATCACATTAAGATATAGGTTTTCCCACACCTTTTGAATCATAGGTTCATTATATTTTCATTTGTCATATTGACTCCCCCATGTAATAACACTACATGCCCACTTGCTAAATCCATTTCATGTTTACACCCCAAGCTTGTGACCAATTGGGTGAATATGATGATTATATTCCCATTGTGTAGGCATGAAGGCTAAATTGTTCATACAAATGCCGATGGAATAGGACCCTACATACTAAACACCTATACTTTCCCACTACTAGCATAGTTACTAAATATTGCGGATGGTACATGTGTTGGCAAGTGCCCAACTACCATGTTCTTTTTTGGTCCAAATGGGTTGCAATAAATAATGCATTGGTCCCCATTTTTAGTGAAGGGTTGAAGATGTGGCCACAAGAGTTCCCTTTTTTTCAAAATCATGGTTGAAATTCTAGTCTAAATTAGGGTGTGTTGACCAATCCATGCTTTTGGTATCATGTAGTTCTAGTAAGTTGTTGGGAAACATTTCGAAAATTTTGGGTCATGATGTTAAGCATGTGATAGGTAATCTCCAGTCATCTTGGTATTCCCCTTAGATGTGTACTAATTTTGCCTCCATTTGCATAACTTGAAATGCACCCAATAAGGCTAGTTGGGTCATCTTGGTGAATACTTCAATATCTCTTCAATATTGCTCGTTCATGTCAATCAAAGTTTGATTGTATAGTGTTTGACCTCTTGAACGGAATTTAAGTGTTAGTTTTCAACCTCCTTTGCCCTTTTTTCAGCTTATAGTAATGCTTATTGTCTAAGGGCAAACTCTTGTTGTAACACTTGAACCTTTTTTGTATCTCAACCAATTGTTCACATAGCACATTGCATTCCATTGTTATCTCATTAAATTGGACATGCATTGAAACCATTTCCTTTTGCAACACCTTAAGAACATGTTATGCAATTTCCACCTTTAGATTTGTTTCCCTAGAATATTAAGTTGGCCTCAATGTGCTTGCCCCCTTTGCATGCACCCTTTGTTGTGCTAGAACTTCAAATGGATCATATAATTCAATTTGAATCATAGCATCCAAATTTGCTTCCATTTGCTCCTTGGATGTTTTGTCTCCATCCATAACCTCATTTGTGCTTGAGCTTTCACAAGGGGACTTTGCTCCTATGAACATTATATAAGTCAATCGACAATGTTGGGAACTATATCTCAGTCAATGGATGGTTCCACACGCATCATCAAATGGGCTACAATGGTATTTGTGGTACTTGTTGAAGAGGGACTTGGGGATGTGGTGAAACAATTAGGGGGTGTGGTGGAACAATTAAGGGATGTGCTTGAACTATTTTTGTTTTATATGAAGGCACGTTGCCCCCTTGGCTTCTTGGAGCAGTCCTTTAGTCAACCCAAACCCCAAATGTCACCTTTGCATACACCATTCATGCCACAATGAATGGAACCTAGTTTTTTGGAAAACATTGGACTCCTTATCATTGTGGGGTGCACCTCCAACATGCATGCTTTCATATATCATCAAAGCAACTTATACATTGGACATAATTATTCTTGTGATGTGTTTCATGTCAAGACAATGGCCATTTTTTGTCAATGTGGCACAACCACCCATGTTGGGAACATAATGTGTATGACCATGGCGAAGGTAGGTTTTGCCATCCAAAATTTGTTATCATGGCCAAGTTTTGAAGGGCTTTAAATTTTGCGTTATAATGTTTTCCCTTCATCCCATGGCCCTCAATCATTCTCCTATGCTCCCCATTGTCTACCATGGTACCTTATTACCAATCCACTTGCACTGATATAATGAATCACTAGAAGAATTCATGTCCAATGCAACCACTATTTTATAGACAATTAGTGGTTCTCAACAATTAGAAAAACAACTACGAATCATATTTGCAATTATCTAATTGATGTGGCAATATTACCTATAGGGCTTTTTAGTGGCCCATTGTTCAACATGTAGAAACGAAGGGCATAAAAAATGTCCAAAGGTGATAGCTATGCATTGACCCAATATTGAAAATAACAAAAGCTTGCAAATGAATTACTAAACCCCAAATGAATCACCACGTGTGACCATTTCAAAAAATTGTCTTGGATCTTTTCGAAAAACATTTAATGGTTTACCTTGACACCACTTTTGTCAACAAACAAACATTCGATTTGGATATGTACAAACAAGTCATGGAAATTATTTTTTTGGTGGATTGAACGATTCCCCAAAGTACAGAGAATTGTTAAATTTGACAAGGTTTTTGGAATGGCTTGATTGCAAGGTCTCATATGTGGTGTTCAATTGGATTCAACGGTATGAATTCTTTTATCCACAAATAGGATTTAAGGTGCATTGGATTGTGGAGATGATGGAATTGTCAAATAAGGTGGTAGAGTGGGCCAAATTTACCCAAAAATTTTTATAAAAAAAGCGTGGTTGGCACCATGGATAAAAAAAGGGGTTCAAAACCTTGTTTCCCAAATTGGAAGTTAAAGCATTTTATGGATTCCAAGCACAAAAATTGTGTAACATGTATCACATGGGGATAATCATGGTGGTTTTGGTGTGGTGCACAAGGTGTGAGTTGAAAGGTTTGATTGCATCCCAAACACCATTGAATTGGTGGGGAGAAGACCCAAAACAAATGATAAATGAGAAGCACACAAATAATGTTTAGTAGAAGCATCAACCTAGCCATGTGAACATCAAAATGTTATCAAATTTTTGGCCATCCATTCAGACAACATGGAGGCTTACACATTGTGGTGGAATGGGGGCACATTTCAAGAAATGTTAGATTACAACACAAAGTATTGCCCATATTGGACAACCAAATGTTATTACGACAAGGAAGGTTGGATATGGAAGGGCAAACATGACTTGTTGTCTTTAGGAAAAATTATGTGAAACTAACATGAACATTCATGAACATTATGAACGCAGTACACCATTTTTGAAATTTTGCAAAATGACTTGTCAAAGGACAACATCATGTTACATTTTATGATAGATAAATTGAATGTTATGTACATTGACATGTGTGATTGGGGTGAAACTAAATGCATGCAAGAAGTGACTCCATCTTTGTATGCATTTGCCATGGAGCAAGATTTCATCGATGTGAAAAAATGTGTTGGTGGGTGACCCTATATTGTTTTTTGTTCATGGTGAATTTGGAAATCCAAATTCCCCTCAACAAATGGCCAAACAACACCAAATGACTTTGAGATTTGAGACATGTTTGGTTGGGAAGCTTACAAATGTGATATGGGGTGAAGATTGGGATGCAAAATATTTCATGGACAATTCAACCAAGATATCATTTGGCAAGGTGATCCATGACATGTACAAGCCAAACCTAAAGGCATGATGAATTGTTCAACATATTGTGCGAACATTGATGGGGTTTCAATATAACTAGATTCCATTTGAAAAATATTATTAAAGGCAACCATAGACTATTTGTAGTTGGTTCACATGAAATTTGGTGTAGTTTGTATGAATTGTAAAAAATGAAATGTTGTGAACTTGTTGATTTAATAAAATCAAGTTTTATCAAGGAATGATGTTGTCATGTGCAATTAAATTTGAAATTTGTGTGATATTGGATTTTTTATTTGTGGTGTGATTCTTCATTTTGCACATGTTAATGCCATAAGTAAATAACATGCATCCCATCATTTCATGTCCCCAAGCTTTTCAATTTTTTGGTCTAGAGATTTTTACTAAAGTTATAATGTAGCAAAAACATTGGAAAATTGATTGAAGTTCCATTTCAAAAAAAATCTGAACAATTTTTTTTCCCCCAACCTTTTGAACCAAAAAGATGAAAATTTCCCAAAAAAACATTGGACCCCTTATTGTCCGTTGTGAAAGTTCATTGTGTGACAATTGAAATGTTGGTGACTAAAAATGTTAGTGACTGAAACCTTGGCAATGAAAAAAATTGTGGCCCCAAAAAGGTGGTGATCAAAACTTTGGCAACAAAAAAATGTGGTGACCAAAACTTTGATGTTAAAAAAATTTGTGGCTACTAAAAGTGGTGACAATTGAAAAAGGTGAAGACCAAAAAATCTTGATTATGGTGACCAAATGCCATTTCGATCCACATAGGGTGTATGGCAACCAAAATGGGTCCAATTTTGGTTGCTTTTATCCTTGCCTTGGGTAGCCTAATATGAACTTTGACTTAGGTTGACTTAGGTTGATCTTATTTTGACATGACATTGGGCTACATTTATGTCAAAACAAACATGTCATGTTGTGATGGACAAACAAATGTTGTGACAATCTTGAATTCAATTGAAGAAAAATAAGATGCAAATTGGTGGAGAAGACATTGAAAATTTACTTCTTAGTATGGTGTTGAGAAAGAAATATTTTTAAAGAATGCAAAGCCAAATAGACACCTTTCCATGCCTTCGTACTTGGGAATGGGCTAAACATATTATAATTTGGAACTATGCAAGTGACAACCAACAACTTACAAAACCTAAAGCAATTCCAATGAATCATCATAAAAATTTTCCTAATGTGAAATGGGGCAAATGTGAACTCAAATATCAATATGATCAAGAGATATTGGTTTGTTGAAAAAACCAAAAATTTCAATTTTAATTTATTTCCAATGAAAACAATTGTTCTAAATTCAATAATTTCTTCTTCATTAGTTAGAAATTTGCGAAAAGGTTCAACATGAACAAAGCCTCATTGAGGGCTTTCCAATGGGACCAAAAGTGCAACAAGGGCCTTGCCCATGGTTCAGGAGGGCTAAGGTGTGGTCACAAACAAACAAAACAAAACAAAACAAAAACACATATATTGATGTTAGATTTGAATTTGAGTTTGAATTAAATGGATTTTGAATTCCATGTAATATATTTTAATTAAAATTTAAAAATTGAAATTCATTTGAATTAAATATGAATTAAATAGTATTGTATTGTATTGTATTCAAGTTGCATTCAACATCATTCAATATTTTCATTCAAATGAAACTTAATTTCTAGCAAATTCAATTTGAATTCATTTCAATTGATGTTGAATTCAAGTTGCATGCAATGTCATTCAATATTTTCATTCAAATGGAACTTGATTTCGCATCTTGGTGGTGCCTGACCAGACACATTTTGGTGCTGCCCATACACACTTTGGGTCTTTGGATGCACATTTTGGGGGGGTCTATAATGATCACTTAGTGTCAAATATATGACCAAAACATGCATAACATGGAGCCAAAGTGTACCTAATTGTTGATGGGGCCAAAGTGTGTTTGGGCACCATGTATCTTTTTTGAGCAAAAGATGGATTGGGCCTTGGGCAGACAAGGAAAAAAAGAAGAAGCAGGCAATGCTTTTGTACTGCTTGCAATATGGGGCCCAAATCCCATTGTATGTCTTTTCCCTACATACCAACAACAACACCTAGTCCCAACCATGTTATAATAAGTAAAGCTCAAAAAGGTACCATAAAAAAAGGTACAATAAAAGTGGCAATGGGTCTTTGGCAAGTGGCAATTTGTAACTACACATTCATTAATGAGGTCAACTTTTTTGGTGTGAGGACCATCATGTGATGTGCATGCCTAATTTGTATAGGTAGTAGGGATGGACTCTAGGCCTAATGTGGCCTATTGTGCCACAACACATTTTTTTGTAAGCAAAATAAGGACAAATGGTTGATGGGCCCATTTCCACAAATGCACTATTTTTCTTGGGTGGATGCATTGCATCCTTTCTCGAACCACCGTACATACAATACATTATTTTGAAGGGAAGAATCAAAGTACTCAAAGTCTTTAAAATGGTGTACTTTTAGATGTAAAATATCACATAATTGAAAATAGGAACTATTATAAATATATATAATAAAATAATAAACTCACCTGATTCTTAGAAATGTTCACCCTCTCTATGCTCATCACTCAAATCTCTTTTGATCACTTACCCGCTCCTCTTGTTTTATTCACATGAATTCTCACTCTTTTGCTTCTTCATTTGGTGCATGTATTTATTTCACTTTGATAAAATAAAAATGTGTCAACTTCCCATGATTTCATTTTGTCTGTAACAAAGATGAATAAATTGTTAATAGAAACTAGAATTGGTGAACTAACAATGGTAAATTTGGCATTTTGTCTAAACAAGAAGAGAAATCCTAACCAAAACTATATTGAAAATCTTCAAAGTATCTCAAACTCCAAACCCTAGTTCAATAGCCATGGAGTTTGAAGGGAGAAAATTTGAGTCAGGAAGAAATGCATGTTAGTAGTGGCTATGGGCCCTAACCCAATGCTCACCCTAAACCTAAAGACACAAAACAAAAATCAAAGCAGATCCAACAATACTTGTTAAACCCAAGAAAGCATGAAGGATAAGACACGGTCCACTATTCTAGATACAAAAAATTCATAATGGGTCCCCATTTGGATCTGAGTCTAAGAATCGGCCAAGAATTGGACCCATTGATTTTACATGGCCCTAGACTTAGAACCTGCCCTATGGACCAAGACCTGGGCAAGAATTGAATTCGATGAGTCTTAAGGGTTTTCTACAAGGTCCGGTTCTTAGGGTTAGGCCGGGGTTAGGTTCTACAGCCCATGTCTAAGTTCTAAGGTCATGAGTCTTAGCCTTAAACTTTAATATGTGAAGGGGGTTAGGTCCTAAGTCCTATGTCTAAGTTCCAAGGTCATGGTTCTTAGCCTTAAACTTTAATATGTAAGGGCATCTTCAACCATAGCATTAAAATGGCCTGTATGTAAATATGTTATAATATTCCTTAATTTGTCCCCTATGTTGCATAGAGGCCCAAATAAGGCCCATGTGGATGGAGACCATTGTTAGCTACTTATTTCCTTTGTTTTTTTATTTTATTGTTGCTCTTAGGAACATGTTGGGAAACATTTAGGAAGCTTGGAAACCCATTGAGAACTTAAGAAAACATCATGCAAACATCATGCAAACATCATGAGAACTTTTTGGGAACACCAAAATCAAAAAAATTGAAATTATTTCAAAGTAAACTTTTGAACCATCCTAAAAAATAACCTAAAACTTATCCTCGCCTAAACTCCAAACTGGAGGTCCTAATTGAAGCTCTGTATACATATAGCCTCATCCATTTAGTGTTCCAGTTGTGTTGGGTTTGTACAAGATTAAAATCTATGTGCAATAAATACATCAATTTTCCTACTTCTCTTTATCCAATTACGGGTATATCAAAAACCTAATCACTTGCCATAACATACCTCAAAAAACCCAATGGACCCAAATCATCCAAATTGTTCATTCATCATGATGTTTTGGCAGGTGTAGGACCTGGAACTTTGGATGCTCCTGGTACATCATCCGCATCATCCGTGCTCATGTTGTCTTCCACCGTGTCTGTAAAAACCCAACCCATCTTCTATATCAGTTTGGCAAACAACAACGACAAAAATAAATAATAATAATAATAACAATAACTGATACTTGAATTATTAAATTATTAAATTATTAAATCATTGAATTATTGAACCAACACCGACAATGAAATTACTCACTAAAAATACAATACTTGAATTTTGGGAAATCCCATTTTCTTACACTTCACAAAGATGACACCAGATTGAAGGGGGAAAAAAATGCATGCACAAGTTTAGGGTAGATTTTTTGGGGGGTTAGTGAAGGAAACATTGCATATTGTTTTTAAAAGGGTTTAGGGTTTTAGGGTTTGGACCTCTCAATGCAAGACTGGCAAGAATAGAGGGTATGATGGGGTATTTGAATAGGTGTAAAACACTGCCGTTTTGTTTGATCATGGATGCCAGTTTATCTGCATGGGGTGATCGAGCACGTAAGAGGGAAAACACATGGTTATTCAGCCGCCGTGCTTTCTTGCCATTGTCCAAAAATGCTGCCACTTCCTGCACCAAATCACACACTCTTTTGATTAATAATTTCACGTAACCTTTGATCTTGTGTGTTTTGGTCAAACAACAATAATGCCCGTGACAAAAATTAAATTACCATAGTTAATAATTTTAAAACCCTAAATTCTCAAAGGAATATGCATGGGCACACATTTTGGCATTGCTAGTATGAAGAGAGGCATAATAATTTCTGGAATTTTTTTTACCAAACTTGGGTAACTGGATTTGGATTTTTCTGCAAGTGACAATTGTGCTGATGGCAAAGCTTCAGCTTCTGCCACAGATAAAACATGGTAGGTGAAATCCAGAAGCTCAAACCGTAGCTGTTGCCCCAATAAGTAAAGAATAGTGCATCCACCCCATGCAACCGCATCACCATACCGATCCAGAAAAGAATTCCCTTCCACTGGATTCTGGGCATGCACCTGGAAATTTTCAAAAGAACCCCAAAACACAAACCATTTCATCCTTGTACTTTCATCCTCATACCCACTACTTGAGTGCAATAGACAAAAGTGAGAGTGGAATACCATTCCATCATTTGGAACACCCATCACCAAACTAAAATTGGTTGCCACAATTTAAGACCCAAACAAAAACGACTAAAAGATCAACTTCCAAGTGAAATGTCATGTGATTGTCTGTACTTTGTGGGTTTAGGGTTTTATGAGGTGGGGAGGTTTTGGTAACAAAGCGAAAGGGGAAAAACTTACAAACAAGTTTAGGGTTTAGGGTTTTACAAGGTGGGGAGGTTTTGGTAGCAAAGCGAAAGGGAAAAAACTTACAAACAAGTTTAGGGTTTAAGTTTTACAAGGTGGGGGGGTTTTGGTAGCAAAGCGAAAGAGAAAAAACTTACAAACAAGTTTAGGGTTTAGGGTTTTACAATGTGGGGGGGTTTTGGTAGCAAAGTGAAAGGGAAAGACCTAACAAACAAGTTTAGGGTTTAGGGTTTTACAACATGGGGAGGTTTTGGCAGCAAAGCAAGAGGGAATTTTTTTAAAACTAGTCTAGAGTAGAGCGTTTTACAAGGTGGGGAGATTTTGGTAGCAAAGCAAAAGGGCAAAAACTTACAAACAAGTTTAGGGTTTTCGAGGGTGGGCAGGTTTTTGTAGCAAAGTAAAAGGGGGGAAAAACTTACAAATAAAAGTGATTGAAGACTTGATGGAATACCCTGCATGTTCATCTGCCCAACCCAATTCCCCACTTGCATTCTTTCACTCTTTGAAAAAAGAGAGTAACTATTTCTGGGTATGGTATCATGTACTGGATCAAACCATATACTATTAGGAAACAGATTTTCTCTCTCCCCATTGAAAAGGAATTACATTTGGTGAATATCAGTGTGGTTTTTTTCCCCCCCTGGAGAATCATTTTTCAAACTAGCAAAAATGAAGTTTGTTATTGATATGTTGGTTACCAAGTTTTCAAATTTTTTTGCTGGATTCTACATTGAATTCTAGGAAGGTAGCCAAAAATATAGAAGGATGCTAGAATATTTTTTACTTTCATATTTTCTTATAGCCAAATTGGGATAAATCATCTTTATGGATGGACACTAGTCATACTTAGCTACATCAAAAAATTGAGAAAAAATATTAAAAATAACTATTGGTGATTCTTTAAAAGAAAAGCATGTGGTTGATTGCAAGACTGCATATATTTATATATACCTAAACCCTAAACCCTATATATATGTGTGTGTGTGTTACAGAGTCACAGATGGAGCACTCACAAATTGGATTGCACTATAAATTCGATGATATTCCTTGGAGACCGTGATTTCAATCAGACCTGATTTTGATGGAACCTCCCAACTATCTCTCGCTTGGGCCAATACCGCAACCACATACTTAAGTGTGTAGTCCAATACACTTCCTGTCTGAAGATTATTCATGTACAGGATATCTACACATACACACAACCCATCACAGCTTCAAGTGAGTTACATAGAACATGCAACCTTAAACCTTAAAACTTTTAAACTTTAAACCCTAAACCTTAAACCCTGAAAAGTAGGCCAAATCAAACGAAACCCATGACAGAAAATCAGAGATAAAATTTTGGGGAAGGAGAGAGAGAGCATGAATTAGAGTTGCATTCAAAAAATGGGTTTTAAGAAAATTTACTTTACCTACAACTTCCGCTTGTTTGGACATGGAGAGGAAGGAATTGGCATTGAGAGTAGAGGCAGGGTTTGCTAGAATCTCATTAGTTGCTTCCTTAAATAAGCTCACGAGGGGACTGTAATTGTCGTCACAAAGAAGCTGCTGCAATTGGCCTGCCTTATTTGGAACAACGCCCAACCACGGAACCACTTGCATGAAATGCACAGTTTCCGTCTCCCTCTGCCCCAATTTTAATTGTGTTTTTTTTTCAATCCACCATACAAAATAAAATGCCCTTGATTAAAATCTTGATCATCACATCCCTAATTTTTTTTCCCAAATATATTCAGCTTAATTCATCAATTTTTTCTGCACTCCTTCATCAGTGGCCATGTATGCAACATTTCTACAAATTTTCAGTTTACAAAAATCATGTTTGCATAATCAACTTCTCCTCTCTCTCTCTCTCTCTCTCTCTCTCTCTAATGTTTTGATAATGGTTCTTTTGGTCCTTTTTGAATGGCATGGAATTTTACCAAGCTAGTGGTGTTGCTAGGATTAGGTCAATAGGATTAACAAAAGAAATAGGTGCCAATGCTCTTAGGAAGGGGTATTAGCCCAGGTAAAAAATGGTGACAAAATAGAAATTTTCTCACATGTGGCCAATGAGAAGCTTCCACATGCACCCAAGAGGGCCCAGTTTTTTTTTGGTTTTTGTTTTTCTTTTGGTGGAGGGGATAGGGGTCCATAGTGCATCCATCTCTTTTAGCGCACCCCAACTACTAATTAATACAACTATTAACAATAGGTACCCACAAAATAAAGAGATACTAGTATGGAAGTAGTCTTACCATTGCTGTGTCCAATAGGCTCATCCAAAAAATCACGCTGCCAATCTCCTTGAGCCCTTGAAGCATTTGTTGCCTACCATCGAAATTGGTTGCCCATTGTAGCTGCTCCATAAAATGCTTCAAGGTTCCTAAAGGTGGGAGGGAAAAAAAAAACCAAAAAAAAAAACCATTTTTTTAGTTTTGGGAGAAAGAAAAAAGGAGCAACTTTAAATAACAATGCAAAACCCTATCATTGCTAAATTTCATTAAAGTTTCTTGCAAGGGGATTAATATTAACGCCCAATAAAAATCTCAATTTTTAAAACCAACTTCATTCAACAATGCAAAGCCCATTCATTGCACAATCTAATTAAGCTTGCAAGGGGGATTAAAACCCAACGAAATATGAAAATTTGAGAAAAAATAAAATCAATTGGCAATGCAAAATCTATTTATTTGCAAATTTCATGACGCTTGCAAGGAGATTAAAATCCCAAGAAAAATCTGGATTTTATTTTTTTTCCTGGAATTGACTCTAAGGAAAATACTTCGAGCATCATTGCTCACACAAGAGTTGGATGAGAGAAATTTCAAGCACCTTCAACACCCTGACCATGAGGGGGAATCGTTATGGCCTTAGGCATCAACTCGCGCAATTCCTCAACTCCCGTCTCCAAACCCACCACCTGTTATTATTTCATTGTCATTTACAATCAGATGTAATTAAAAAGGGAAAATTCAATTCATTTAATTTATGGTTGCATTTAAAAATTAATTATATTATTCTAACACCATGTTGAACGTGTAATTCTAATATGTATTTTCTTTTTAACCCCCCCCCCCAAAAAAAGCATAAACAAAAGAAGCATATCCAAGGATTTAGGGTTTAGGGTTTAAAAAAAGTGGTCTATAATCCATCCAAGGTTCAAACCTTTTGTGAGAGGTAATCAAGGAGGGCACGAACAAGCCACGGTAGTGACCGGGGGCCAACCAATTTCAACACGGCAAACATATGTGGTAGACCAAAGAACTTGCTATGCAGGTCTGTGAAGCTTCCGTGCGCCCGATTTAAATCCTGCATGAAACAATTGATATACAAGGTAATATGGTTTTTTAGAAAATTAAATGCTTCCCCCCCCCCCCCCCCCCCCCCCTCCCTAACAACTAAAAAAATATAAGAAATTAAAAACTTAGTAAAAATAAAAAAAAAATAATT
>Ga0116227_10004346_pt1 | contig 30803 bp, 16 predicted proteins | sample S1TSphgellanicum_FD_89693 | JGI IMG/M metagenome (GOLD analysis project Ga0116227, IMG submission 89693) | Host-associated microbial communities from peat moss isolated from Minnesota, USA - S1T2_Fb - Sphagnum magellanicum MG | ecosystem: Host-associated > Plants > Peat moss > Unclassified... | reverse complement strand
CCTTTGGTGTTGTTGGAAAGATCTTGATGAGCAGGATTTAATGGAATTTATTTGGTAAGATTTGGATTCAGAATGTGGGAGATCTTGATTTTAAAAGTGATTTCTGCTGCTGAAAATTCAAATAAATTCCCAAAAAACCAGGTTTTGGAAGGAAAAATCAGTTGAGGAACACTTGAATGTCTACCATTCAATTCAAATAGAAGGAATTGTGATGTGCATCTGGTGTTGTTGGAAAGATCTTGCAATAGGATATAAGGATACCTTGCAAAATAATGTCATATGTTGTGTGCACCTTACATTATAACGAGTTCACACTTGGGCCAATGGCACAGGTCACACTAGAATAAATAAATTAAGAGACGATTCAAATGTTGTGCATCAACCCGTGCATCACTAGAAAGTGACATCTCTTATTTTTAATGAGAACATAATATATTCCTTTAAAGTTCTTTAGAAAGTACCCTACATAGGAAACGTTCCAAATGTCCATAACATACCCTTACATATCATTTGCCTAAAATAATCCTCATCCAAATAAAGGATCACTTTTTCACAAACAAGCTCAAAATCCTTGCAAAACTTCCAAAAAATGAAAATCTGACATGATAAAAAAAAAAAAAAAAAAAAACAGAGGACTAACATTTCGATGAAAACAATATTGATTTGATCGAAAAATGAAAACATTGCCACTGTTGAAAGTTTGAATCTTCTTAGTTTTGGGCAGCTTTCAAAATTACAAGTTTTTGGGAGAATTGGACCAAGCTCACCATGTTTCATTGACAACAAAATTCTAGAGGAGATCTCTCACCCAGTTGCAACTCTTCAATGGAAAACTGTCCATGAAGCAAGCCACAAGGCTCCATATCAGTGGCTTTCCATTAGATTAGACTGCTGTGATCACAGCAGGCATACTCTGTATACAGTCCATGGTTCATCCAAGTGCTGATCAGGTTAGGGAGTCCAAAATCAAGTCTAATCAAATTCAGTACTTGACCTTTTTGCAAGTTTAAGGTGAGTGAATTTGGGCTATTTTATTTTTTCTTTGTTGAAATTCCTTTGTATAGCTTATATAATTAGAGTTTCATGTCAAAAAAATTTGTGACAATTTGCCCAAGAAAGAAATGGTGTATATAATCTCTTTAGAAAAGAAGAACATTGTGTAATTAGTAGGCAAAAGTAGTGTCAATTTAGGATCTGATATTGAATTTTTAAAGTTTCAAGTCGGATGTGATTTAACTTCCTACATTCTTGCCTTCTTGTTGGTTTTTATTTCAAGGTTCAAGAATTAAGTCGTTATATCGATTTCCATCCAGTTTGGGCATATCAAATTGTGAAGAAAACAGATCATTGACATTTATTTGGTAGTAAATGCTTTAACACAAAAGTGTTCAAATTGATATAAGTTTAAACTATGGGCAGTAAGGTGCCAAACTTCTTAAACATCCAAGAAAAAAACAATTTACTGATTTGATTTCAAATTGTAAGCAAATATTTGTTCAATTTGTTTTAGTTTTTAGTACAAGTTTACTTCTAACTACTATAAAAACATTACTTCAAATACCCATTTAATTATAAGTTTCCCACTAGATTAGCAATCCGAAGTAAATTCACGATTGGGTTTCAGGTAGTGGTCATTGTTGAGTGGACAATTTTTGTGATTTCTACTGCACTAATGTGTATGCTTAGTATATGTCCTTTGTACTAATACTCACAAATCCATCCCACCTTCCAATGAAGCTTTAGCTTTAGCCTCCATTCCTCCTTTATTTTCCTGTTCCAATGCATTTCAATTTCAAAACTTAGTTAAATTGCTCTCCGTGTAAAATGCATTTGCCAATGTTCAAAACCCGAGCAATGGGTGAGCATCCTTTTGACAGTTGGGTGAAGATGTATAACAAACATGGTGATAAATTTCTTCACAGCCTTCTTCGCACTAGTTGGGTTCATCCATAATTTATGAAGAGGAAATAGCTTTTTGCATTTACAAACAGGGTTCAATTGATTAACTACATGTCAACTTGAAGACCAGAGAAAAAAACTTGCCCACAAAACAATCCAATTACACACACACAACTACTACTGTGAGTTTACAATAATGGACATGAAAATAAATATCTTCCAACCAAATTGGTAACAATTAAAAAAACCATCCTCTCTAAACTGTAAACGAAGAATTAAAAAAAGTGTGTGACTTTATTGGAGGCTTTGATGTTTTCTTGCAACTATCTCGCCGTCTTTTCATAAACTGGGGAGAGGCCCTAAATTTTCCCTCTAGCTCCTTAAAGACATCCAAGCCTCAGTCCACTTACATGGCAGTAAGGCGGGCTCCAACTCATTGGTATTACACTTTCCCAATGAGCTACATTAACTTCTTCTTGGTCACATTTTGCAAAAGTGTAGTATGTAGGGAAAAAGATCATCCACGTTGGTGTTGTTCTTCAATCTTCAACATATCTGATCAAACACAAAATGCAAGAAAATTCGTTAATTTCAAAGATCACTGAGCCTTGATGCACCGCCCGCTCTTTACAAATACAAACTAAGTAATTTGACAATTATGACCTAATACAAACCAAGTATTCATGAGGGTTAGACGAGATGAGCTCGATAGTCACCTACATACCACAACATTTACAGTAGTGAAGAAAGAGTACTTAAGAACAACACTGCATCAACTAAATTAACCACCATTGATCTACGGTGTCTTTCTTGAAATTTGCAACCATTAATTACTCAAAGTTGCCAGGAAAGTTTTTAACTTGGGGTTCAAAGCTTTGTTTACTCACCATCTGCATCCGGTTGAGTAGAGTCTGGAAACCTTAAATGTGGTTTTGTCTTGTACCTACGTGCAAACCAAATGTACAAGGATATTGCACCAGCTACCATGCCCACTACAAGAGCAGTGATGGTCAATGTCACCGTGAGTACTAGCGCATGATGATTCAGTTTCCCTGCGCACATGACCAGCAGCACAATATACCTCAACAGTTTGGGTTAGTAGTTCAACTTTCAAGGTTTTTGACTCATGTACAACAACAAAACTTTCCAATAAACACTGTAGAAAACATATAAACTTCTGATTGTAACAGAAAATGTCAAGCTCTCCAATGTTAAGAGAGCAACAAATCATTAGCATCAAATGGTAGATACTTTCGGAATTGCATGTGCAGGTATGTAATTAGAGCATCTCCCACCTACACCCTCTATTGGGGCCTCTATTAGAGTTTACCGAATCTAACATAGAGTGCTAATTATTCCACCCATCCCCACCCATAAGCATGAAAAAGTGGACTGTAGCTATACAGTGAGAGAATATTTGAAATATTTTTACCACTTGCGCTAATCATTATGGCTGGCCAATCAGAAACAATCATTTCCTTTTACTAGCCCTCTTGGAGAGAGGATACTTAAACATGGTCACCACTTCCAGGACCAATCATTATGGTTGACCAATCAAAAACAATCATTTCCTTTTACTAGCACAGCTCTTGGATCCAGGAGGGCACTGTATCCAGGGCATAAATCTATGGGCTCAAATTTAGTTTCATGTTGTTGGAGGGTACTGTATGTATCCTGGGCATAAATTTAAAGGCCCAAACTGAGTTTGACACTAGTGGAGGGTACTAGATCCCGGGCAATAGTTACAGCTCCAAGGTGAGAACTTTAACACTATTTGACTACCATACTTAATTCATCCAGAAGACCATGTACAGGCCATTTAACTGCTGTGGATGAAGAGTTGCTCCAATTAGGGAACCATGTATTCAGTGACTCACCACTGATTGCTCAAGAAACCAACCAAGCAGCAAGAAGAAAATTGAGCAACAAAAGAAGGCAAATACAAATACCAAAGTAGTATGTATCATGACATGAGCTGATGACACTAGACAGCAAAATACTTTCTAGACTTGAGAGTTCACACTGGGAAATCCTGCAAATGTACTGACATATGCATGATCATCACCAATGGGCACCCAAAAAAACACTAAATGAAGAGTACTGAAGTTTGAACCATATGAACAGTACTTCTCCACCCACATATATGCACACTCAGGTGGCTTCCTCCCTCAGCTTTGAAGTTCCTTACAAAAAAAATTGAAGGAAATGAAATGCAAAAAATATGTTTTGGAACTCTAGCAACACTTCCACATGAGATGCAGCAAACATGAGACCAACTGGTTCTAAGTTCCATAGCTAGCTAGCTCTGGATTTTCCAGAAACCATGGGAGGAGGAGGAGTAGGCTGCAGCTGGTACCTATGTCGGTGAAGAAGAAGTAGTGTAAGAATCATTGAAGAAGAAGCAAAACTAGTGATGAAAGCGTGACTTTCTTTGTACCTGAAGATATTGCACCGCAGGGAGGTGCAGGTTTAAGGCTAGTGCACATTTGGCAGAGGTCGGTCACGTTGCAGAGTTGAGGGAGAGCGAGGCGACGTGCAGGGATGATACCCATATTGGATGCTGGGTGAAAGACATAACGGCAGAAGCATCTGGGAAGGAAGTACGTGGATGCGTTAACAACTCCGGAGCAGCAAGCGGGACTTGGAAATGACAAGCTGACGTTGGTGGAGAAATCGCGACAATCCGCGAACATCTGTGAGGGATTGATATACGTACTCCAGCAATCGGCTCCGCAGGTATCGTTCATCTGCAGCTCGCTAGGAGCGTTGCAATTTGGCTGTGGGAGCTGAACCTGCTGCCCATCCGTACTAACGACTGCTGCCACCAAGAACACTGCCACTGCAAAAACATTCACTCCGTAACCCATCTTATTACTCTCCTCGCCGCCTCCAGCTTTGATGATGATGATCATGAAGAAAACAAAACAAAACAAAACACGGTGATCTTCAACAACTACAGCTTTGACAACCCCAGCTGATCATGACCTAAACTGCTGCATCTTGTTTAGATTCTGCACTACACTATTCGCAGTTTGCTTTCCAACTTCCCCCAATCTGTCTGCCAGCTTCTTGGCAATACCCACATACCACCACCACCATCAGCAGCACCACCAGCATGATCTTGCAGACGGATGTATGAGCTATTTCATTCAGCTACAAATCATGAGAATATTGATCACCAAGAAACACTCCTTCACATGCAAATCAATGCAAGAAGAAAATACCTTTGCAGATTAACCCACCAACAAGTAGCTCACTGTCCTCACTCTGCTGTCCTTTATTGCAGGTTCAAACTTCAAAGTAAAAAAATACCATTTCTAGATCAAGAACTTTTTTCATCTAAATGTGTGTACTTCTATGAACATGCCCATCCATCATATGCACACATAGTAATATTCCAAATGTCACTCGCACATTCGATCTAGAACTTCTCGTCTAGATGTATGCACTTCTATCAAACATGCCCAACCATCATATGCACACATACTAATATTCCAAATTTCACTCGCACATTCGATCTAGAACTTCTCGTCTAGATGTATGCACTTCTATCAAACATGCCCAACCATCATATGCACACATACTAATATTCCAAATGTCATCATTCACAAAAATGAATCTTTAAAAAAATTCCATATGTATGCATTTCTAGGGACATGCCCATCCATCATATGCACACATAATAATATCCAAACGTCATTCACACATTGGATCTAGAACTTCTCGTTCTAGATGTATGCACTTCTATCAAACATGCTCAACCATCAAATGCACACATAGTTGTACTCTAAATTTCATTCACACCATGAATCTAAAACAATTGTGGGATAATGTATGCATTTCTATGGAACATGCCCATCCATCATATGCACACATAATAATATTCCAAATGTTATCATTCACACATTGGATCTAGAACTTCTCATCTAGATGTATGCATGTCTATGGAACATGCCCATCCATTGTATGCACACATATAGTATTCTGCACAAATCCTGCACTGATGGATGCCAAAACCCTAATCTCTTCCTTGTTGGGCAGAGCCAACCAAACCTGCAAATCCCATAGCAACAAGACATGGGCATCCAAACAAGAGCTGATTATAACTACAATATTATTATTCAAGTAAAACACCACTGTCTGCAACAACAACAGGGCACACAACACAAGGCAGCATCTGGCATACTATCTAACATGAAATGCAAGGTATGGATCATAAGATAGAGTTTCAGTCCAAATCCGTCGGTATGGAGCCTTATTGGTCCAATATCCACTTTTGATCATACCAGACTAGCCTAGTCGTAGTATAGATTTTTTTAAAAGGGTAATATTAGTTTATTCAATTGGTATACACAATTCTAAAGTCTCTTGCTTATGAACCCAGCTTATAGAATTGTGTATACCAATTGAATATTCTAGTAGCAATTCTACAAGCCTTAGAATCTTTACCCTAGTAGCAAGTACTTGGAAGAACATAATACACATTTTCCAAAAACAATTGCACTCCCAGTGAAAAGTGACAGAGCTTTTCAGTTACTACTTTCCCAATTCCCTTGCTGTTTAGTCATAACATGAGTTTTTTCCTTCTCTTGTCACAAGAAACTGTGATGACACAAAGAGAATGGAAAGAGAGACCCTTACAGAAGTAGCACTGACGATGCAACAACTTGATCATCATCAATGTGCAAACAACTAGACAAAAATGCAGAGCACCTCAACACTAATAACTCTTTTAATTGTGTGTGTGTGCTTCTACATTTGTCAATGCCACTACTGCAAGGGGGTACTTAATTATTACTGCAAGAGAGTGTCAATAGTACTTATTACTACTGCCAGAGGGTAGTCCATCTATCTACTTATTGCTGTAGATGAAGCCTGGGCCAAGACAGTACTGGTTGCAAGTGAGTTTCCAAAATATCCACCACCTACACTAGTCTTCAGCTTCACCAAGTGCAGCCTTGTGGATGTATTATCACTGTTTCAGTTCTATAATTGAACTGCATTACTCAGTACAGTGTACTCATGGAACAGTTACACCTGCTCACTTGCAGATAGGTAATAAAGAAGCTCTCCCCCTCTCCCTTTCCCACCAAGTTCCCACCAAGTTCCCACTTGCAACCAGCCCTTTTTCTTTTCAACTTTTTCTGAAAGTGCCCCCACATGGCTACAGAAGTCTGTGACTGCAGAGCCCAAGTGGCGATCTTTTGAAAATATCTGTTCAAGGAGCTGGCTATCTTCTCTTTAGCAAGGCAGGAACATGGCTTATGTTCAGTGTGTTGCAAGCTTGAGCCTAGTGGCGATGGTTGGAAATCAAATACATTTCATTACTGGCTATAATCCAAATTGAAATGCAGACTTCAGGCTAATACCAAGTTTTTGAAAGTGCACAAAATGGCACCAAGGCCTTTTCATTGAGAGCAAACTGGCTATCATAATACAAGATATAGTTAAAAGTCTCCTTCGATAAATCAACAGTGCAAATTCATAATGCAGCAATATCATTAGGCTTACTAAAATGATGGAAACAATGGCAGCTGCAAAAAGAAGTAATTGTCAGTATTCCAATAATCATACTAAAGTTTGAACAAGGCAAGTAGTACTAGGCTACTTTGCTAAAGGCACTTACAAAACTGATGCTTACAAGACCACATAATCTAATCTATGCAAGAATACCATAACATTTTGCTACTTCAACCCACGCATCAAATCTGGCATTGTAGGGAAAAGTCTCTAAAGTGAAGAACTTCTGGCTTTACATGCCAACCACCAGAGGTAGGTGAAGATCTAAATTGGTCCTAAGGTTATTCTTCAAAAACGCTAAAAAATTGTCTAAAGTGAAGAACCTCTTGCTTTACATGCCAACCACCAGAGGTAGGTGAAGATCTAAATTGGTCTTAAGGCGACTCTTCAAAAACACTACAAATGAGAAACAACGTTCATTCTCTACCCTTCCTAGAACATGGACTACTTCCATCTCTACCAACTTGATATATTTAGGGAAGGAGTGTGTTAGAACTTGAGATGCATCAACTATCCTCCAAATTTGTGTCAATGTTTCATAACAGCCCTAAAATTACTCCTCAACACAACTTGAACATTCCTTGTTCAGAATCAAGTTGATGACAATTTAGTAGTGTTGGAACCACCTTGCTAGACTCACCAAAGTCCATCACTTTCAAATTGAGGGAAATAATTGTCTAGTTCCTTAATCAACTAAGTAGCTACACTTGCAAAACAATGTAGGAAGAAAAGAAACAAATCATTCCAATGCAAACTCAGATTACATCAAAAAATTTAATAAAAATGAAATAGGTTAGGAATTAAAACTTACCAAAACACTTTGATTTCATTTGTGAAATCAAACTTTGAAAAGATTTTTGAGTCACAACTGTTTGTAATTTGAACAATGGGTCATTGTGCATGGCCCAAATTTTCTCACCATTCATAAGAAATGCAAGTTGCTAACGTTATCATTCAAATTTGCCCGATTTCATGTGAATATAGTCATGGTTGAAATTTAGCAAACTTGGAAAATGATGAATTCCCATCATTATATAATGTATAGAGCTACCTTTAGTAGATCTTTATTGCAGCCACAAAATCACAAATGAAAACATCTTGTTGCTATGTAAATTGCACAAGAAAATCAATGCTCTCCAACAAAAGGAGGAGACAACACATTCCCAATAGGCAATATGGGTTAGCAAGGAGAAGAAAGTTAGCATGCAAGAACCAAATTTCAACATTAGGTCTAACTTGAAAAAAAACAAAACATACAAATGAAAAAAACTAACAACAAGTTTCTGGTTTGTAATTCAACTTACCTTTGTTGCTTGATTGTTTGTGTTGTCCATGTATATCTTAGCTAGTAGAGGCTTATATTCTCACAAAATCCTTCTTAAAGGCTCCAACAAGGGATATCCATCATCTTTTCACATTTTTGAACATTTTCAACCCCTATGCTACTCATTATTCCCAAGGAAGACAAGGTTTCAAAAGCCAAATTGCATTTATGAACTATGCAATGAACACCAATGAAAAATGGTGCATAATTAATATTAATATGATTAATGACCCCAATTTTGGTTACTTGGAATATACTTACCCCATCAACCCTAAAACAAAGGAATTTTTGAACTACAGATTTTGGATTCAGGCCTCTAGCCTTTTATAAGGCCTCCATGATCACAACAATCAAGTTGTCAACCCCTACTCCATCAACAACCTTTTGCAAAGAAATCAACATTGGAATTTTGACCTAGTTTTGCATTAGATATGAATGAATGGAGATCTAGCTCCCATTCTCCACTATACTCACTTGGTCACATGTTATGGCCACATGGTTAACAATAGAAACAACAACCATAATTGCATTAGTGACTTGGACATACATGAATTCTACATTACCCAACTTGAAAAATTTAACCAATGCATTTTGGGATTCTTAGGCACACTAATGAATGAATACAAAATATTTTTTTTTCATACTCCACATAGGATGACCATTTTCCAAAATTTGGAACAATGTGGCAAATTGAACCTTCTTCCTTTTAGATTCCAAATGATTTTTTTATTCACTTGCTGAACATAGTAGCAAGTGATTGGGTAATGTATAAGGCTTAGTTTCTTTTGTGTCTATAAATTTTATTGATGTACCACTCTTTAGCCTTCACACTAAACTAAAGGAAATCCTTGTCTGCCTTCTTTCTACCTTCATGTTTCATGAAGGTATCCCCTTTGGGAGTAAACAACAATGGCTTCATGTTAATAGTGCTACAAACCTTACATCGAACATTGTGTAAAATGCCATTAACAGCAAGGACTCCTTTAGCCCATGGGAGCTTTGCAGCCCATTAAAGTTGAAATTTGCGGGTGTAATCATATGATTTCTTGAGCTTTTGAGGTGGACATCATTGATGTAAAAAATTTGGTTGTCATTCAATATCTAGGAGATCATTCAAGTTCACAAGCTTATCTAATGACATGGGGGACTCGGCATGGACATTAGAACTTGAAGTAAGATGTTTAGTGGGTGATATGATAGATGCTGTAGGAGGAAATGAAATGGTGAATCAAGTTCATGAATAGGAAAATAATGTTGATGAGAAGGCACCTTAAAAGAAGGCATGGCAAGATAAGGTTTTATTATAGAAAGTAAGGTTGGAGAAGGCAACTTGTAAGACAATAGGCTTAGTTGAATGGAACAAGTCAGGAAAAGGTAGTAAGTTAGCAAAATGCAACAATTGAGAAGAATGCAATAGCTTGAAAAAGTGCAATAAATCAGAAAAGTGCATCAACTCAAAAGACAAGAGCTTAGAAGAAGGCAAGTTGGAAGAAAGTAATGTTGGAAAAGGCAACATTGGAAATGACAACAAGTTAGAAGAAGGAACCTCAAAGGAAAACAATGATGGTAAATTTAAAGACATAGGAGAGTGAAGAAGTAAACCAGAAGAATTTGTTGGGCCATCCCCATCAAATGGCAATGGCATAAAACTACAAACCAACTAGAAGGGTTCTACGTTCAAAAAATTCTTACTACTTGAGAGAAAAATCGAGCCATTTTTGGTTTAAACTTGGTTGTCAACCTTGCTACTAATTCCAAGTTTTTTTGTTTCATGATTCAAGAAATAAAAACACAACAAAAACAAAACACTTCAAGTTAAAAAACAAACAAACCAATGCACTAAAAAAACATAAACACACTCTGGAAAGCTCTATGTAGTGGTGTGTTACAAATATGAACAATGTATTCATAACAAAAATCCAAAGAAACAAAGATAGAATGAACTCATACCTTCATCAACTAAAACATTGTTACAACCTTGAATTGGAATTTGGGACCCCACCTTGGAAGAAGCGCACACTAATTTTGTCAATCGTCAAACACTTGCCAACATTCACAATTTACAAGATGAAAATTCATTATTGTTCCAAACTCTAGAGTTCGATTTCATGTTCAATCATCATCACAACAAAAAGCTCACAAGTTCCAACAACATTTGAAAATGAACGTTAAAACTTAACCCCATGGTTGCTACTAAATGCAACACCTACAAATCTTCGCCTTCACACCCAGTTTTGAGAAATTGGGTTCTAAAGTATTCCAATGTCGCTTGCATAGGTGGGTGACTTTTGTGTTTGGCCATGGGTGTAAGTTTGGACAAATATGGAAAAAAAATTGTCAACCCTTATGAACATCAAGTGTTTAGTGGTTAGGGAAGTGTTTGATGGTTAGGGATGAAGTGAACATGCAAGTGTGTACAATTGTCCATAAATGTGCAAAGAATAACAAGGAAGTTTTTTTAAAAGTTTGGTTATGAGCATTTTTGGAGACAATTTAAAAAAATGACATGCAACTTGTGCAAAGGTGTTATTTGGTGATGGGGTTGGGGTGTACCATTAAATTGGAAACAACTTAACATAAATTTGAAAAAACCCTAATTGAATTATGTTTTCAATTGTTTAGCTTTGAGGGCAATAATATTAATTGCCCTTACAATCAAGATCACAAACACCAAGCAACAAGACAATAAGATTTAGGAAGAAAAGTGCCAAGGCTGAACAAATATAACCCACAATAATGAGAATTAAAAAGACAACCACTAAGTCAAACACAAACATGAGATAATGAAAACTAAAAAAGACAAATATTGGGAAGACAAAGTCGCTTGAGCTTGCAAAAGGGTGACGATCAACGCAACCTATTGAGGCAAAAATGGAATCACCACCTTTGTGGGCCTTGTGGCATTATCAACAAGATTACAAAATTTTAGTTTTCATGGAACCCTAAAACCTTTATGGTTGTAGATTATGAAACCCATGTTTTGAAAAAAAAATCACCATTGGAAAGCATGTGGATGGTGATAAGTAATAGAGGCATTCCTTTTCACCTTCATTCATTTTGGTGATGGGGTGGTAACCAAGGTTTTATTTCATTTTTTCTAAGTAGAGTGGATTGCTACAATGTGTGCATGGTGGTGTGCCAAGGTGGCCTTTTTTTTTCCCCAAGTAGATCCAATTTGTTACACATAGAATATTTATGTTTAAATGTGGCGACAATAATTAAAATATGTTCATAACTTGTCAACAAGAACTTGCAAAATGTTGTATGTTCATGTGGGTACACCTTTTTTCAAACTTTGAGTTTTTGAGGCTACTAAATTTTGCACAATGTAGCATGGTGGCAACAAATGCTTACCATGGAAGAATGTTGTAGCTATTAAAAATTGTGAAAAGGAATTAATCTAAACCAACAAAATCACCTCTACAAAACACCAAGTATCTATCCATCCATCCCTTAAAAAAATTCAAATTATAAGATGCATGGGTGATTGTAGCCAAGTATATAAGGTCATAAAAGAAATGCAATAAGCACCCCCATCTTGCTATTTATTTCCAAAGAACCTCTTACTCCTTAAAGATTACTCTAACTTTCAAAGATAAGAATTAGACATAGATACCATAAACATATCATTATATGGAATACAAGTTTAAGGTACTCATCATTGATCGTTTTGTTTCAATGAAGGTTTAAAATTACAAGTAAAATTGAAGTTGGATCACCACCCACATTAGCCCTTATCATGTCTATTTCATCCAATAACATTACAAGGTTGTTGACCCCAACACTTTACCATCCAAACTTCAAGCCAAAATTCTTTGACAAAACACACACAAGAATTAGAACCTCTTAACAAACCCTATTACAAATTACCTTGAGATTCTATGTTGTTAATGATAGCAAATATGCCAAGAATTAGTCCCCTAACATCTAACTTGAATTGCCAAATTCCAATGGGGATTTTTTTTTTGTCTCATCATAAAACCTTCACAACTTCTTGAACCCATTTTCTCATTTTAACTGATACCTATAGAGAGTTACTTATACTCAAAAACAAATATAACCAAAACCAAATGACAAGTTATATTAAGTTTGGGAGATTTTCGCCGATTTTTTTGTTTTTGGAATATTGCCTTTGTGTACAAGCAAGATTTATTTTATTTTATTTTATTTGTTCAAATTTGTGTCGTAATCAAATTGGCTATCATTCACAAAAAAGATTTAGCCAAATTTGACTACCAAACCAGACATGAAGTAGAAAATTTAAGAATCCTTTTACATATTGGCTAGCTGCTAGGGCTTATTATAAACATCTTGAGTTTTTTTTTACTGAAATCTGGCAAATCAGGGCCATTTTTCAAAATGAAATTCATTATTATAATATCAGTGATTTTTGTGTGGCAAAATTTCTCCATTTTATGAAAAATATTTCAAAAAGGAATATACAATCATAAATAACTTTTTTCAACAAAAAAATTGTCAAATAATGATATATATATTTTTATTGAAAACATCACCCCAAAAAATTTCACAATCAATCACCTACAATAATATGAAAGGGTGCTTAAAATTTTCTACTTTTACATTTTGAATATTGTCAAATTTGGCTAAATACACTTATGAATACACTTCAGCAACATCATAGAATTGGGGGGAGAGAGAGAGAGAGAGAGAGAGAGAGCTGGAGAGTTTTTTGGGATGGATGTTTTTGCTGGGATTTCCTTAGTACAGATCACAAGTTGTTGATAGCATGTGTCTGGAAGAATGGGCCCACACTATGCCTAGTGCCTACCTATCAAGTTGGATGAATGTTCATTGTTCCTTCCCCTATCAAGTTGGATGAATGTTCATTATTCCTTCCCCTATCAAGTTGGATGAATGTCCATTGTTCCTTCCTTCCAACTTACCCCCCCTTAAACTTTCTACATAGCCCAGGTTGTGAGAAAAAGTTTGCTGACATGGCATTCATTTATTGGCTCAAAGCCTGGCCATTCTGTTGTCCCATAAAATTGAAAGGTCATTACCTAAAAAAACTAGATGGCCTTTAAATGGCAACCTCAACTATGTCCATGGCCTATAGAGTAGATTGCAACCAGGCTAAATGTAACAAGGGGTGGTGGCCTTGCCATTTACATTAAAAAGTATCTTAAGGCAAAAGAATTAGAATTATGGAAATTCAAATATTTCACTGTGCAAAAATATAATCTTCAAACAAATCCTCTAAAAGAAACCAAAATCCTTCAAGAAAATATTATAACTCTATTATAGCTAATCTCTCAAGTTTCAACACTAGCCAAAATATCATCTTTCAAAACTCCTCATATAAAGATAGACCTACTTACTAACTAGAGGCCAAAATCCCTTCGGCTACTATGTACACTCTATAATGAATCTATACACAATATCCTTGCCTTCTTGGTAGGCAAGGCCAACAGCAAAAAAACCTAGTGCAGAAAATGCCTTGGATTCTCACAATTTCTGGCACCTGTGGATATCTAGCAATTTTGTTGATCCATTTATCACCTCCCCCTTGGAGCTCTCCAATAGCTATCTGGTTATTTGGTTATTCTAGTCTTGCAAAGAGGGTTGGTTGGAACTAGTGGGGTTTTTTTTTTTCTCAATTTTGTGATGTTGTCGCAACGGTCATCATCCACAAGGAGATTTAGCCACATTTTGGCTATAGACCACCAATGAAAGTAGAAATTTATTTAAATCTTTTAATTATATTATCCTGCTACTTGCTTGAACAATGTGTAGAAACATGGTGATTTAGTTTTTTCAATTTTTTTTTTTTTGTTGAATATTCTTTTTTCTTCATAGTAAGTAGGTTTAAGTCCTGAATGACTACCATGATGTTAGGGGACTCAACACTAGAGTCCCTAACACCAAGTGTGAACACACCTTCAGCTTTGCTGGAGGTGGGCAAAGGTCCTTCTAAAATCCATGGGCTGAAATGGAATGTGTAAGTACCTCAGAGATTAGGTACACCTAGGTTGGAGGAGAGCTTAGTCCTTCTTCCCATTGGCTAACCCAGGTTACCATTGAACAGCTGGTTAGTCATTTGGAAAAAATTGTCACATTTTCATTCTTGTTTTGGTTTTATAGTAATTTTTGTTTGCATTTTTTAAAAAAAAAGTTTAGATAGAATATAGAGTTCAATCATAATTCGGGTACCAAAATAGGAACAAGGATTGTCTTGAGTCTTGAGGCAAAGTCAATGTTTTTAAGGTGTCAACATGTTAAATATATTTTATTTTATTTATGATTAAAGTATGAAACAATTTGAACAAATATTATTATTTCTATTGATTCTTTTTTGATAAAATTTCACAATGGAACATAATTTTTAAGTTGTGTTTTAGAACATTTAAATGCATGTTAAAATAATCTAAATCACAAACAATCACAATCCCTTTGATTAAAAAATATCTAAATATTTAAAATAACTATACAAAAATAATGAATCACTAATTTGATAAATGTAATGATTATTCAAATCTTGATAATGATTTTGAGGTGAGATAGTCCTTTTGTGTAACTAAACCGTGATTGTCCTATGTTGCCATTTAATACAAGATTTTTCTTGAGATGCTTGCAATGGATGTGATGTTAAAATTGAAAAATGAAAAAGAAACATTGCATGCTAGCTTTTATGAAGTTGTTGAGTTGACCCTTCAATTGATCACACATTTTAAGTTTGGGGTTCCAACGAGCATGGATGGATGACATATGACATGGATGCAAACAACCTTTCTTAAAAATAAAATGCATCTATTAAGGAACACATTTTGTTTTTTATCATTTTCTTTTGTTTTACTTGCATTTATCAAATGTGCATTATGCTTGTGTGATGATTTTTTGTTAATGGGGTGGGTGTTTGTGTTTGAACTTTGGTGGGGCTATTGAGTACCTTATTGTAAAGTTGCAATGTTAATTTCCTATTCATGGGATTATGGACAATTTGGGTGTGATGTACTCACAATATTGGCTTCAATCAAATGTAAATAAATATTTTAATAAACATTTGGAAATGAATAAAAAAATTTATTGTCAACCCAAGATGGTGGGCATTGATGTTCAAGTGTTTCAAATGCTTTCAACAACTTTTTTGGACATTTGACAGTTCATGTTCAAGTTGGCATGAAATCCAAGGCTTTGGATGCCATGGCTAAACCTACATATCCAAATCCTTTCAAATGGTATTGGCACATTTTTTTAACTATTCAAAATGTTTTTTGGTTTCATTTTAGAATATTTCAAATTGGCAAAAATTGCCATGGTGCAAGTCCTTGGGAGAATGGAAGACAAACATTGCTTCAATTTTTGGCATTTTGCAAATCCAAATTGTGTAATTGACTCATTACCAACTTGAGTTTAGTGGTCAAAATGTTCTCTCAAAAGTTTTACACTTTTTCGTAATTTTTCATATGTATCTATATATGAGTAGCGGTGTGAAGACCATCATCAATATGGTGTGAGAATTTGAATTGAAAAAAATTATTAATTATACAATCTTTTGATCCAAAAGTTGGAATATTTTTTGTTTGGGTTCTAGTGCCTAGTGGTTGTTGATTTTTTGTGTAAGTGAATCCCAATGAAAACCACTTTAAATTTATGATTTCCCCTTCTACAATTTGGGTGAAAGCACACTAGGGTATAACACTTTTAAACACATGTGGAATTCCATAATTGCCTAAATTAACACAATGAAGTTAGTGTGAAGGCAAGATACATTGAATCCCACAAGTCATTTTACAAATTATCATTAGAAATATGTTATAAATTTTTTTCAACCTTAGTTTATCTTATGAAAAATTTAAATTTGAAAAATGATCTTCTAAAATAGTATTTTCATAAAATAAAAAAACTTAATAATAAAAAAACCATAATTCAAGGTACATAGAAAATTTTGATCATTAAAATCCTTCCAAAAAGTCCTCCTTGATATCAATGTTACCACATCATATTAGCATTGAATCTTTTACTCATTAAAAAAAAAAAAATGAAAATGCATAGAGAATCAATGGACTATTACAAATTTTTAAGCACTCCTTTGAAAGTCCATTATGTTATGATTATTCAAAAACTATTCATGAAATTCATACAATGTGATTATAATATATATAACATTGTAGTGTTGAGTCCTTGTTCATTTTAATTGATTGTATTTAATCACATGGCCAATTACAAATTCCAAAATCTTATAAAAACTACCTTGTAACAACACTTTATGGACAGTGTAATGTGTTTTCACCCATTTGCGAGTTTTAATACCTTTTGTGAGATGATATTTGTGATTATAATATGATTTATATGTGTTATTTTCAATTAGCCTTTGTTTTGTAGGACACTTATTTTACAATGGTTAGGTTCAAAGGTTCAATCCCCTCACAAGTGATTATTCCTGTGCTAGTGGTTTTAGGTTTAGGGTAAACCAAACATTTAAACACTCAGGGCATGCTAGATCCAAGGGGAGGGCTTCATTGTTTCTAGTGTCAAAACAAAACTTGAACCCGTCCTGTTGTGCTTGTGGCACTTTTAAAATCGTTAAAAATGTAATAGAATTGAAAAAGTTATGACCTCTCAAAATTGACGGGATCAAGAACTCAAAAAAAAAACTTCCTAATGTTAAAAAGGTCGGTTCCCAAACACCCAAAAAAATCATTGTATGTTGCTTTGTTGCTATTAAAGTTCAAAGATCATTTGTAGAACTTCAAGTGACACTCTTATAGCACTTTAAATGATTTAAAATGAATACAAAATAAGAAAGTTATGAGGTCTGAAAGTAAGAGGGGTGCAAAGAGAAGAAAAGAAAACATGTTTTGTAAGTTGGAAAGTTTTTTTTTTCCTTGTTATTTTTTCATTACTCCTTTCCCTTCATTTCAAAAATAATTTCTAGAACTTGAGGTAGTGCTCCCATAACATTTTAAATCACTCACAATGAAGCACATATGATGAAATAAAAACAAGTGTTCGATCATAGGCAGATGATCGATGATGGGCTGGTTTACCCTATGATTAATGAGCATTTATGCAATTGGATATTTTTGGGTTGCATCATGCATTGTCCTTATTCAAAGTTGAATCTTGATATTTATGCTTTATTCTAAGTGCTATTCTAGAGCTGGAATATTTACTCTTCAGATGTAAATAGCCTAAATTTTTCCTATTATGCCTTCACAATAGTTTAAAAACCTACCAAATTTTAAACCTTGGTAGCCAGAATCAGCCACCTTGGGAAAAAAAATTTAACACCTAATTAAACTCCATTAATCTGGATTTCCGGTCCCCCTCCCCTCAGCCTACCAGCCTTGGGAAGGGACCTCAAATCTGGAAAGCCCTATATCAAGAACCTTCTCCTATACATATAGGACTGGTAGAATTTTGCTTTCATAAATGAATGGTTGTGATTCATTTTGAGAGGAGGGACGGCACCTTTCACTTAAGGTTCCTAAAAAACTAAGGAACCTCCCGTGGAAGGTGCTACAACCTTTTAGAGTTGAATTTTAGGGTTTGAACTTTGAGCCACAGTTTATGAGCAATGACCTCAACAACCATTGGTGGGTGCAGGGGAAATTTCAGTGAAAATTCCAAAGGGCAAAACATAGGTGTGTGTGTGTAACCATAGTTAGTTGACATTAGGTAAGTTTCATTTAATAGTAGGTGTGAGAGTTTCACACTCTTGGAAGTATACCCACATCTCTAAACTAACATTCTCTCACCTTTTAAGGTACCATAGAGCAACACTAGCCTTTTGATGCAAAAAGTGGAGAATGTTACTTAATGGAGCATTGGCTAATTGAAGTGACCTTGGATGTGTGTGGGCCTCATTTGAATATGTTTTATGTGGGGTTCAAGTTTTTAAAGCTAGTGGAAAGAGTCGGTACTCAGAGCTACCACATTTTGGTGACAAAAATGCTCACGGTGATGTGTGGGGGACTTATTTCAACTTTTGACGGATAAAGTAGGCATGGTTTTCATAAGCTAAAGTGAATTCACAATGGGGCATTACTATAAACTGTAATTGTTGTCTATTGTTTTATAAAATAAAATTGTTGATGTGGAAATTGAAGTTGCAGACTCTGAAATCGCATGATCTGAAGAGAATGCTGAAGAGACGATGTTATTGAGATTGGTGATCATTACAGGACCCATTTGTAATTGTTATTATCATTATTCCAAAGAAGATGCAATGAGGGTCAATTATTGTTTCATTGCTGTGCACTCATTCAGATGCTACGAAGCAACCAAAACAATGACAAAGTGTTGTTGCAATGTTATCTCTAGAGATTGCCAACTTTGAGAGCTAGGCTAGATACCTGCAAATTCAAGGAAGTTGAATTAAAGCACCATGCTCGAGCCATTTGGCTAACTTGTGGTAAACTTCAGTTTAACAATCTCCAATGTTGCAAGGGTATTTGAAATCTGTGGTTAAATTAATGTGGTGACTTGTGGTTGATTGTTATAATGACAGGGTTGTTATCTGTGTTGGGTGGGGTTTATTATTATTATTATTATTATTATTATTAATTTTGTTAATTACCGTTCATTTCATTATTCAACACACATCTGTAGCTAGCATTGCCGATTCTGGGTATTTGAAAAAAATCAGAATAAAAGAACGGTCAGTTCCTACGTATTTCAAAAATGTCAAAGAACCACCCAACAACTTGTGCAATATTATTTTCATGGTAACTTTTAAAAGGGCAGCTACCATTACAAAGAGAGGGAAAAAGAGAGGGTTTATCTAATTGCCTAAAAGGTGATAGAAAACTTGAAGGGAACACATTGGGAACATGTTGGGAACACCCCCCAAAAAATCTCACCCTCCCCCCCCTTCTGCCTATATTCATGTTATGCCCTCTCTCATTGAGTGTGTGAAATTCTTATTCCTAAAATAGTTTGTCACCATTTTTGACCTTTGCTTATACCCCTTCATAAGAAGAAGGTGGGTACCTATTGGGGTTGCAATCCAACTTTTGTTCCATTTGCCACATTTTGGGCTAGGGTTATACATTAAGAAATGTTTTCAGCTTGCAAAGCCATCAATTTGTGATTATACCTCTTACTCTTTGTGATTAAAAAAAAAAAAACCCACATACTTCAAAGAAACTATCAAATTCTAGGATGGTGTGAAGCCATGCACTTTAACATGAATTCCATCCATTGAAATCAAATGTGAGAGCTAGTTGACCTTCTTGTTGGTAAGCAACCAATGTCATCATAACATGTATACAAAGTATGTGTTGAGCTAATGAAACTATTGAAATGCTAAAAACATGTAATAGGAGTAGGTAGTATGTTCACATCTTGGGTTCAACAAACCCATCTTGAAGCAATGAAACAAAATTTTAAATATGTAAAAAGGACTATGGATTATTGTCTCTAAGAGCAAGGAATATGAAGGTCTTGATGGATTCATTGACTCCAATTAGGCATGTGATAAAGAAACAAGACATTCAAAAATTGAGTACATCATTAAACTTGGAAATAATTATAACATGGTGCTCCAAGAAACAACCTATGTGATTGTGTTTTTTTTCCCATTGAAATAGATTCTTGTGCGCGTTCTGAAGGATAAAAGGTAATGTCTTGGTTGTGAAGTCTTCTTTTGGAATTAGGAATCATAGGTTGAAAACACATTTCTCTTTTATGTGGTAATCAAAATAACATTAATAAAGCTAGAAACATGGTCTTTCATGTTCAAATTGAACATATTGAAACACATTATCATTATATTCATGAAAATATATAAGTTAAAGAAATAAATTTAATTTTTATCCATTCAAAAACAAGTTGTTAAGATATTGACAAAACTTTTTGGTAGGATTAAATATAACAAGTTTAGAAAGAAACTTGGAATTCAAGGTTTGAACATTATCATGTAAAGGAAAATATAGATTGAAGAAATATTCACATTAGAAATTTTTTAATTCTCATTATTAATGGTAAGTGTTTAGATTAGAACTCATGGCAATATGTTGGGGCTTTGGAAGGGCATGCTTATCGCTACAAGAAATATGTCCCTTGTTTGCCAAATGCTTTCATTGGATTTTGAGTGAATACACTAGTCCCACTAAATGAAATTTAATAGGGATTTAATGGATTCATTGGTCCACTAAACATGTACTAATGAAAGCACTCACATTTGTAGTCGTCCATGATGATGGAGAGTGACCTATATTATAAATATGATTGTAGTTAATTTTGTGTTAGCCTAGTAGTTAGTTGTTGATTAATATATTGATGGCTAATTTTTAAAATTCCAAACTTATAATATCTTTCAATGTATAGTTTATTTTGCATTCCTACTTACATTCCATGCTTAGTGAAAACATATCAAATGCATTGTTTATACATGGTTATCCAAATATGATAGGATTAAAAAATTGTACAACTTTCACATGAAATGTTCAAATTTCCTTGATAAACATTTTTGGATATGTTAACACAGATACGTGGGCATAATAAGCATAGGAAGATCTATATATGAAGATAAGATAATACCTCAAAAAAAAAGTGTATTGTCATCTCTTTTGTGTGATATCTACCTCCACCAACCAGACGATGAAGTAGATCAGATTAAGAAAGAGTTCTAAAAAATCAATTTGATGATGATGCATGTTCTTATTGATTTTATTCTAAAACATTATTGTAGGACTTTTCTTCCTTATATATATATATATATATATATATAAAGAATAGATTGCATTAGTTGTTGATATGTACAAACTTTTCTAATGGATGGCATTGTCAACCTTGTCTTGTTGAAGAAGGATAAGATTAAATCATATGGTTATCATAAACATATAACTACTTTCTTTAATTTATAAATGATTGATACAAAATTTTTAAAAAAATACATTTTGCATATAAAACAACAAAAATCGCATATTTCCCTCACACATGGCACATTATAAAACATGTTAAAATGATATGATTGAGTTATGCAACTATAATTATAATGTACTTGTAAGCATTGCATAGTCCACATGTACCCAATGGTGTTTGATCTAATTAAAATGGAAATTGAATTTAATCATATGAGACATACATATCTGTTGTTCAATTAAAATGATCCTAATTAGTCAGCTTGGAATATAAGTAACAAAATTTTATATTAAACATTATATTTCCAATGTAAGGGTTTGAAAACATGTATAATGTCTATAGTAGTGTTTGCGTCATCATGATTGTCCATGAAATGGGTCTTTTTCCTTTTATTTTTGTTCATAGATTATACAAATCCCCTAAAATGTAAAGAAAATACAAGTTGAAAAGATAATTTAAACAACTTTTTTTTTTCCTTGGAATGAATGTTAATTTTTAATCCTTTAAACTTAATTTGTCCTCAGCCTTCTACAAATATTTGCACCTTTATCCTACTTGATAGTTCATTGAAGGTGCATAATGTTTGCAAATGATGGCTAAAGGTTTTGCGTATAAGGTCATATGAGTAATTGAAATTATGTTTTCACACTTTTCACCTTAGTAAAAATAATGGTTTTCTTTATGGTTTTCTTTGCTTCATATACAACTATTTTTTCATGCCCTTTAAGGCCCTTATTAATTCTGGTAAACAACTAAATTTGCAAATGCCACAAAATATGATTTACCTATTTATAGGCCATTTAGGCATTGGTTTGATGATAGATTATGCACAAATTGGTCTAGTAGTTGTTGATACTTTATTAAGAGAATTTTTACAAAAAAATGCTAACAATTAGAAAAAAACCATAGAAAAGATTCCTAATATTGAATTTGTAAGAAAACCATGAATGCAAGCTAGCAATCCAAAACATACAAAAATAAGTTCCTAAAGCACAAGGGGGGGAAAAAAAAAATTTTGATAAAAGAAATTTGATAATTTAGATTAAGTAAAGTTATTGAATGAATTTATAAATACCTTGCATTGGGCAAAATGTTCAGATGTATTTGGAGGGCACCTTACAAAATTCATGGATGAATATCTCGGATCTTGCGATTACTCCTTAAGAGTGGGAGCAATGTTATGCCTACTTGTAAATGTAAGATCCCTCCCACTCTTGAAGGAGTATGAATAAGAACTCTTCCCACTCACACACCCGGTCATCTAGCTATGTTTAGTTTCATAATACTCTTCACCTGAGTACTTCAACTAAGTGCCTCTTGATGGGTTTGGGAATACAAGGTTAGGCAATGATCTCTCGAACTCATGGAACTTTCTGGCTCCCGGAACTTTCTAGCTCAGGGAACTTTGTGCTGAATGATTGGGGCTCACAAAGGGCCACCAAACAAACACTCATCATATCTTGGAATGATGCAAGCAGAAGCTTTCCCAAAGGCTGCTGAATCTTGCAGCTCCTCTAGACAACCTTGATGAAGTGTGAGGTACACATCCCTCAAGAAAGCCAACACATCCCTGAGCAAAGCAATTTCCTGGAGGAACCAGCAGCAAAAATAAAATCTACAGAAGGGATTCTTTAAAATCATTTGTAGGTAGATTTGGGTGGGGTAGCACCAGCTCCTTCTCTATATTGTCTTGAATGCTTTTGTACTAGCTGCAAGAGAAACTTAACATGTATTTGGTTAAAAGTGTCTTCTAGGTCAAGCAGGACACTAAACACCACCCCATATGAACTTTGCAGGTTACTGTATTGCCATTATAGAATACAAGAGAGAAAGGTAGATAGGTGTACATATAGTTAAAAGTCCCCTCTAGGTTGACTGTATGCAGTTGACAAATACAGGAGACGAAGGTAAGAACATCTCCACCCCCACACACCAGCAAACACCCCTTTTCATTAAATCTTGCAGGAGGATAGCACAAATCCTGCTGCTGGTCGCTGGTCCATTTTGCAGTGGTCACTTTAACCCCTTTAAAAGCTTTTTTCTACTATGGATTTGGACAGTGACCATTACTCGTCCAGATGTAAAGACATAAAAGGTCTTTTAGTGTGTGAAGGGACTTTTATGACGTTTGTGGGTGGGGATCATTAAATGATATGCTATTGTAAAATAAAGGAGTTGTTTACAGTTTTCGGGGTGGAGATGCTCTAAGTGGGTGCATATATAATTAAGTACCATCTAAGTAGAATGTAATGCAGTTGTGAAAGTAGATACATAAAAGTAGATCCATATGGTTAATGTCCCACAAAGGTGTACTGTATGCAGTTGTGAAATACAGTAGAGCTAATGGTACAGGTACATATGCAAAGTACCTGACCCTGCACAAATATTTCTCACATCCAAGTTTTAGTTTAGGGTACTAACCTTTTTTTCCAACCCCACCAATATAACTGAAACTGGGACTGCAAAAGGTGTGGAGACTACTAATAGCAACCCACTTGGACCAATCAAACTATCTAGCCAATCAGAAACAGGGAGCAGTCAATCAATACTATTGGATTGTGTTTATTAGATTGTTCCAAGACTCCACCAGGGCTCTGAACTGAAAGGTTTAAAAAAATTTCAGGGTCCCAGCAGTCTTCCAGTAGTAGTAGATTCACTGGATTTGACTGATGAACCTCATCCAAGATTTCCAGTGCAGGGTCACATCCTGAGCATTGGTGGAGATGCTCTAAAGTCCTAGAGAGGTGCATTGTAGACAGTTGGGAAACACAAGGAGTTTTCATACAACTCCCTGTCTGCATTGTGAGGAAGCTCTCAGTAATCCTTGTTAGAAATCCCTCTCACAACTAATGTCAATCCGACTTCCCCTTTGACATTGGTTCACAGTACACCCTTGCAGATGGCATAATTGAACTTTCTTTCTCTACAAGACTCCCTGGGAAATTTGTTGCAAAACTCCATGTTGCACGATTCCCTGTTAGGTTTTTGGTCTCTTCTTGGAGTCATCCAAGAGCTAGCTCTTTGTGAGAATAGTATGTACATATGGTTCTCATAGAGGTGGGGGCACTGGGTACTGTATGCAGTTGTGAAATAAAAAGAGAGAATGTAAGGTACAGATATATATGGGGCAGAATGGTAGAACTGGTTAATCTTTTAGGTAGCTTACCAGTGTTTAAACTCCCATAGATCAGGTAGAGTCTATGCAGTTGAAAAAAATTAATACACTAGAGAAAGGCATAATAAGCAAGTTAAGTAGCCATGGTTAAAGTCCTATACCATGATCCTTTATGATCAGATTTAAGCCTGGTGGGTAGAGTAGCTGTTGAAGTTTTGTAGGCTGCTAGTATTTGAATGAATGCTTTTTCATGGCAGGCAGCAGAGGGAGGTCCAGGGTGAACTAGCACCCATGTTGGTACCTTCACCTCATTGATTTGGGTCGAACATCAGCCCTGATGATTCCTGGTGTGAAGCAGACCTAAGGCCAAAAATGGAACCAACTAGGCTAGTCATTTTTATTTTGTACACTGGCTAGTTGCTCATCTGGCTACACTGCTCAGACTGCATCTAGCCTAGCTAACTAAATTTTTGGTTTGAGTTGGAGCCTATTGGGTGCTTTAAATTATTTCATGGAGTGGTCAAGATGGGCAGTTGCCACTTGCAAATTGGCCACAGACTGACTACAACATTACAAATAGCTGCCAGGGTAATGTATTTGGCGACATGGTGGCTGACAGAGTAGTCTATATGACTATGGAGTGATTTCAAAGGGAGTAGATTTGAGCCAAAACAAGAGGCCACCAGAAGCAAGAATGCAAGTTTGCAGCTTACAAGTTACAAGTTACAAACCAACTCATATACAATGATTAAAATTCTTGCATCAGGTTTAATGTAATCTCCCAAGTCACAAATGTGTTTCAAAATCGAGACTCAAGAACCCCAGTCTCCAAATTCCAATCCAATTAGAATTTGTGTCCTTTATTATTTTTTTTAAAGGAAATTTTTTTAAGTTGTACAAAATGATCACTATAATCAGCATCCTTCCTAGAAAGTTGCCACATGGTTGTTGGAACAACTTTTACTCTCAAAACTCCTTTTAAAGTTTTGCAAAGAAAATAATCCAAAAAGTGCAGAATAAGATGATTGAATTAAAAAAGCTACAATACACAGTGACTGAATTTTGAAAGACTTGAAAGTTGCAAGACCTTTGTAAAAATCAATGTGAGTCCCCCATTAGTGTGATGAGTAGAAAGGATTTTGGCACATGTATTCCTCAAAGAGGAGCAACAATGGAAAGTTGGTTTAGGGTTTGAGCTGTGATATGTGACAATTTACTTACAACACAAAACAAAGTTCCTTTCTTTTCAAAGAATAAATTCATTGGCAAAAGCCTAAGTCTATCTCACATCTAGTTTTCACATACAATTTCATGAAGGATGGGATCAACAATATGATCTTGCTTCAATACATTTGGCAAAATATTTTAAGGCAAATAACTAAAATGATGGATGGAATATAGCCACTATATTATTAGGCAATCACACATAATTTGACAAATATCTCAATTCAAAATTGATCAACATTCACACGAGACAATGGTATGAATATTAATGAGATGGTAAAATGGCAAAAGGTCTGAATTCACCTTTGGGAAAAACAACTTGGAATTGTTGGATTTCATAGTCAATGATTTGTAGTATCATTTTCAAACTTGGTTTGAAACTTAAGATCCTCGCAGGGATGTGAAACCCCACCCTCCAAAAGGTGTTGCTCAATTTGCAATCATAGCTAATTAAAAAAAACCCATACTTTTAAGTTTACAATAAAAATAGAGGTAAAAGAAAGACCTATTTTGATGTTTATTTTTATTATTTTTTTGGTTTCAGCAATGCTCATGTAAGTTGCTATTCATTACATCATCTCACATATGTGTCCTCTACTTATTATTTTGGAACAACAAAAAAATCATAATTTACAAATCTCCTTGCAAGTTGGACCCCCCTCCATGCATACCAAATTTATAATTGAAGACAATAAATTAAAAAAATTGAAGCAAATATAAACTCAAGCAAAATATCAAACTTGGGTGATTTATATATTTGCAAAAGCCACATCAAAATTATGGCACATTCGTATTTGTGATTCATCATCCAAATTTGAAATCCAAAAAACCTGCAATTTTAATTAACTTGATGTTAGGACTTCACTACACATCCACATAATAACAGAAGTTGCTTTGCCACTTGGTGATGACTTATTTTACAACATAAAAAAATGTTGATTATAAAGTTGGTGCATAGATCCAAACGTTTGTTCAACTAGTTTTGCAACTTGATTTTCATGAAATCAATAGTATTGAAAGTCAATTAATCTTCAATAGAACCAAGGACTTAGATAACAAATCCCAACCACTTTAATGTATTTTAAAAACTTATAGTTGAGGATAGTGGATGTAGAAACTTTGTACTAAAGCCAAGGTTTAAATCATTATTCTCTTACAAAATTAGTTCAAAATTATGAACCATGGTCATTTTGACAAAATTTGTTTGCAAATCAAGAACATGCGTTAATAACAAATAATCACAAAATTGTCACAATCAACCACATTGTGAGGGGGATAAAAAAGTTACTTCAACATTCTTAAGTGAATGTGAAAACTTTTCTTTGCTTTTACTAGATTTTAACCCAAAAATTGTGGATAAATAACACCCAAGGGAATCATAAACTAATGTTTTCAGAAGTGACATTCAAGCTTTGAAACAAGGTTCCAAGTTGCCCCTCACATCCCTCTTTCATCTTGTTGATAGCCTAATTAAAAATAATTTTGATGATAGGTTGTAAATCTCCAATGCCGTTGAACAATAGATTAATAAACAAGGTATTGGTGTCCAACAAAAAGAAACATGAAATACACATCATCCTTTCCACCATTTAGGTTAAAAAACCAATTCATTTGTTAAGGCCTCAATATAATTAAAATTATTAAAGAAAAAATATTCAAATTTGACATATGGATCGCAATAAAGTTTGTAGAGCTTTTCCTATGTGAGTTTAATTGAATGAATGAAATCATAAACAAACATAGAATAGCCCAATAATGAATTCAATGTCACATAAATCATTCAAAGTTTTCAATGCAACTTCATTTATTTCACTTTTATAGTGCATTTTGACAATGAAGGTGTGGAATTTGGGATATACCTATTTCACCAAAGAAAGATAGAAATCCACCTTGTTTTGACATTTCTAAAAAACTTGCTGCTTATAGTGTTCAATATTCATAAACTTGAAATTTCATGATTTTTTTTGGGTTATGAACAAAAAGAAATGTAAACTTAGCGAAACACCTTTTAGTTGATGCACTAGATCCAATTTTAATATATTTAACAACCTCCAAATTAACTTTGTTAATAAAACAATTAACTTCGTAAAAAAGGGTTTAAAGTTTTCCTTGAACTATAATGTCACCTTGGTTTGGTTCCCTTGGAAAACATTGTTCCCACTGCAATCCATATTCACCAATTTCACCCAATTCTTTCAACATTAAACCACCAAATTCACGTGAACATTTTAATGTAGAAAAAAATGTTGTTAGATGTGCCAAAAACATCAATTATTTCTACACAAAGGAGGATTGAGATGATTGATTATGAAAACAATAATAATCATGAACAAGGAGGAAGAGCACATCAAATTGCACAAATTTGCATTTTTGTTTATTGGGCACATAACTATAAGCTTATAAGAACAAAAGGTTAATCATGAGTGGTGTATGTGTGTTCATTTTTGGCATGCTTTGAATCTTTGTTGTAATAGTAAAAATTTACATAAACTCTAAGCATTGATACTTGGGTGGGTTGTTATTAGACAAAACAACAAAAGATGGTGGTTATGAAAAAGAAGGATGATCCTCACTTTGATGAGGCTAGGAAAAAAGGAAAAAAAACTTGAATTTGAAAATTTTCAACATTTCTAGAAAGGCCATGGAATTTAGATGATGGAAGTATGTATGACTTGGTTATATATTATAACAAATAAGAAAGTAAAATGATAACATTACAACATCCAAGAGACTACAAGGGAAACCTTAAACCTATTGCAAAAAGCTTGTAACAAAACAAAAACCTTAATGTTTAGCATGTGAAAATTGGAAACTCTTATTGGAGCTTGTTTAGACAACGGTTGATTTGAGGTGTGTTGTAGCTTGTGAAACCAAATCCTAGAAATCAAAAGTATAATCCCCAAATCGTTCAACTCAAGAAGATTACCCATTGCCTAGTGCCTAAGTGCACATTGTGGTTGCCCTAAACTTGAGTGCATAATGCACACTAACAATGGACACACATTACAATTGCTTTAAACCTAAGTGCACATCACCAATGGATTCTTAACTATTGACAATTTGATACATCCTTCCTCGGTGTTCATTCTTAAATCTCGACTCTTAAATGACAAGCCATCAAACATTTGCATAATGCAAATTGGGCAACAAAAAAGACAAAAAAAACAAGTCTCAAAGCTTGAGTTACAAAGAAAGTTGAAAAGGCTTGTGGAGTTTAAAGATTGAAATACTCCTAAGTTTGGAGTTGTAGAATCCTTGTAATGTAACTAGCGATGGTTAGGTTTAGGGTTTCAAGATGGTGTGTTGCCACTTGGTAGCATTAGGTTTAGGTGAATTGTAGCGGATCATGACCTTGGTTTTACAATGGGGGTGTCATGGGTTCAATTTGATACTTGCCTTTTGGCGATTTGTTGGAGGAAAAAAATGAAATTGAGTACCAACATTGTGTTGGTTCACCCAATGTCGCAGTAGGGGGCTCCAACGACTCTTTTAGTAGTGAATTTTCTTCAAATTTTGACCTGAAAAATATGATTTTGAACTATTCAAAGATTTTCAAAGGACAAAAATGGCCCAAACTTGCCAGATTTTGAAGACGAATTTTTTGTTCTTCAAATCGCCAGAATTTTAAGATAATTTCCAGCAGGTAGCAAAGAATATAAAAAAAGGTTCTGTTTTTCCTTCCTACTTCCGATATCTAATATGCAAATAACAATTTTGGCTAAATGATTTTCTGTATGATAGTAGCCACTTTGACCACATGATGAAAACCTCAAAAGAAACCCTGAAGAGAGAGAGAGAGGCCTTGAAGTAGATAACCGAACCAAAGAGTGTCGGTACTAGTTAGTGGCGTGCAAGCTGATGAGTACTGTGAAGCAGCTTGTAATGAATTCAGCCCCTCCCCCCGCGCATTCATTTGGGTACTCTCCAACTTCATTCACTCCAACCACATCAGCAGTACCACCAGCATCGGCTATAATAACAATTAAATCACAGCAACTGTTGCAGGTACTCTGTTGCACACTCTACCTTTGCACATGCTGCGTCAATACCACCACCAGTTGCGCTACAAACCCTAGCCTAGCCTAGCCTAGCCTAGCTAGGACGTAGTAATGAACTCAGTACTTGTGCAGCAGCTGTGACCATCAATCCATCCATCCATATATCCATGGAGCCATGGATCCATTCATCTATCCATCCATGGATCCATTCATCCATCCATTCATCCATCCATATATCCATGGATCCATCCATCCATCCATCTATTCATCCATGGATCCATTCATCTATTCATCCATGGATCCATGGATCCATCCATCTATTCATCCATGGATCCATCCATCGTCTGGAGTCCTTCTCTACTCTCCAGTCTCTGATCTGATTGTCACCCATGCCTCATCCACCACAACTTTTGTTCTGTTTTTTTTGACTGTTGCAGTTTCCAGCTTTGGAGCGCTAGCCAGGCGGCAGGTGGTAGCTATCATGAGCTTTTGTAACAGCAGCTGCTGATTAGGAGGGAGGAGCTGCTGCTGCTGCTGCTCTTAAGCCCCATGAGAGTGGATTAATATTTTTTCTGTTTTGAGTTCTTTACCGACAGCCCTTTTCATGCACATGATAATAATGCTCTTGTTGCTGTTGCTGCTGCTCCAAACTTGTGTCAAGTCTGTCTGCAGCACACTAACTAGCTAGCTAGCTGATCTGCTAGATGAAGAAATTTAGATCTAGTGTGCTCAATATACATATATATTGTGTCTATCGATCCTCAGATGTAACTGTTGGAGTTATAACTTGATCAGTAGAAGTCTCTACTCAGATCTGTACCAGCTAGAAGGGAGCTCTCATGTTGTTGTTGCAAGATGGGTGCCCGTTTCTAATTCTTAGTTTTACAGAAATGAT
>Ga0116227_10004344_pt1 | contig 30807 bp, 21 predicted proteins | sample S1TSphgellanicum_FD_89693 | JGI IMG/M metagenome (GOLD analysis project Ga0116227, IMG submission 89693) | Host-associated microbial communities from peat moss isolated from Minnesota, USA - S1T2_Fb - Sphagnum magellanicum MG | ecosystem: Host-associated > Plants > Peat moss > Unclassified... | reverse complement strand
ATTGGGGGTGAGTGGGAAAAAAACCTTAGTAGCCAAAATTGAATGTGGCAAATGCAAGGGTGGTTTTAGGGATTCAAATACCTTAGAATTACTTGCATTACACCTAGCCTACCTCCACATCATTTTTTGTAACATTGAAACAAAATGAATGATAATTGTGCAAACACCCAAAATTAACTTAAAACAAGTGCATGTGATGGAATTGAATATTTGCTAGATGAGCATAGTGAATTACTCTTTGTTATGTAATAATCAAAAACTAAGTCATCTAAATATTCAAGACAAGGCCATGAAGGTGTTTGTGCAAATAGAAAAGTATGGTGAAATGAAATAATGGTAATATTGTTATCACTTAGTGTATCTTACTTCGAAAAATATAGTCAATTTGTGTTAATGTATGTTGAACTTCACCTAATCAGCTTATCCAAACATGATGTATTACTTATGTTGAAGTTGTAAACTAATTTGAGTGAGTAGATAGTGGTGAATTTTTTTTGTGGTGAAAAAAGAATATTTTAGTGCAATTTTGTTTTTAAAAATTAATCAAATCTTGATTTTTTTTTAATTGTCAAAAATTGTCACAATTGCTTACAATATGAAAGGTTGCTTAATATTTTCTACCTTCATATTCTTAAATATCACCAAATTTGGCTAACTATGCTTACGGATGATCCTCACTTGAACAACATCACAAAATTGAAAAGTAAAATTAAATTGCCAATAAATAGTCCAATTTTGTTATAAAGCAACAATATATATTTGATATATTTGCATTCTAAGTTGCTTTGTATGTTATTGTGACCAAAAGATGTAAAATTTTGAATGGAAAACTAAATGAATGGATCTCCTAGATACAAATGATAACAATCAAGTTGTAGTTAAGGATGATGTGGAAAATGGAAATAGTGATTTCTTCAAATTTCAAGATTTTGGAAAAGGCATTTACAAAACAATACCATAGTCAAAGATATTGTCAACTAATTAATTTTAAAGATTCTTATTGAAAATATGCTATTCCCAAATATTCAAAAGAGTTTTCATTTTCCTTCACACAAAAAATTCTTTAAGAAAAGGAAAATTTTGAAATTTTTAACATTTTTAAAAATAATATAATTTTTACCAAAATTGCCTAAGTGCTAAGGTAGTTCAAACAATTATTAACAACAATAAATTTAATTGTTAACTAGTAATCAATCATTAATTATTGTACATATGATTGATGTTTGGCATTTCTTTGTTGAATATTAATTAATTTTTGAAAACAAGGTTTTCTTGTTTCAAATTTAATTTTTCAAATTTTCAATAACCAAGGAATAATTATGCAAAATACATTATGTGTTGTGCATTTGTAATAATAACCCAATATATGGTTTCCAATTTTCAACAATTTCAATATTGTTATTTTTACTTTTAGGTAAGCTTTTGTGAATTATTTTGTGTCGAACATTAGTTACATACGTAAGATATGTCCTTCCATAATTATGTTTCAAGTTGTGGAAGGTGGAAAACTACTTGTGTTAAACATGGATCTTTTTGGGGGGTATTAGGTGAAGGATTTTTTCTCCACCCTTTTATTACCTATTTTTAATATGTACATATTTCAACCATCCTATATTTATTTTTATGTTTGTTTTTTCATTTAATTTCAACACCCTATAGCTATTAAAAATATATTTTTAATAAGGTTGGAGCTTGAAAGAAATTGAAAATTTCTTTTTGAAAGGTGGATAATTTACACAATGAGTTGAAACACACAAAAATAATTACTTTAATGCCTATCAACAATCTACTTTGTTATAAACAAAATCAACAATTTTTGAGGCCAATGTAATTCTCATGACAACTTAAACTTATAAGATTATAGGATTAAACAACAATAATTGCCAATTATACACTTGTAACTTGAAATATTAGTATTGACCAATGCAAGTTCAATTCACAATTAGTTCATGATACACAAATGGAACAATAGAAACAAAATAAAAAACCTAACCTAATAACAATTCTTATGATCTTACAATAGAACATGTTTAACACATCACATGATCATAATGAAATACAAATAATTACCCATAACCATTGCACATGATGGAGTTAACAAACTTATTATGGTGTTTTTAACTTTGCACATCTTGTTGATGTTATTGATGATTCATTATGACTTAATATCATTGTCCCACAAACCTTTTGAAACAATTCATGAATATATTTAAGCTTGATAATTGATTGTTCAATAGTAAACCATATCTAAGTTATGAATGAAAGATGAAAATGAAAGAAACACCTCAATCAAAGTATTATTATCACCATAAGACAAGATCAAACAAACTTGTTTTCCAAGGGAATAATTAACAATAAGATATAGCATCCATTAATGATAGGCAAATGATATGTGGGATCTAATAAACATGATATATGAAAAACAATATAAAAGTTCTTGAGCTAAAAGCTCTTAATATACTAATTGAATATACTAACAACTAATACCTAAAATGTTTAATATTTATTCTTTTATTTCCCAACATTGTAAATTAATGTATGTCTTATATTAATTATATTTTGGGTTTTAAAATAAACATAACACTATTAAATAATTAGTTAAATTTTATTTTTTACCCAACAACATATCGTATATGGGACCCTATATTTTTATTGAGGTACTTTGTAAATTCAAAGAAGAATGTCCCCTCATCTTGCCCCTCACCCCCCACCCCGTGTAAGCACATTAGGGGAAGATAAAAACCTTTGTTGTTGCCATTGTAGGGAACTATGGATATGATGTACTCGGTGTTATGGAAAAGAATTATTTATCAAAAAAAATTTCTTTATATTTTATAAGTTTGAGTGTTAATGCATATAATTATGTGATTATTATAATTACGTGTTTTGCATATTCATGGATCAAATGTTAATATTTTCATGTGATGCAAAGTAATATGGATAATTGACAACCAACATAAAAGGTTTGTTGGATATGAATATAAGAATGAAATGAAATTAAACAACATTATTGTTGACATGCGAACACCTAGTGCAAACCTTTTAATGTGTTTGGAGGCACCTCAAATACATCATGTTACTTTTGTAAATGCAACAATGTTTTATGTTTTGAGGCAAGTGTCTATGGTTTGTAAGGTTCCTCATTTTCTTTTCTTTTGAAAGTGAATGTAAGTTTAAATGGTTCATTTTTGGTATCACAATGGTAGTTTCTACACAATGCATTGTGTTTAGATGCTTGTGGTGGATAACATAAGTTTGAATTTGTCAATTCGCAATTGGAATGTGAATGTATGTTTAGGCCTTCCCATTGGCTACATGAAATTTCTCTTCCCAAAAGAGTTCGTCACCATTTTTTGCCTAGCCTAACACCCCTTGTAAAGAGCACCTTACCTATTTTGATAACATTGTTGTGTGCTCTTATGTTAGCACCTATAACCATCACTATCATTACACTCATAACATATATATATATAATGGTACACCACATTCAAACCAATAGACTAACTCACTTATAACAACACAAGAATCCAAACCCAAAACATAGAAAATTAAAACACTTGCATAACAAAAAAAACTGCAAAGCAGAAACTATGTTCTAGAATCTTAAATCACCAAAAATGATTTAAAATCACACAAGATGGGATTATATCCTATGACAAATATCCCAAACCCTATTCACACATGGAGTGGTTGAAGACTAACTAATTATCTTAACTAACCCAATTTATCCCTAATTAACTAGGACCTAATTAAGTAACTAAACTAACACACCTAACAACATAGTGGAATAAAAATAACCTAATAATTGTGTTTCACTACTTTTTCAATTTCTATCATTGATGGTTGTGTTCCAATGGTTTTTCAATTTCCATCGTCAATGGGTGCTCTATTGTTTTGATTTGTTGGTTCATCACAAAATAATTTCTTGACTATTACAAAAAAGCTTTTTCATTATTGCAGAAATTTATTTTTTTCAATTTAGGATTTAAGGTGTTTTGTGTTTTACATTTCTTAAAATTTAGTTTTCATTGTCAATCTACAATGAATACAAATAGTCAAAATGTTTTTATGAATGGAGTGATAAAAGATGGAGAAGGATTTCTTTTGTTTATAACTGATTATGGCATTAGCATTGGTGAAGTGCAAGGGGTTGGGAGTGGTGAAGGTGGGCTTGGATCTAAAGCAAGTCCTAGTGATAAATGTTGATAGAGTATTCAATGAAAACAACTTGGAGATTTTTGAAGTTGAAGTTTATAATTGTTTCAACTAAATCATAACTACCATGGAACTTTCATAAGTTCAACACAAATTATATTATTTTGAAAAATGTTCAGTGCAATTTATTAAATTAAACTTTCACCTTAAAGGTTTTTCAACCCCAAGTTGTTGAAGGGCCAACCTTTACATCCACCTTTAATTTCCTTAGTTGGTAGTTTTGGAAATCTGAAAAACTTTTCATCAACCCTTTTCATTAAACCTTGAAGATGGTATAGATTTTTAACAATGTTTCCCATTAATCCATAATTAGGCTTTACTCTTAACAACTAGAATCTTTTACAACACCTAGTAACCACACATAAAGCTTTTACAAGCATACAAGTCACAATGTCACAACCAATGTTGGCAAGGTATCAAATTTTGGCCGGGTATCAATTAAAGCATGCACACATGTATAGGGCACCTTGACCACTAAGCTTTGGTTGATGAAAAATTTCAATACACCCTATCACATCTCTCTTGTCCCATACACATGCGATGTTCATACTTGGGTGGGCCTTGAGTTTTGCAAAGATTGTGAGATGCATTGGTGGAACAGGCATCTCACGTCACACACCCATGCAAGGCATTAGGGTTTTTAAATTCATGTTAGAGTTTTGCAAAGTCTTGGTGGGTTTTAGTTTTTGTTGGTGTGAGAGATGTTGGTTTGTGGTTTTGTGCAATCGTGATGGAAATGACTATGCAACAAATAGGAGCACTAAATTTGCCCTCAAGGTGTTCTACTAGTGATGTCACTAGCGGTTATCACATTCTTGTTCAAGTAAGCTTTAAGTTCTTTTGTTGCACATTGTCCCATTTTAAACCTATGCATAAGGGGCTTATGTGTTTTGGTTTTCATCACATTGGCGTGTTTAGATTTAGGACCCAAATGAAGCACAAAGATCTATTTCTTGGTTTTGGTTGTTGCATTTGTTAACATTCTAATTTCCATTGTCATATTTGAATGTTCTATGTTTTGTTGTGTTCATCATTCAATTTGAATTGTTAATGAAGGAACCACCCAAAGAGTGGGAAATGTTTTTAAAGTTTAACCTTATAACTTGGAAAAATCACCATGCACCAAATGTTTTGAAACTTATTGGGCCACTTTTTACATGCACCCTATTCAATTTTGATTTTTGAAAATCCTTAATGATAAAAAATAATCTACAATTTGTGATCATGATTCAAATCAAAATTGTACATTTGATAATAATATAGGGTTTGTTGCAAAAATTTAAAAGCTTTTTTATCTAATGAGTCATATTTGATATCAAAAATAATATTTAATTTGAAATATTGTATGAAAATTGCAAAAAAAAAAACTTGGTATAATACACATCAATGTCATGTGTAAAATGTAATGCTTGGAAAGGACTTTGGCCTTGTTGGCCTTAACTCCTTTTTTCTTGCTTTCACCTAATGGACTTTTGAAATTTAAAACTATGAACTAGTCAATTGACTAGATTGTAAAGAAATCAAATTTTTCATCTTGCATTCCATTCCAAATTTTTTATAATGACTAATCACGTATTGAAGAATGAAATATTGAAGTTAAGTGTGATTCTTATAAAAAAAAACCTTAGTTAGATGGTAGTTATGAACTTTGGAATGGTCAAAATTGAACTTTGTTTTCAAAAGTCCTTTTGAAATGATTATTTTTCATTTGTCAAATTTTTTATACTTAATGATTTTTTTCCTTATAATCTCTAGTTGGACTTGCATTCATGATAACTTTATGAGTTTTCTTTTTATGATTTTCAAATCACATCCACTATAGTAAATGACATCAATATTTTTCTATATAAGTTTTGACCGAGGTTTATGAAGTTTTCTAAGTGGGTGCGTAGTCAACAATCAAATCTTACAATAATGAAGTCATAGCAAGCAAGTCCATTTTGACATTTTTAAAAAATTGTTATTTAGACTTGTATGGACAATTGTATCTATTTAAAATGAGCCACAATATATAATACATATAACCAATACATTAGAAATGTCATTCTATGACTAGTCCTTATTGACTATACTAATCACTTATGTCATTTGTAGTTGATTCAAATGTGTCATTTATGCCATTTTTAGTCATTTATCCAATTATAGTTGTATAAAACTAGTCATAAAATGGCATTTTTGGTGTAATGACTCTTAAACATATATAAATTTATTAAAAAATATTATTACATTTTCCAAACTTTACAAGATTATATAAAATTCAATTTAAATATAAACCAAACCAACATTTATTTATTTAATTTGAATGGAACTAAAAAAACATTAAAGGTTAAATACATGTTGAAAAGTCCAAATGCACTCAATACACATTGCCATGTCCAAATCAAATGAAAATAAATTTGTTTAAAAAGAAAATTTTTAAATCAAATTTTTTTTCTATAAAAACTATTTTCTATAAAAAACTTAAATAAAAACTATCATCAAAATTTTAAAATTTTAAATCAAGTTATGGATGATTTTTGAATCACACTGGAATTAAAAGGTTAGATTGAAATATCACAATATGAAGCTGTAACTTAGATGAAGCATTTGGATGATTGAATCAAACTTACTTATGGAACATAAACGAAAATTTAATAAATTACGTTAAATTTTTATTTTAACCCTAACTTTAATCCCATGATCAAAATTAAAGCAAGACAAAGAAAATGAACTAACATCAATGCATCACATAGCTCAAAACATGCTCCCAAGGTGAGTTAAAATTGTGTGTTCAAGTGCAAGGGAGGAACCTTCAACACTCCCAAATGGAGTCTAATGTGAATTTGTGGTTATTTCATGTTTCAATTTTAGTTTGTACATTAACTAGTTTCTTATTTAGTTTGTGTACCTAATGTGATTCAAGGAAAATATGAAATTTGTGTTTTATCCAAAAACTCTTATGTGACCTTATTGTCATTATATAGAAAACTAGGGGCCATGCCAAAGGCTCAAACGTTGTTTACATCACATCATATAGCATAATTATATTCTATACTTTCGGGGAAATCTTTAGGGGTGTGTTACATTTGAATTTACCACCAAATTCAAAGCTTAAAAATTTATCAAAATTTTCATTAATCATCAAACTTGTTATTTTTATAATAATATTATTTAACAAGTTCAAAAACAAAAAAACCCCAACATTGTAGAGAATCATTTTTTGGGTGAAATTTGAAAACCATTCAAAGTACATGTTAATTGTTATAATTTGATAGGAAATCATTAGGTTTTATTGGAATGAATGATATTGAAATTGGTGACCACTTATATTCAATATTCAAAAGTTGATTCACATAACAAAAGATAATCAAAACAAAAAAACTGGACCTAACCTTGGAATTAACATGTTTTAGTTTTTGAAAACATTTGTAAAATATCATTACAACAAATTGTGTCCTTTTCATTTCTTTTTCTAATTGAAATTTTAGTCAAAATGGACGTTGAAAAAATTTGGACCCATACAAAAAGAGTAATCAATTATGACCAATGATTGCTAGTTAATGAGTCATATTCATGTGACCAATTTCAATCATGTTTGTTTTTGTTAAAATATGTCTTATCCATTTTGATTAACATGTTAGTTTACATGTCAATATATTTTTTTTTAACATTTGGAATTTCAATGGAACATTACAATGTTTAGATTTTCAATATTATCTTAATTTCATAAAATTATTGAAGTGAATCATCATCGATTTAAATGTAGCTAGAATATATATAATTCAAGTAGGATTGTCAATAGGTAACTAGACCCATGCCAACCATTATCATAAATGTATATATTTTTCTTGTCACATCAATGTGATTAATTTTAGTCTCAATTATAACATGACTAATTCAATCACATTCATAGGATGTTAAGAATGAAATTTGAACCCCCACCTTCATGGCTATATGGCAAGTCCTTTACCATCTAACCACCTCTTCATGTGATGACAAATCTTGTAATTACATAAATGTAAACACAACATATTTTTGAATTTTTGAACATTAAAATGTTATAATATAATTATTTATGTTCATAATGAAAACTTAATTTCATGTGTAAATAGGTAATAGGTGGTGTTTAATTAATATGTAAGTATGTAACTGGGTAGGTAGGTAATACTTACTTACCTATTTACTTACCTACCTATATTCATTTCAGTATTTAAATTAATTCATTTTTTATTTTTCATAATTACGTTGAATTTTTTATTGCATTGAATATTGAATGTAAAAAATTATAATAATCTTAGTATTTATTTGAAAATTTCAAATATAATGTTTTAAATTTCAATTGGGTTTATAAATTCAAATATAATTATCTATTTATCATTTTAAAAAAATTATAATCTATCTATTTTATTTTATTTTATAATATTTTTATTTTGAAATTTCGTTATATGTATATATGTCATAAATTGAAATGAAATATATTCATTTCATTAATTAATAATCTCATAATTTGAGCTAAATTTTACATGTGAAAATTTGTGATCAATTTCGTAATTACATTCGATTTAGTAATGGTTTTCTATCAAATGTGAAGACATGAAATTAATCTAAAAATTTATGTCAACACTTCCAATGTAATTTTTTTGTTATAACAATGTGATTTTGTATTTTCATAATGAAATTGATTTCATTTCACTTGTGAAATATAGAATTATAACCTAATTATAAAAATCCCATATGTTTTTTCATAATTACATTTAATTTTTAAAAATCATATACATTATGCCACATAAGGTAAAAAAGTAGCACATTTTAATCGTAACGCCACATAAAACATCATTTAAATAACATGTTACAATCACAACAATCATACATGATAACATGTCACCATTTATGTCACATTATGTTGACTAAATTTAGTCATGATGCCAGCATTATGATTTCCATGTAAATCTTCATCCATGTTCCACGTTGCCCACAATGTTTATTTTGACAAAAGTGAAAATTGGACTTAATCATAATAGACATTGCTATTTTTGTCGTTAGTAAAACAAACACAATTAGTCATGTCACTCAAGAAAATTTGATTGCACAATCATGTTAATCAAATTCAAATAGTGAAAAGGACATGTTTTTGTTATATAGTGCATAGAACCGACATGTTATCCAATTAAAAAAGACATAAAACCCACACCCAACAATTCCTCTAAAAAGCCTCAACCTAAACAATATTAATAATAACCTTGTTAGTTTTATTAGTGTTATTCTTCCTTCAAAGTTGTTGCATGTCTTTAATTAAATAATGTGACTATAACCTAGGTTCATGACCAAGGTTGGGGCAAGACAAGGGAGGTTGGATGAGAATGAACACAAAGCAAGGCAAGGTAAAAACATGGTTAGGTGGTTCAAAAAAGGCATTTGAAAATCCATACATTACATTATTTGAAACTATCACAATGTGGCATTTAGCAAACTATGTTATCCAATGTGCATTCCTTTAAGCTTATGGTTAAAATATTGATACACCACTTTAGAAATGTTTGTAAACATGGCATTGGTCAAAAACTCCATGTGAAAGCTTGGAAGTTTGAATGTGGAATGTATTTTCAATGATGAAAATGGACTCTCAATTAATACAATGATGTAATTTTTTGTAAATTCATTTTTAAAATCTAAATTTCTTGTATTGGGAGACTTTCAATGTATTGTACTTTTACAAAAGTCATTTGAAGCATGGGACTATTTTATAATTTCAATTTTGACACAATTATGTCATTTTTTTGGAGTGCACCTATAAATTCTTTATGCACAATAAAACTAATGTTGTTATTTTAAAGTTCACTACGAGTTTAAATAAAAATTTCAGTAAATTATTGCAACATGGATGATTAAAAAATTGACCATGTTAATATTGAATATGATTTCACATTTTAAGTTATCTACAATTTAGAAAAACTATGACTATGATAGTCCAAAATGTCCAACTATTTGTGCTTTCATTTGACATCATTAAACATGCTCCCAAGGTGAATGTAAATTGTGTGATTTAGTGCAAGGTTTGAAAAAAAACTAAACTCAAAGACATTCTCATTACAAAAAACAAACTCCTTATGGAGTTTCAAGATCTTTGGGGCAAGGATGTACCAAATTTTATCCAAATTAAGTGATTTAAAAATCTCATTGGCAAAGAATTAATGAGAGTTATAATGTGATAGGTTTACATTACCAATATTGTTTATAACTTTTGAAGTTATATGGCCATTTGAAGTTCATCATAATGTTAAGGAACTTTTTAACTTTTGCCCATTAATAATTTCATTTGAGGTACCAAATGATGTTTGGTTTAAAACCATGGTATGTTATCAGAAAGATCTTATAAAAGGTTAGAATATAAGGTTTAAAAATTGCTCCAATTTGATATGTTTTAAGGAAGTTATGAAATCCCAAAGGTACACAATGTAAAATTTGACAATTTTGGGATTCCCATTGGTGGGAATTTTAGGAAAAAATATTGGGATCATGCCACCCCTTTAATGAGTCAAATAATATAATGTAAGGGGAATAATGCCTCTTAAATTGTGATGAGTCTTGTGAACCTATGTGAGTTCATGAAAACTTTTGGAGTTTGTTTGGTTTAAAATTGCATTGATCACTTAGACTTTTGATCAATTATGTAGATTGAAATGACCAAAAGTTCAATATAAAAGGCAAACGCATCCTAATCTTCATCATGTAGTTTTTTGCCCCCTATTCTTAATGACAAATGATGAAGGAGTGCATTCATTTTGTTGCTATAATTAAAATTGAAGAATATTTACCACCAATACCATTGAACAAACCTAAAGGTGCACCATTAATTATTTGTTTATAAGACATGTAATGATTTTTTCCCAACATGTGTTGAGAATAACAAAAATATATTTTAAAAATCTAATTTTATTCTAGTGGTAAGGAAATAGGATGTGGGGGAAGATAGTAAATTTTAGTGTGTGCAACATAAGCACCTTGTATGTGTCCACAATATCTACAATATAATAATTTATTGCAAGCTTATGATTTTCATTGTACTTGTCAATGTCAAATTTTTAATATTTCTTATAAACCTTATAATGGTACTTAATGTTAGTAAGGGATGCCTAAAAATGATGATTTAAAAATAACCTAGGGCCAAATGACTTGGTAATAATTGAATTGGAAACATGTTTAGATTTGATAAATGTCCCTAATGTTCTAAAAAAACGTACAATGTTGTAAATAATAAATAGCTTATATGATTAATGGAAATAGTCAAAAATATATGGGTAGATTCACAATCAAAGGAGCCATTAGCCATGTAACTAATATTTTTAGGTCTTTTTAATTTGTTGGATTTTTTTCATCGCATGTTAAAATGTGTGTTGTATTTACATAAAAATGTTTTAAATATATCAATGTAGCCATTAAGCTCATTCAATGAAACTAATTCATCATGAAAGGGTTGTAAATAAAAAAATTCATGACAAGCATCCCATCTTGCATCAACCTATGTTCTAGAATTTCAACAACAACTAACATGTGATGTCAATTGAAATGAAGATAACTACATTAACCAATTTTGTTGGGGTCTTTGAAATGATGTGAAAGAAATCACGCTCACAATGCCAAAAGTAAACATTTGAACTAAGTTTATCATTCAACCCATCACATATGATAATCAATTATTTGAAAGATGACAAGAAAAAAAACTTAAATCTTATACACAACCATTCAATAATACATTTACAAATACATTGCATATGACCCATAACCAAGCAACAGGTGATAATCCTATGCAAATTGATGTTGCACAATTCGAAGTTTTCACATTAGAAAAAATGTTCAATGCTAGTGACAATTAGCTAGGTTTTGCTTATATTATGAAAAATCTTTAGGTTTAAATTTTTAAAAAAGGTTTAGTTGACATAAATTTTTAAAGGTCAATGAAGTTTTTAAAGGTTTTTATAAATAAAAATCTTGAAAGCATCATTCATCAATCTAACATCATTCTTCAAACACAAGTTGTTATTTATGTATTTGACTTTCATTACAAGCCTAATTTTGTATAACATCTACACCATCAAATATAATCCTTTTGATTCATGTTCATCATTAAATTAATTTTCATTTTGTCAAGTCCATGTGGTTTATTTTAGTGTTGGGCATGTATCTACCAAGGTAGGCACTCGAATATGTGATGCCCTAACCACTAGACATTGGTTCTTTTTTAGACATGGGTTTTTTTTCTTTCATACATAGGTGATGGTGGGTTTTTCTTTTGTGTTCAGCCCATGATATGTACTAATGGGGTGAACATCTTTCTTTGTATACATGTGCAAAATATCAACAACTCTTCTTACATCACCATTAATACCTTTGGCATTAACATAGGCCAAATTTAATAACTGACACATTAAAAAATGAAAAATTTATTTATCCATGAGGTGATTAATGTTTTTTTTTCAACTTAGTGATGCAACCAATGTCATAACCCTAGCCTTGGGCTCGTGACCAAGGCAAGGGCTTGCAAAGGTGCGGCCCAAGAATGAGCTCGGGAGTCACATTTCATGTTCCCAGGAGTGCAAGAGAATGTGAGGGAATGAACCCCCACACTCCCAAATGACCTCCCACTTTGAGAGTTGGAGTCCCAATGGACTTTTGAATTTTCAGAGTACGATTGTAGGGGTCAAAACTCATTGGATTGAGAGGTTCCTTATATCATTGGACATCTCTTAGAACTTAGATGTCTAAAATGGGCTCTCATGACCCATTTGGGTTTTTGAAACATAAGTTATGATCAAAAGAAGAGCCGAGAGTCAAAGTGACACTTTGATTCCTGACCACTAAAAGTCAGGAATTACCCTTATTTCCTTGGGTTTAGGTGGCGTGCCACATATCGTTGGAAAGATCTTAACGAGGGTTACAAATTTTCTTTAGACCTCATCTTAATTGAAGGTTTGCAAAAGAAATTATGGGCTTCCAAAGTCGTGGAAGTCCCAATTTTGAGAATTTCGGGACTCCAATTTGGGAGTCTGAGGACAAAATGACATTTGGGTGCTGGCCCTATGGTCAGGCACAGAGAATTCTATAAGGGGGAAGGTGGTGGTTTCCCTCAAGTTCGGCCCGTGGTTAGTCTTGTGAGTCTGTGGTTGTTCGTGGATCGTTAATGCACCAAAAATGTTGCAACTATGCACTAACCAACTTGTTGTTTGGTTTATGCAGGTCTGTGTGAGTAGTTAAATTTCTTGTCACTTTTCTTAATCCCCATCCCGAAGCTCCAACACGCCCCTCTACCCCCAAAGTGCTATGAGCTAAGAAGCATGCCCCAACTCTATCCTTCCACTATTTTCACATTTAGACTCACAATTGAGTCTACCAAGGAGTTTGGGGATGCGTCAACCAACGTGGTTAGCATCCCAAAATATATTTCACTTTAATGGCAACACATTTGTTGAAGATTATTTGAAATAATAACATGTAAATGATAATTAATCTTCTAATTTTGGTGGCACCCTCTATGGAAATTTTACTTTTATTTTGAAAATGTAAACATTTATTGGGGGAGTGCCCCAAAATTTTAATTCTTTTGGTGATGGGTCAATTCAAAAAAAGTTCATTGCAAGATGAAAAATGACATGGAATTACAAAAATATCATAATTATGAATATGTTCATCAATCATTACTATAATTATTTATTTATTATTATGTTTTTTAGTAAAAAAAACCCCAAAATGATAAGCGTAAAAAAAATCACCTTGTCAATTTGGACAAGTTGATTTGGACCTACTAGTGTGATTATGTAATCAATTTGGATTCTATCATTTTGACTAATAGAATGACTTACTATTTAATTAGTAAATAGTGGACCATTTGAATGGGTTGAATTTATACATAAATTAAAAATCATTTTTGGATTTATAATTATTTTAAAATAATAATAGGTAGGTAAGTAATAAATAGGTCTAGGTAGGTCAAAAAAAAACATTTAAGTAGGTAGGTGTTAACTTAACTTAGCCTAAGCTACTGAACCTAAATGAACATCACTGAACTACCTTAGTTTAACCTACCTACCTTAGCCTTCTAAGGATACACATAAGTTGTAAGTATAAGGAATTGAACCCCAAACCTTCACAATGATAAACCAAATATTTACAAATGGACTTCACACCATAAATGTATTCAATTTTTGTCAAGTTTTTTATTTCACATCATTAAACATAGTGGCTAAATTTAGGTGACACATAGTGGTTAAAATTAAGCTAAATCAAATGGATAAACCTAATGGTTTAATTTAGTGGCTAAACTTAATGACTAAATTTTGGTTATACCTAATGGTTAAATTTAATGAGTAAACATAATGATTAGACTTTGGCTAACCATAATGATTAAACCTTGGCTAAATATAATGGTTAAATTTAGTAGTTAAACATAATGATTAAACTTTGATTAAACATAATGGTTAAATTTAATGGTTAAACATAGGTTTAATTTAGTGGTTAAACCTAGTGATTAAATTTAGTGGTTAAACATAATGGTTAATCCTAAGCTATATTTAATGGCAAAACGTAATGGCCAAATCTAATGGTTCAACTTAAATTAATGTAGTGACCAAATTTAATGGCTAAACAAAGTGACTACACTTAATGCTTAAATTTAGTGGTTAAACTTAAGCTAAACCTAATGGTAAAACGTAATAAATAACTAGGTGGGTAGGTAGGTAGACATTATGTATGTAGGTTGTACAAAAGTAAAAAAATGTAAATACGTAGGTGGGTGGGTGGATAATAGGTAGGTAAGTAGCTAGTTAGGTAAGTAAATGGGTGGGTAGGTAGGAAGTAGATATATAAACATGTCATGTCACATTTAACTAAAGAAGATTAGTCATTTTGATTAAATGTTTCACTTAATTAAAAGCCATTAACCATTTTAACTAAGGTTGTACAACTTAATTATATGTATATAATAAAATAAACCATTGCAATTGAATTAATCAATCAAAAAATACATGTGTCATTCAAGTCGTTGTTTTTAGTCAAAATGTACATGTCCATTAGTTTTTTAAATGACAAATTGGTTAGCTTGAACAATAACTGGTTAAAAACTCATGATTTGTAATAATGAATGCACGTGTTCAACTTTATGTTTGATGGGCACCCATTACTACAAAATGTGGGTGCAATTCATTAGTCCTTGTTCATTAGACTAGTGAATTCATTGCATCCCCACTAAGTCCATTCACAATGACCGATGAATTCATTAGTCAAAATTTAGTGAAATCATTTGGCATACATGGACACCTTTTGTTGTAATGATCACATTTTTTCATACCCATTATGTGTACTTTTGTGTAAAAATAAAATAAATCTATGTTTATGTTTGAAGGGCGTAACTAATTTACTAAAAATATAAGAAGTTGACCCTTCCAAACTTCACATATGTTTCATTAAAATTTTAATGCCATACTCATCAAGTATGCCTAAAAGTAAATGCTTGCCCAACACCAATTTATTCCTTGTATCTTTATCAAATCATCTAGTGATAGTCCCATTTATGACCTTTTGTCTTGTTGGGAATAAGGATTGTGTGATGGGTTTGCATTTTGTTACAAAACCAAGAATAAATTTTGGTTCTTTACCATTGATTCCACTTGATATACCTATGAATGTGTCATTTTCCAATATAATGCAATACAAAAGACTTAAAAATCTTCGGCATGTTCCTTTGCTAGTTCCTTGAAATAAAAATGGTCATGTGAAAAAGTTTTAGGATAATACAAAGACAAATTTTCAACTTGAACTTATGATCCCATCAAATTATGTACATCAAAGAAAAAAAATGGTTATTACATTAAAAACCAAAGTGGTGCACAAATGAAACATGTGTTAACACAAATTCATAAAACTCATCACAACCTAGACTTGAGAAGAATCATCACTTTCCTCTATATAATATACTTTGCAACTCCTCATGGGGGTGACATTGAAATGATTAAATTTTTTAGCATTCCCAAGTGGAGATTTCAAAACTACTAAATTATGAATCCCATATGTTTGGAGGCTTATAACTTTTTCATTTTGCATCCAAATCAACAACTCACGAAATCAAACTTGTAATTCTTGCAAAAAGTTTTTCAATAACATATGATTTTTTTTCAATTAGAAATGATTTGACATTTCAAATTGTCATTTAAGTGGGAAGGAGTCATTTTGGCAATTTAACTCCCGTGTATTCAAACATGAATTTTTAACATGTTATAAATCTTTGGTTTGCATATGTGACCCCACTTTATGGTATTTTTTTCAAAACCTTTTCAACAATAAAAAAAAATCTCAATTTTGACAATGTTCAATTTCCAAACTTTGATTCAAAGCTTCAAATCACCCCAAGACCTCCCACTCCTAGCATGGGAATTCAACTTGGGAATCTTGTGAATGTTTTCCTTTAACTCCCATGGAGTATGTTTGAACATTCTTGCATTCACTCCAATTTCCTTGTTCATCTTGATCACAAAAGAAACTATGATGTTTCCATCATCTTGCAAATGACATTTTGTTGTCCATTTCAAGAGTTGATCACATGGCCAAATTAAGATTATGAGCAATGTTGGGTGATTATTTAATTTGGCTAGTTAGAATTATAGGTTTTAGTTTCAATTATTTGTTACTAGAACCAACCTGAAGGGTTTAAATCAAATTTGGTTTTGGAACCGAAATTGGAACCTATATACCTAATTTTAAAACTGAAACTAAAATATTTTGAAAAAAATGTTTTCAGGAAAGAAACTTAAAATTGGAAGTAAATTGGTAGATAATTGATAGTTTCAAACTAGGTTACCTAATATTGGAACCAAAATCAATCTCATTTCCATTTTCATAACATGCAAGGATTGTTGAACACTAGTTGCAACATTTTTGACATGTATTTCATAATGTCATCACAATTAGGATTTTTTTTCGTAATGCAATCAACATCAATAAAATTCATTACAAATCTGATTGGAAGGGCACCATAAAAGACAAGCCATTTTACAATAATTACATTATGTCATTGTCTTTAAATGTAGAACTACATAGTTTTGTAGTTGTAATGGAGTTGCAAAGTAATTCAAAGTAAGTTGTTAGTAAACAAAAAGCCATCAACTCAAACAACAATTAGAAAAGAATGAATAAGCAAGACAAGATTTTCATGAAAAAATTAACTGCAACTTGTGAGGAAAGCTAATTCATTTGCACTAAACAATTCACAAAAGGGAAGAAACAAACATACAAAAATATAGAAGTAAACAAGTGGTCCTACCATCTAGATTATATAGTATTGAACATAATTCATTATGTTATTTGATATTGCCTACCAAACAAGAAGAGAAAATTGACAATAAACATACTTGCAATTGAACAAGGAAATCAAATATATAAAATAAAATAAAAGCCCAAAAGTGAATACAATGAAATCGATAAAGAGAAAAGGAACAAACCTTAAATTTTAAGAGCAATGACCTTCCCATTTATTTCAAGGAACCAAATAAATAAATTAGATCACTTCTTAACATTTGATCTCTTTTGGTAAGAAGGTAGCTAGAAACTAAAATGAAAAAAAATTGAGATTAATGTTCCCAAGATAAATGTAAAGTTAAAGATGCAAAAGTGAAAAGTGTACAACTCAAGAATGTAATGAAACTATATAGCAATATCCTTTGATGCAAGAGAGACAAAAATGCCTTGATCACATCAAAAACCTATTTTGGCTTGCCAAAGAGAAGAAGACAAAATAGAACCAAGAAATGGATGTTGCAAGAAGAAAGGTTGTTTGTGTATGTTATTTTAGTAGACATAGTTTTGTTTTTTACACAAAAAAATGAAAAAAAAAATGAAACAACTTAAACAACTTTTTAAAAATTATTATTTTTATTATTATTTTTAAATTATAAAAAAAGGGAACTAAACAAAAACTCTACAAACATTCAATATCTTATGCTCAAAGGTTAATAAGAAACTATGAACAACCTCAAGAGTGTAGCTACAAATACCAAAGAAGGATTGACTTAGACAAGACCAAAGAGGGAACAAATTGCAAAACATGCAAAAACTTATAAAGATCAAATACAAAATCACATGCAAGGAATTTTAAGCACAAAAGAATATGACACCAAAAATAACCAAATAAGAAAAAACAATGTGAAGCTTGACCTCGGGAAGAAAAAAAACAAGCACACAAAGACACATTCAAAGCAACCAAAGAGAAAGAAATCTAGAGCAGAGGACAATAGATTTGCAACAAGCACAGACAACTTAGATGATATGGAGAGAAATTCAAAAGTTTATGGAAAGAAAAATATAAAGAAGGCCAGATAAATAATAAAGAAAAAGGTACAAAGTGGTCCAAACACAATGTGAAACTCAAAAGAGGAAAATAAAAAAGGGAGGACCAGGGGAATGACACTTTGATCCCATTAAAGTGATGGGGCCAAGGAGCGAGAAAATGAGAGCTTGACTCAAGCTCACATACATAGCTTCATAGAAGGATCTTGACTATCCACCTGCTCTGATACCTACCATCAATGAAGCAACTTGCAGTGTTGAGGGCGGGCTCTCATTTTGGTAAGGTCCCATTGTCAGGCCTTACCTGTAACCACTTAATGGATTCATGAGGTCCCATTCACAATTACTACATCCCAGTCCTTCATAGCTGCAATGTAGTGCAACAAACAATGAAAATGAATTACATCATGTTTCACATGAAGTGTAGTTTGTATGTAATATGTTATTGCCTGTTGGTCAAACAAGTTGCAAGATACTGGCATCAATAATTCCATTAGTCACAAGATAGTCTCATTGGCAATTTTGTTAGTTGCAAGGTATTTTTGTTGCTCATATATTAGTCACAACATAACAAGTTTTATCAATCACAAAAAATTATCACAACCAATGCCAATCATCTGAAGCGTACACCATCACTGATTCTATCAATTGTCAACTATTACCATAGCCAATTTCATTAGTCACAAAATCGCACGATAACCATTCCACTAGTTGCAAAAGAATAGCATTCTCAATTCCATTCACTATAACATTCTAGCACAAGTACAAATGTAGGGGGGCCCAACTGTAGAATAGTCTTGAACACAAATGAAAAACATAAATGTGGTATTCACTGGAGAAAACAAAAAAGAAGAGCAACACTCACCCATGGAGTCAGAACAAGGAATCAAATTGTCAAAGCAACCTCTTCAACCACTTTGTTTATCCAATCTGTCCTTTCGTACTTCAGCACTCAACTATACATTTTATGAAAATTGTTATGAACATCTAACCCACTTCGATTATCACTAGAACACACAAATGACCATCCAGATTCACCAGCTTCAACAAATTCCTTAGTCCTAGCTACAGGTATGAGCAAGCCAGAACCAAGAGATCAAATGGCTCGGTGTGCAAGAAATCTCCAACCACATTTGACATGTAATTCATCAGAAATTGGAACACTTGCCTCGAAGAAGAATAGTAGTCAGCAGATTTCAAAGTTTGTTAAAGTACCCATCCTTGCCATCATGCCCTGAGGTGCAATTTGTAAGCACTTTGTAGAGTCTCCTCCAAGCTCTTCAACTTGAATCTAAGGGTAGAAAGTATTGGATAGCAGATGGTCCATGCATCATGAACTTGCCTTTCAACTTCCAACTTGTCGTAAACAGAGCAGGCATTTGTGCCGATCACTAGGGTTCAAACCAGGACATGGTAGCTTTGATTTCTCACAAGGAGCTTGTGAGGGAAATTGTCGAAGAGAACTTGGTTTCTCACAGGGATTTAGTGCAGGAAACAGAGAATTGAACCCCAAATCCTGCACAACTGCATACCGAAAGCATCCTGATATTGAGCTACATACATAAAGCCCTACTTGGGAAATGTCCCATATTGAAGACCTCAATGATGGCAAACAACACAGTACCTAAAACCCTACAAAAGCAGTTGAAATCAGACAAAAATTTAATGGATTTATAGACTTTGGAATGATGATTGTCGACTGATCATCTTGGCAATGGATTGTTCATATTGTGCAGCCAGCTGGGATGAGTTTAGTCGTGATTTGTGAACTGCAGCTGCCACTCTCTTCTTCCAAAATGATGTCATCTCAGCAGCTTCCGTGGTGGAGGGACTGCCAAATGTGGGGAGACTCTGTTCAATGCGCTGTGACTTCTTTCCTAGAGTACGCACCTCCTTCTCCAGATGAGAACAGTAACTTTCAAACACACTAATTGTCACAGATAGTTGAAAGTCCAATCGAAACAAAAGCTCAAGCTCCAGCTGATTTAATTCAACAACACTCACACCTCCTACCCTTGCAAAGAAGGCATTGTTGAAATGCCTGCAGACCGCACATTGCAAAGAGTGTCAGGATCACCACATAGACCTTTTAAGGACAAAAACATTTCTTGAGAAAGGTAGGGCCTATGTAGTACTATACTTGACAACAAAACACTTTCCTGAAGAAGCACAATTACAAATGTTTGCATGTGTGGAGAGAAGAAATCCTTCAGATATTCACTTTTAGGCACAGACAAGATGATTGACATGAAATAAATCCTGACAAGGTGTGGCCCAGGGTAGTGCAGAAAAAATGAGTAACCCTTTCTGAAACAAACACCTCTTAAGCAAACACTTGAGAAAATTGCAGCCTTCTTTAGCTTACAATTCACATGACACAGGATGTTTGGAACAGCACATTTCTGAGAACAATCTCACAATAAATTAAGCATGTTGTGCATACATTTAAATTGGAAACGGTAGGCAAAATCAGGGCAAAGACGTACAAATTATACTAGCACTAGTAATTGGGATTTCAAATTCCAGTTCAAAATTTAGCAGCATTGGTTTCATGCACAAACCATAAGACTCAACACATGCTACACAAAGGAACTGTTCGTTCCTGACATCCTACCTGTTGTACAGTCAACCTAATCTGTTTATTCTCAAGAAGTCGAGGTACTCATCAGCTGAAGGCAGAAAAGCCATGGATGTTAGCCATGGGGATTTGATGGTTAGACATCAGATTTTACCTATTACCTATATATCTTGTCCAACAGGGACAACAATTACATCTGTGTCAGGACAAAAGGCTGCATCCCAAACAAACCAGAGAAGGAAGCACAGCAACTCACACAGATATCTTCTCAGGCATACAACTATCAGCAAGCTCACCATTGACATTTCTTCTCCAAACCAATCCAGCCAATGATCTTGTGATGTTAGGAAAAACTGTAGGGAGTAAATCAAATGAAAGAGGACCACCGAGACTCCATCAAGGTGAAGATAATATGCAGTTTGCAAGATGTCACTAAAGTCCTAGACATCTAATTATTCCATAATGGGGTTTTTTTGGGGGGTTTAGGGAAGAAGGAAGGCCAGGTGCAGCACTTACACATCATCCAACATTTTGGTGGCAACCATGACACTGGTGACGAGCAGGCGGTGCACGTTGAGAGAGGTGAGAAGCAAGTCGGGTTGGCGATGGATAAGACGGTCAATAAACACGTATCCCACCACAAAGCAAGAAGGGCTACAACTTGTGTACTTGAAGATGCGCTCTAAGTATTTGGCAATGCTGATTCCCGGAGCCTTGAGTCCATGGAAGATGGTAAGCTTCTTGGGATTGAAGACGCCTGCAGCTGGTGAATTTGCAAATTGTTCATTCCTAGTGACCAGCCGCTCAAGCACGGAGGCAAGAACAGGTAACACTTTGGGAATCTCCCTGTCATGAGGAGTCGGATTACCATCATCGTCTCCATCTAATATGCAGTCTGCAGGGTCCTCATAAGAAGAAGCTACTGAGGATCCCATCGAGGATGCAGCAGCTTTCCCCACATTTGATTGAGTCCGCAGAGGTGTCTCTAGATTTAGAACCCCTGCACTTTCTTCTTCTACTGTGCGTCCGGCATTTTCCCCTGGACGAAACCCCGGAACTGAGCACGCAGCAGGCGACATTTTCAAGTGAGATCTCACTCCAAGATGCAAGCCATGAATATGCTGCCGCAGCCAATCCTCGACAGCATCTGTCCGATGCAGCAGTGCAGCATCACAAGAGCTTGAACAGAGTGATCCGGAACCAGTCTAACGGCGTATAAAAGCGACTCCGTCTTCTTATCTTTCAGCAAAGGTGGAAGTTTGTCTGCAACTGGAGATTGCAAGTCCGGGCATGAAACTGCTTGTCGAAGAAATCTACAGACTCCAAAAACATTTACTTAGCACAATCCAAAATAATACCAAAAAGCTTTCGAGTTCGTGTGCAGAGCTCTGATGATGTTCATGAAATGCCCATCCGCCGACTAAACCGAGTACTAATCGGCAACTCGTCCCCCAAGAAAACACAAACAGAAAGAAAGAAAGCAACAAATTTGCTCTTATTTCGCATCCACTGCGAGTCTTTGTGCACAATTTCACTTCCGTGATATTCTGCGAAAACACCGAGGATTCCAAAAAAACATCCTCAGGGATTCCATACACGGTTAAATATAATAAGAATAATAATAAGAATAATAATATCATTTGTTATTCATCCTTAAATGCTGGGCTAGACACAGCCCAGAAGTATATACCCTAGTAGTATCATGCCACCTTCAACACTTCATTGTCTAACAATTATTTTGTTTTGTTTTGAAACATTCTATTTTGAAAACTTCTACAAGATTCTCTCTCTTTTCTTTTTATTTTTTTTGGACTTCACACAACAATTGTGTATGGATTTATTTTATTTTATTTTTTGGAAAATTTTAACATTTCTGAAAATAATATAATTATTGTTGCAACTTGCCATGGTGCTACTATAATATCACAGCACTACTACAAAATGTGGGTGCAATTCACTAGTTTGTTTTCAATACAACAGTGAATTCATTGTTTTTTCATTAGTTCTTGTTCACTGAATTCACTCAAAACTCAATGAAATCACTTGACATACAAGGACACCTTTTGTTGTAGTGCAGAGAAAACAAACGATACAACCAAGATACCAGTGTCAATTCAGATTGAGATCTTTGTCTCAGCCCCAAATATCCTTTTCATCCATGTTGAGAGCGAACATGAAATTTTCATCCAAGCAATTAAGGGATACAAAATCATTGGGCAAATGAGAGCCCACGGTGGTACATTGTGTGCCAACTAGCAAGTCACTAATGGAACGGAGGTCAAAATTACTAGGGAAAATGGTTGGTGAGGACATATAGGTTATCGGACATAGTCAAGACACATGAGTAGTTAGGAAATCTTCATCCAAGCAGGAAATGAATACATATTCATGGAGCCAATGAGAGCCCATGGTGGGAGATTGTGTGCTAACTAGTAGGTCACAATTGAAATAGAGGTCAAGGTTACTACGGTAATTGACAAAAGCACCTTGGTTATGATGAATAGTTAAGGCACACACATGAGTGATGAGTGTTGAAACTATTCATGATACCCAACAAGCTCAAGTTGGTTACTGAACATAATAGAGACTATATGAAAGTGTCAAGCACACAAGTTATGGAATGTAGAAAAGCATGAGTTATGAGGTTTAGCCAACCAATGACCAAGAATGTACAAAGAAGGATTAAGGAGTTACCAAAATGTCAAAAGGCACAAGATATAACTGGAGAGGGCTCTCAGCCAATGGCATGCTACCACATTAGCAAGATGCTCCCTACAATCGATCATGGGTTTAACATGCAACCTCATAGCCAATCAGTGCATTGATATTTTCACTAAGCATAGTTATGTACTTCTGTGTTCGTCTTTACTGAAGAATGTACCCTTGCTTAGCTCTAGTAACTTGTGGGTAATTATTTATCATTGGCTCTCCTTGAATCGTAGGGGAGAGACTATGGAAGGATGTAATTTTCATTTGCACCCACAGTTTGCAGAAATGTTTCTGAGGTGTTTACTCAGTGAACTGTAAGTTCATTTTTTGGGAACTTCATGGAACATTTGCTATTTAAAACTGTGACTAGTTTCAGATGCCATAGGAATTTGTGCATATCATAGTACCATGACAAGTTCAACATTTCACTGTTGAAATTTTATTTTAGTTTGAAGATTTCATGACAAAAAAAATTATTTTAGCATATTTTGAAAGATCTTTAATTTCCTTCACAAAATGTTGTAACTTATTTTTTGAAAAAAATATTTTAAAAAATTATCATTTCTAAAAAAATGTTATTAATGTTGAGGTTGCCAACATATTCTGGTAGCATGGGTGGAAACCTTGATATCTTATTAAAATTATATAAATAAAGAAAATTATTTGTTTGTTTGTTTTGTTTTTTCAGGTTGAAATCTCTGAAACCAAAGTGCCTCTCATTGTGCTCTTAACACCTTGGAAAATCTTTGATGAGCAGGGGGGGCATCCAAGTGATCTTGTAATGTTTAGACCTATGATGCAGAAATTATTCAATTTTGAACAATTTCTTTATTAAAAATTCAATAGTTAAAAAAAATTTAGAGAAATTAGGGCACGTTTTTATATTGTTAAAAAACTCTCAACAAATAGGACTTTATGAAGGTGATTTTGTAATTTCTAGACTTAAGGTGCATGAGAAATTGAATTTTGAGTAATTTTCTCATTGGAAATTCAATGAAAGTTCAGAATTTAATTTTTACTGAAAATTGAGTTTCAGACCTATCCTAAAAGAAGCTCTACCATTACCCTTTCAATGTTCATTTAATATATTACATTTCAACACTTTCCACAAGGAAGTGTGACCAAGTTCTCCGCCCCCCTCCCTCACCCTCCCAAAAGAAAAATCCTTGTGCAAACCTTCAAAAGAATTGAAGACATTTTACACAAACTAATTGTTGATGAAAATTAAGATCATCTTCATCATTTGTGAATCTTTGATCTTTCAACTTGAAGGATGAGTCCTAAGCCATTGGACCACACTTTGTGCAATGAAATTCATTTTTATTCAAGAATATTTCTAGTTGATCAGAAACTCATGCATAATCAAAAGTATTTGAAGCAAAGGTACTACTTTGCTTCCTGTTAGGCACAACTAAACTTTTAAAAGAAGGGGCATCTTCAAACTTGTATAGTTTGTTGCATGGGAGACTGAGCTGAATTTTGATTCATTGCATTTGTTTAATACTTTGCCTCATCATATCCCTTTCCAAATCTGGACGTCTAAAGGGCATATTCAAACTTTTGTACTTGAACTTATGTAGTTGTTGCATTGGAGACTGAGCTGCATTTGATTCATTGCACTTGTTTAGTGCTTGCCTCATCATTTCCCCTTTCCAAATCTGGAAGTCCAAATTCATCACTTATGCATGTATTGGGTAATCAAATATGGACTACATAACCCCAGGAAATTGGGGGAGGCTCAGGCCTATTATGCAATATAAACCCTCTACTGTGTTCAGAGGGTTGATCCATCAGTATCTCATCTGTTCAGAGGGTTGAGCCATTAGTATCTCCACCAATGGCAGAAGAGCTCCAATGTCTTTCCCAGTGGGATGCCTATCTCTGGAAAGGCCAAGATTACAGCTCTTGGAGCCTCTGTGCTTGTGAGATGCCAGTGAGACAATGTGGATAGGATCATAATCTAGTGTTTGGTGGGAATTAGTATTGACTACCCTATACTACCTTGGCAGCTTCAGGGCTAATTATATTATTTTCAGAAATGTTGAAATTTTCAAATTTTAATTTTCAAGTAACAAAACTTTGTCAATGAAAATATCGAATTTCCAGAATATTCTATTTTTTGAAATGGAAATTTCAAAGTTAATTAATCATTCAACAAACTTGTGTAGAAGCTGCCAAGGTACTATGGTATTGACACAAGCATTAAATCAGACATTCACTAACCTCATCACAAGGGTGTCTAGCTCGTATCAACTAGTGTTGGGTGGGTACCTGCTTTGGCTCATTAGAACCGTTGGTTTCAGTTTCGGTACCAAATACCCAAACCAGAACCTATTCAAAGTCTCAGAACCTCAAAATAATCAGAACCAGGGATCATTGAGACGAGGGAATTGACACATGAACCTAACCTCAGTTCTAGATTGGATGGGACCCGCCTAGGAACCTGACCTCCAATTTTTTACTAAAAAACTTATAACTGGACCTGGTTGGGTCAGTTAGCTTGAGGTTTAGAATAGGAACTGAGTCAAGCGTTTATCTAAAATCCAGCTTTTGGTCCAATTATATGGTATAACACTTTAGGGTTTTGCTTTTCATCTATCTCCATTCTCCATGTCTCCAGTCTCCATTAAGCTTTTCGCTTTCTTTAGGGTTTTTGTTTTTGTATGTCTTTTTGTCTCCATCAAGCTTTTTGCCTTCGTCACATGATTTCATTCAACAATTTATCTCCCATGCCTTGAACTTTGCAATTTATTTTCATTAGTTGTCTCCATTGCACAACATTGACCCCCATTGCCTTGCGCTCTACAATTCATCTCCATCATTAGACAGTGTGTAGCCCATCTTGAATATTTTGCATTTTGCATCAAATTTTCACCACTATGCTTTCTCTAATTTGTTTCAATTAGCACATTCTACAATTCATCTTTGTCTTCAAGAGTTTTATTTTCTTTAATTATTTTCTTTTATGTTATGTTCCACATCATATTTTCATCGCCTTGCACTTTGCTTAATTGATGCATTGTTGTGTTTTTTGCAATTCATCTTCATCTTCATCAACAAGAGCTTCCCATTACCTTCAGGGTTTTGCTTTTTGTTTGATTCTTGTGTCTCCATCAAGCTTTCCACCTCGACCATCAATGCTCTATGAGGTATGTCTTAATCTTCCTTGAAACTTTTTTCCTTTCTAGTTTAACCTTTAGTGTTCCAAGATCTCCTTCCAATTTTTTTTCATTTCTCCCTTGGCCATCAATGCTTTATGATCTTCGAATTTTTTTTTCCTTTTTGCCTTGACCATCAATGCTCTATAATCTTCTTCCAAATGTTTTGCCTTTCTGCTTTGACCATCAACGTTATGTGTTCTTCCTTTAAATTTTTTTCCTTTCTACTTTGGCCATCGGTGGTCTATGCTCTTCCTCCAGATTTTTTTGCCTTTCTACATATGTCATTAATGCTTTATGATCTTGCTCCATAGTTTTCTACCTCAACCATAGTGCTATGTGAGGTTTGTTTTCACCTTCCTCAAAAAAAAATTATTTTCACCTCGACCATCAATGTTTTATGAGGTATGTCTTGATCTTCCTACATATTTTTTTCCTTTTTTGTCTTTGTAATTTGTTTGTGCATCAAGAATTTTTGTTTATCAAAGGTTGGTGTTGGCCATTTTTGTTCTTTTTATATTGGTTTTAGGAGATGGATGACTTGCATGATGAAACATTGATAATCCCTCAAGCTCATGTTGTGGTTGACTTTAATGTTTAATTTGTAGAGAGAGTAGATAATCCAAATGGCTCTAATTTTTGTGGTTTAGTTTTTGCATTAGCCTTTTTTGGTTGTGCTACTAATCTTAATATTAATGCAAATGGAAATTTGTCCACCACAGTTACAACTAATGAGGTTTCATCGTCAACATCAACCAAAATAAAATAAAATAAAATTTTGGAAGCCAAAGAATTGTAATGCCATGACATGGGTTTTTTATGGAACAAATAATGCTTAAATCATTATTTTAGAAGTAAGTTTAACCTACCATGAACCTGAGCAATTGAAATGTGTATTGTGTTATCCTATTGTTGCCCTTGTAAGACTCAAAAAGGGCATCATCAACTACAAGTCTACCAATATAATTTTTGCATTCCAAAAACATTTGGAAATGACTCACAAAAAAATTAGGATTCAATGGATCGAATGAGAAAAGTTTATTAGATTCGAAAATAAAAAATCAACAAAAAAGAAGTCAAGCCCCACTCCATCCAACATTTCATCTTTCTTTGGTTATATCGTTCCTTACGGTAAAAATGATCCCCATCAAATTCAATTTGAAGAATATTTAGTTTTATTCATTGCTAAAGAATTAGTCCCTTTGTCTTTTGTTGCATTACCATTCCTTAGAAGATGAATTTTGAAGCAAAATCCCCATGTGAATTTTCCATCAAAACATCAATTAATGAATGACATTTCGCTGCGGTTAATTAAAAAGACCAAAGAAATTCATCTTTGAGGCTCTTGAATCTTCTGACACTTGCATAGTCAATTTTGATTTCTGGATGTCAAAAGGAGGAATGGAGACTTTTGTGTTGATTGTTAATTTTTTAAATCATAATTGGGAGCCCAATCATATAACAATTGGGTTGTTTGAAACTACAAACAAATTTGGGGCTGCCATGGCTATACAAGTGAATGAGGTGTTAGCAACATATGGATTGAATGTTAAGCTCTTGGCATATGTAAAAAATGAAGGCAACAATCTAACTACTATGACCACTGCCCTAACTTAAGTTATTTCTTATGAGGTATTAGTGTTGACAACACCATTCATAGGGAGTTATTGGGGACATGCAATGTCCAAATGTTGCTAATATGCAATAGATGACATTAATGTGTGTGCTAGACAAAAATTTATTTCCATAAAAAAATGTCGATCTATTTTGCAAAAGACCATCACATGGACCAAAAAAAGTGGTAAGGGATGCCAAGAAAGGCAAAACCTTGTTTGCACATGGGCATACGTCCATGGAAGTTGAAAATTTTAGTGAAAACGAGATTTGTTTCAAAGTTATTTTATTTTGAAAGATGATGGAATTTAAGGACATTATTGCATGGTCAACAATAGTCCACGACCTTACAAGGATGGGTGCTAAGCCCATAGGTTTGGGCTATAACCCAAGTTGTTTCTATTACATTAGGGCTTATGTTTAGCCAATGTGTTATTAACCAAAACTGAGGTTATTGGTTATTGTTTAATGCGTTTGCGATTGTAATTTCTTTGGTCATTAGAATGCAAGTACAATGTTTGGCACTTGATTTTTCATAAATTCAAGATTTTGATGTAGAATTTTAGGTTTTGTGACAACAAATGGAAAAGCAAATGGTAATAGTCTTGCAACCCTTCCTTTATTTTATGTTATCTTTTTAGGAATGCTTATAATATGATGTTGCATCCACATTTCAAAGGTTGAAAGCTAGTCATACACTATGTTGGAAAGGAAAAAGCCCATCTAATTGCTAGCAAGTATGATAGGTATGTTTTATTTTCATTGTTGGTTCATGTTTATAAGGTTTTAAACTTGTATGTTGTAAGTGAAGTTGTTGTTGTTGCCTCTATAATGAATAATCTAAAATTGAGCAATTTTTGAAGTGAACAATTGTGAAGGTGCATCATTGTATGACCTAATGGAAACTATTGAAAAGATGGTTTTATTAGTGGTTAAGGAATAATTAAACCATTACATAATAAGGAAAGTAAATGATGGAGAATGCAAAAACATGCTTACATGGTAGAAAGCTCATGAATCACAATTTTCTAATGTTGTTTTTGTAACTCGACAAATTTTAGGGTTATTGGGTCACAAATTGAAGTAGAAAGGGTATTCAACATTACAAGCATATGCATAAACATGCGACATTCCCAACTAAGCATAAAAAATTTAAAGATGATTGTGAACATCTAAAAGGATTAACCAAATGATGTTTGAGCGAGTACAATGTCCATGGAAGAGTTCATGGAAATGGAAAAAACACTAATAGAAAAAAATGAAGACAATATTGGTAAGATTGGGCTTTTGGAGGTGGATGATAACATTTTTAGACTTTAAGTTTTTTTGCAAGTACAATGAAGAGGTGCAACATCTAATTGTTGATTGATGGAATGGAACTCATCATGTTTTTCTTGTTATTTTTGTTACATTGTACATTAACACAAAGGTGGGCATTTGGAAATGATGAGATGGTGGAACTATGCAAAATTTGTCACATTAATGCTAAGTGTAGTTCAGTAAGTCAAAATTTGTTGGTTTGAAGTTTTGGGTGTGGTAAGGTGATGCACTCCCAAGCTCCTTGACAAACTCAAATGTGAATCTAAGGTGAAAACAACAGAAGGCTAAGGAGTTGGGCACACTTCTTAACTCATAGCATTTGGGGGTAGAAGGACGTGTTGGAGCTCTAGGATGAGGACTAGGAAAAGTGACAAACAAATCAATTACTCACACAGACCTATACAAACCAAACAACCAGTTGGTTAGTGCATAGTTGGAACATTTTTGGTGCACAAACTAGCCATAGGCAAACACGGATTCACAAGACTCACCACAGCTCGAACTTGGGGAAGCCACCACCTTCCCCCTCATAGTGTTCTTTGTGCTTGGTCACGAGGCTAACACCCATGTGACCAAAAAAGGAGGTGTCCAAACTTACAGCCAACACCATCGAACCCCTGGGGCTACAACATAACCATGTTCTGATCTGACATCTTGCACAGACATCACTAGACTCTTCAAAGGACCTGATCTATCTACTAATCCCGAGGTCTATAGACTACGCATCATGAACACACACAGCAACATGTAGACCTTCGGAAGTACAGACTTTTGTTTTGATAGCACACTCGCGGATGCCAGCCAAAGAACAACTCCATTCAATATTCACCAAGTAATTACACCCGAGAGCACAAGCTCTCTCCCAAATCACAGAACTTCAACAATCTAGCTTAAACCTCTCAT
>Ga0116227_10004343_pt1 | contig 30808 bp, 31 predicted proteins | sample S1TSphgellanicum_FD_89693 | JGI IMG/M metagenome (GOLD analysis project Ga0116227, IMG submission 89693) | Host-associated microbial communities from peat moss isolated from Minnesota, USA - S1T2_Fb - Sphagnum magellanicum MG | ecosystem: Host-associated > Plants > Peat moss > Unclassified... | reverse complement strand
CTCTGTCTGTTGCTAAAAAATCAATGTTTAAATTTGCTATTTTTTGAAATATTGATTTTTTGACAATCATTCCAGCACCGTAAACATAAGTTGTGTTTTGAATATTTTTGTGTTCAATGTGTTGAGGACCAACAGCATAGAAACTATAAAATTGATTAAACCACTCGGGTGCAGTTATTTCGGGTCTTGCTATTCCACAACCACCAATTATTCCAATTTTTGTGCTGCTTTCAATATAGAAATAAGCTTCTTGGACATAATTTTCAAACAACCAATTGTCATCATCACAAAAAATAATATTTTCATAAGTTGATACTTCAGTTCCTTTCTTTCTAGCATTGCTTAAACCCGGTAATGGCTGGAGAACAATTTTAAATCTGATTTCATGTTTTTTAAATGCTTCCCAGCTTAATTTTGCAATTTTGCTGGTATCATCCTGAGAGTTATTGTCAACAACAATAACCTCCCATTGAATATTTTTATCAACTTTTTGTTGACTAATGTATTTCAATGTATCGGAAATACGATTAGCACTATTGTAGCAACAAATAATTACAGAGATGCCTTTCATTTATATAATAGATGTTTATACTTACTCCATAACTTTCTTATGGTATAGTAAGAATAAAAAGTTTCATGAGCGTAGATTGTATTATTTTTTTTCGTGTTGCCTTTATTCTCAGAATTACTAATTAATTTCCATAATGCAGGAAACAAGTGGTAATTATTTAAATATTTAATCTTCTGTTTTATTAGCAAATCCTGAGATTTTTCCCATAAATTGGAATCTAAAATCGTTTCAATTTTTTTTATACTGTCTGTAAAATTATCTAAATCTATTTTTAATAAAGAAGTTGGATCAAAATAACGATCAATATCTGGAGCCCCGTAATAGATTGGAAAAGTTTGAGCCAAATAGCATTCTGTTAATTTTTCAGTAAAGTACCCATCAACTTCAGAATTTTCTATAGCTATAGAGTACTTATAAGGGGCGAGGGCTTCCCATTTATCATCTATTGGATTAAAGCCTCTTCCAAAAACATCAATTCTGTCTTTAAAATGCCCAATTAATTTATTTACAAAAGCAAATCTTTTTTTGTGTCCAATTAAAAGAGTTAAATCTGAACAAACTACAGATAGCTGTTTTGTTTTAATTAGCTTTTTAGTATTATATAAATCATTAAAAGATTTGTTTAAATGCCAATGATTTATTTCATGAGTTCTTAATACATTCGGATGCTTTAAATCATTTCTGCAACTAATAACATTGACAAATTGGTTTAAAAAATTTGGAATAAATGTTTTTCTTTCATGGACTTCATCCGTCATGTAATAGATGTTTTCAGGAGGGCATTTAACAGTCATTTTCTCCTTGCCCAAACTAATGTCTCCCCAAACTATCCAATAATCACATTCAGAACATTCATTATCAATTTCAAATTTATATTCAGTTACTAGTGAATTTATTTGGTTTTTTAGAAATAGATGAGCCCATGGAGTCGTTAGTTTTATTATTTTCATTTGTTTTTTGGAAGAATCCTAATAATGTCTTTTGAAATTTTAAATTCCCAATCGTTCTCATGATTTTGTAATATTTTTTTTAAATATTTAATTGTAGGGTAATCTTCTTTTCCATTAAATAGTCTAGCATCATCAATCAGAATAATATGTTTAATGTTGCAGTTTATGATGAGATTTATCGTACAGGCGTATTTAAAATGCCCTTCGCCGTTTGGATGAATTCGTTGTTTAGTGTAAACTCACCAGAGTAATGCCCATCTAGCCAAAATATACTTTGGGTTTGAAGTTCTTTTAATACATCCTTTAAGATAACATCACTATTTCCCTGTATAATTTTAATATGTTTTTCATTAGAAAATCTTTTTTGCGCTTTTCTAGCAAGTTCATCACTAAGTTCAATAGAATATAATTTGTCAAATTCTGTACTTAAAGATTGGATTGTATCGCCCAAAAACGTACCAGTTTCAACAAAAATTGATGACTTAAATTTGTTTTTATACGCTAATATAATAGCTCTTTTTTCTTCATAACTTGGAATATATCCTCTTCTCTTGAAGAAACATTTAATTAATTTTATAATCATTATTTTCTTACGAATAAAGCATTTCCAGTAAAGCCCCAGGGTAATTCTTCTTTAATTAGCTTAAAGCCTGAGCCCAATAGCCAACTTTTATACTCTGGGTAAACTCCCTGACCTTTGTAGAGCTCAATAGTTGAAATTTCGGTATATAAAACTTTTAAAGTTGGAAAAATTTCTTTGGATGCTTTAAGCATTTTATACTCAAAGCCTTGCATATCTAACCACATAAAGTCGATTTTATTTACTGAATTATTTCTTGCCCATTCGTCCAATGTTAGTGCTTTAATTTGAATATTTTCTGTGAATTTTACTTCCGGATTTTTTTCTAAATGTTTATTTGGCTCTAAAAGAGAACTAGATGCATTAGATGCGCCACTGCTTTTGAACATCGTAAGCTCTCCATCTTGATCGGCAAGTGCAATATTAAAAGTTGAGACATTATTAAAAGTTTTGGTATTATAAATTAACTCCTGGTACAATTCTGGAATAGGTTCAAAAGCATAAACAGTATTGTTCGTTAACTTTGCCAGTCTTTTTGTATCGTTACCATTATGTGCCCCCGCCTCAATTATATTAAAATCATTTCTGATATGTGAAAATAGCAATTCATCAATTGAAATTGGTTTTTTGAGTATGTATTTTAGCTTTATTTTAAATTTTTTATAAAAATTCATTATTAAAAATTAATTATTTATTGCTGAAATTTTAAAATTAATTACTGAACTTAAATAAAGAATTGGCGTAAATTCTTTTTTTGGCTTCTTTAAGAAATTTAACTGCTTTCCATCCAATTAATTTACTCATAAAAAAGGGTATCCCAGTATGATAGCAGTTAAATTTTAAGTTTGGAGCTAATTTTTTGGCGTTTTGTTGTGCTCTTAAATACAAATCATTATAAACTAAATAAAAGCTTGCTGCATTTTCCCAGAATAACCTACTCAAAGCTAATTTAGCTTTGGGATCATTTGTTTTTGATAATAGATGCTTAGCTTTTAATTCTGTTGACTTTAATATATTTAAATTAGAATTGTAATTATTTTGAGCGCTCCAATTTTGATTTGTCTTAAATTTTCTATAATAGTTTATAGATTCAAATGCATATAAAATACCTTTTGAAGCCAAAACAACTCTACAAAAGAACTCACCATCATCATCGGGGTTTTTCATCTCATTCCAAAAACCACTTTTTTCTATAATGTCTCTTGGTGTAAGCCATGCATTTGGTTGAATCATTCCTCCGTATCCTAAACCAATTACCGGACCACCATATAATTTGATTAAAAAGTCAATTGGATTTTTGGAACCCTGCGAGTACCATGCATGTTCAATAGGAATAGAAAATGGATTCATACCATCATCGAAATGGACAGTATGGCACAAACAAATATATTCTGGATTTGATATCAATAATTTAACTTGAGATTCAATTTTAACTTCATTTATTAAATCATCTGCATCTAAAAATTGAATATATTTTCCGCTAGCATGCTTGAGCCCGTTATTTCTAGCAACAGATGCACCTTTGTTTTCTTGTGTGAAAATTTTTACTTTTTCTAATCGAAAAGAATTTATTAAATTTAAAGTATCATCTGTCGACCCGTCGTCAATAATTATAATTTCAATATTTTTATAGGTCTGTGATAGTGCAGAATTTACTGTATCTAAAATATATTTCTCAGCATTATAAGTTGGAATTATTATAGATACTAAGGGATTCATTTTAGTAAGTGTTATGGCTACTATTAAAGATTTTTGTCCATTTTCCTATGGAGATGGAATTCTCTGGAATAATATTGTTTTTAAACCAAGGCTCCCTTAAATATTTCAGATAAAGTTCCGGATCCTGATCAATTTTTATGATTTGATCTATAACTGGCGAAAAATCAAATTTCTTATATTGTAAATTCATTTTCAGTGCTCGCCCCAACAGCTTTAATTTTCTGCTCATTCTATTTATCGGAGTTTTAAAATAGGCAGGTCTAATATCCACAAAATTAGGCTGAGAAATCTTTTCTAAGGTTTTCACAAATGGACCATAATTGATATCAAGATAATCAGGAACATTTATAAAACTTTTGGTATTGAAAATGTTGTCGATATGCACATCACCACAATAAATCGGAATGCTGTTAGAAAGCATTGCATCATAAAGTTTTTCGGTTTGATATCCAGGATATGCATAATTTTCAAAGGATATTGTAAATTTATAGTTATCTAAAAACTTTCTTTTAACTTCCCATTTGGAGCTTCCTATTTTATTTTCTGGCCAAACCATATTGTTCATTGATTTTCCAGGTGCGTCAACCTTTTTATATTTAGATAATTGCTTAAAAAACTGTTCTCTGTAAGGGATTGAATTGAAATATATAAAATTGCAGAATTTGTTCTTTTTATTTAAAATTTCATCTATTTCTTGATCATCTTTAAGCAATTGCTCAGGGTAGGTGTTATGCCATTGAATTTTGCTATATTTTGGATGATTCATTTGGCTTTCTAAGGGTATACCAAATGCCCAATCACAAATTGATAAATCAGGCATAACATTTTCGCAATAATATCCAATTCTTACATAGTCTCCCTTTGGCGGAATATTATTTCCATATGGGCCAAAAACAATGTATTCTGGATTTTTTGAATCTATAAATTCAAACTGTTCGGTCAAACCATTTACTTCAAAAACTTCTTCTATAAAGCTTTTAAATGTTAAGCCATTTTGAAATTTAATATGAATTTGTTTTTTAATCAATTTTTTTTCGGATTTATAAATACAGGATTTTCTGTTGAATTTATATTCAAAATGCTTTCGTATAGCAGTTTATATATTTGCTCAATGTCATATATTGTATCCTGTTGATTGCTATTTTTGTTAAATTTTCGGACAAATAAAATCTTGCCTATAAAAATTTTAATTTTAGACCAGTAATGAATTTCGGCTTGATCGCCCTCATAATCATAAAATATCAATGCCTTTTTGCTCTGATTTTCTACAATTTTTCTTGTTTGGGTTGAAGTTATCGTATTTGGATGAGCAACAGATAAAGCATTATAACCAGTAAAATAAGTAATGTTTGCTTTCAAATAGCTAATTCTCAATGCATATTCCCAATCCATCATCATGTAGCTTGTATTATAAAGCCCTAAAAAGGATAGAGAAGACTTTCTAATCAGCATATGTACGTCTCCAAATGTAAAGGATTTAGATTTGCCATTCACCCAATTATTGAATTGATTCAAACGACTATTTTTATTAATACCTTTAGGATTAAAAATGCTAGTTGATAAGTCATTAGAAATCACAAGGTCCACATCAGGATTTGAAAGCATATAATCCTTACATTTTCGAATGCTATTGTAGTCAAAAACATCATCGTCAATAATTTTTTTAATAATTAATCCTTTAGCCAACAACATCCCTTTGTTCCAGCCATGAGCTTGGTTTCTATCAGGCTCACTTACATATTGATGTATCCTACCATCGTCAAAAAGTTTTTGAAGATATTCTTTAGTCCCATCATTGCTATTGCCATCTACAATTACAATTTCGTCAAACTGATCAACATTTTCTAATAATTTTGCTAAAGTGATCTGTAAGAAAGTTAACCTATTGTACGTGGAAATTATGTAGGACAGCTTAAACATTAGGTTTATAAAGTTTATTAATAAATAAAGCATCGCCTTGTAGGAGCTCGCCCTGTGAATTTTTATAACCATTTGTCACGTCAACCAACATAAAATCTCTTTCGTACATCAACTGGTATAGGTCGTTAAAAATAGATGAATCTTTATAAAGTGGTTTGTAAGAAAATTCTGTGTAAACTAATTTTGTTCTTTTCAAAGTATCAATACCTGATTTCAGGATTAAATGCTCTCCGCCTTGAACGTCAATTTTTATTAAGTCAATAAAATCCTGATTAAAATTTTCTTCTGTAATAGAATCTAAAGTACGGGTTGTAACTATAGATTTTTTAGGTATAGAAATATTTAAATCTTTCAAATCATCACTTTTATAGTCAATCTCCAGCAAAGAACTAATGGAGTCAAACTCCTCATTAATGTAAAAGTCAGCTGTTCCATTTTGGGTTGCAATGGCTACGCTTAACACTTTAAAAATAGTGGTATTATTAAATTTTTTGTTTAATATTTCGGCATGGTTAGTTAGAGGTTCAATAATTATACCTTTGTTAATCCGGTATTCAGATCGTAAGCTTTCAGAGAATTGACCAACATTTGCTCCAATATCCAAGAAATTAATTGCTTTATTTTTATCTAGATGATTAATGATTGAAAGTGGTAGCCCACTCTTACTAAATGGAATTTTTAGCAATCTATACAATAAAAACTTAACATTTGTTTTTATTGTTCCGGGGATCAGTCTCTTAATAAAGTTCATAGATAATAATAGCTTTATAATGTATTAAATTGACTAAGATCTTTTATTTTTTTTGCCGGAGAGCCAGCATAAATTGCATTTTTTGTAAGGTTTTTTGTAACAACGCTTCCTGCACCAACGATCACATTATCCTCTATAACGATACCTGGTAGTATTGTGCTATGTGCGCCCAACCAAACATTGTTACCTATACTTATTGGTTTCGCTATTAAACTTTGATTATATCTTATGGCTTGGGTATCGTGAGTTAAGGTTATAATTGATACGTGCGATGCAATTAAGGTATCGTTACCAATTGTTAAACCGCCTTGCCCCCAAATATGAACAAATGCATTTATGGATACATTATTTCCAAGCTTGATAAACGCTTGTCCATCTATATGTACAGGGAATTGTATAAAACAGTTTTCCCCATGTGATTTAAAAGCCTTCAAGTATTTTTTAAGTTTAGCCGAAGACATTTTTTTTCCAATTTTTAAAAATTGATTTTTTATTTTTTTAATAATCCACATAATTTGTAGTAGGTAAAATAAGGGATTTCAATGATTAAAAATGAAATCAGACTAGATAAAATATTTGGTATTTTTTTGCTTTTTAATTGCAGCAACAAACTTTGCCCGTTATATGGATGTGTTCTTAAAGATTGCCCCCCAAAATGTAAAACTAAGGGTGAATAATTGCCGATTGGATACCAAGGCCTGTGCTTTGTAGCACCTTTCTTAGGGTTATTTAGCTTTCGTTTTCCTGTAAGTATATTTAGTCCAAAAGGATGGTGATCGGTTGATAAATCTGTCATGTAAATGCCCTTATCCATCATCGGTTTCTGACGGTAAGTCATCATTGCGATAGATAATAAACCTTCTTCATTAAGTGTGTTTTTATTTATTCTTTGGAAGCCAAACTTATCATAGTTAGGAATAATGCTTCTTGCAAGTTCAAATATTTTTTTGCAAACTTCATCTTTTTTGAGATAATATAAACCGCCATTAAATCTGATCAGTTTAGATAAATTAAAATTTTCTTCTATTGTTTTCGCTTGCTGATCTCCACAAAATTCATGCGAATCAACAATGGTTCCAACAACAGATACGCTTTCTCGGCCGGCTGCTTCAAAAATAGGGAAGAGGTTTCCGAAGCATAAACAATCAGCGTCAATAAATAATGATTCATCAGTTTGGAGATACTGATCTGTGTATAATTTGATGCCTATTCCTAAAGCTGCATGTTCTGGCTTAGCTTTTAAAATAAATACATTTTCTACTAAATCAGCAGGTATTTTAACATTAAGATTTGTAATGATATAGATTGGTATTTTGTTATGTAACAATACAGATCTTGCACAATTTAAAGCAAAATTAAAATAAGCATGTTTGTTTGTTGCAAACGTTACTATAGAAAAATGATTTGTTTCTTTCTTCAAATTAATTAGCCTTTAATAGCTTCAACATATAAACTCTCAGGTTTTCTCATTAATTGATCTATTGTTAGTGCTTTGTCGTGAGATTCCATATATGCCATTTTATAAATTTTTTTAAAACCAGCATTTTTTAAAACTTCTTTTAACGTTTCAAAATCCCAGGCATACTTATGCTGTCCACCTTGTCTGAAAACCTCATTAATAAGTTGCATTTTAGTTTGGTATTTTATCCCCATAAGCTGGTCTTCGAGATCATCATTTAGGGGTCTTGTTGTTTTTAATGATTCCCAGCCCTGTTCACAATATCCAAATAAATATTTTTCTGCATCTGGAATAATTATTCTAAGGACTCCATCATTTTGTAATACCCTATAACAGTTTTTTAAAAAATAAGGAACCTCTAAATTATAATCTAAATGTTCAAAGAAATGTTCGGTAAAAATTCCCCTAACCGTATAATCTGCAAAAGGTAATTCTTTTCTGCAATCATATAAATAGGTTACATTATTGTTTTTTGCATAATCTAAATTAACCCAGCCATTTTCGATGCCTAATCCTCCACATCCTATATTTGTATATATTTGGCTTTGGTGTTTAAGCTCTTTTTTTATAGATTTCTTTTTTGAATAAACTGTTGCCTTGTGAAGCTTTAAGCCAATGTAGAGATTGATTTTGGGTATAAATGGGAATATTTTATAGAGATTCTTTTTCAAATTACAGAGATTTATTTAGAGAACAACAGTTTCATTTTATATACGGATACCGTAATTAAATATCTTAAATACGAACGGTGATTCCATTTATAATTGAAATAAAATCTTGGTAGCTGTGTTAGTTTCTCGTGTTGTAATTTATCAAATGTTTTAACAGATTCGCTGCCTAAGTGCGTTATCTTTGATTTAGGAATAAGAAAATTCTTTACCTTCATTTTTTCAAGGGTATTGCTATAATCATAATCGCAGTACCAGAATACAAAATGTTCGTCTAGCATACCAATAATGTTAAATATTTCTCTTTTAACAAAAATGCACCAGCCTGTTAATACACCAAAATAACCTTCAAGTGGAGGGCCATCTTCAACAAATCCCTCTTTTTTATGAAAGTTCATGCAATATGGTGTAGCACTCATTATTTTTGGATTTTCATCCATTGCTTTGATAATTTCAGAAGCCCAGCCTTTGTGAAAAATCAAATCATTATTACATAAACAAACATATGGGTTTGAAGTTGCTCTAATGCCCATATTCAAATATTTGTGGAATCCGAATACTTCATTTGGATAAATAGTTTGGCTATTTTCAAACTGATAAGGCGCCATATCTTTATTCGATTCTATAACCAAAATATTGAAATGTATTTTTTCTGGATCTTCACTCTTGAGCAAGGTATTTATACTTTGAATTGTTAGGCCCTGTAGATATTCATTTTTGGAATAGCTTAAAAAAATTATATCAACGTTTTTTATGCTCATGCTAAGATTTTTGTGTTATGATTTTTTTTATGAAGTAAAATAAATACTTAGGAGTTCGGTAGTAAAAATAAAGTTTATAGTTTGCACTCAATTGATGAATGGCGAATAGATAACTTTGTTTAATGGTATGTGTATGTCCAGCCAATATTTTAGAAAACTCTCTTATGGTTCTTAATTCAGCTGTGCAGGTTTTACCAAATGATATCTTGTTGCAAGAGGCAGGAAGTTGTTGCTTCCATTTTTGATTAAATAATTTTGCACTTTGTATCCATTCTGCATTGATATTACCTGCAGAATTATGTTCAATCAATATATTGAAAGTGGCCATCAATTTATACTTTGCTACATGAATTTGCATACAAATATCCATGTCATAAAAATGAAAGCCTTTAAAGCATTCGCTGTCGAATTTGATTTTTTTGAAGAGTTCTTTCTTAATGCATAACCAAGCCCCATCTAGAGCAATCACTTCTTTTCTTTTTGTTTTTTCTCCGTCGGTATATACGGTGCTAATTTTTAATGAAGAACGTTCTTGATAGGATATGTATTGATTGACTAATCCTCCGCTCCACCAACTACCTGGTGCCTTTGGTAAATATTCTGTACCTGAAATTCCGATAGCACCAATGTTTTGGTCTGCAAAATGTTCAATTACTTTTAGTCCCCAATCATTAGTGTGAAAGAGAATGTCATCATGCAAAAAGCACAATATGCCCCCTTTGCTTTTTTGTACGCCTAAGTTATAAGCTTCGAAAATATGATATTGATTTTCGGAATTATTAATTACAACTAATTCAAAAGGACATCCAATTGTAGATTTAATATTTGCTTCAAGGCGCTGGTCAATATTAACAGTTCTAGAACATATGATTAAAGATATCAATTGAATAATGCTTGGATTTTTAATTTAAAATATATAAGAGAAAAATAGAATTTCTTACTGACGTCTATTTTTACCTTAGAGTTAAATGCGGCTTGATGTACGTAATATCTTAACGGAACGAATGTTTTTCCTGCTAAATCTTTTTTAAAATACTGTACAATATTGGCAATTCTATCTTCTGCAAAATGGTCAGATTTGGTTGTACTGGCGCCACCTACAAAAAAATCAGCAACAATGAGCTCGGTATATTTGAATAGATACTGTGAAAAAGCCTTAATGTTAAAGTCGTGGTCGGCAAAAATTGGATAGCGCAAATTGAATTTTCCTAAAATATCAAAAACGCTGTAATGATAAAATATAGCCTGATGAGGGATATTATGGCTTAAAATTCTTTTTAAATTAAATTCTCCACCATAAACGGTACCGTCTTTTACCCATTTATTGGTACCGTTCATCTTTACATTGCCATAAATAATTTTATCGGTTTTGCTATCAATAGTGTAATTGATGTTTTTTAAAACTTGGGGGTTAAAAAGGGTGTCATCGCTTCCTAAAAAGTATATAAATTTCCCATTGGCTAAATCTATACCTTTGTTCATCGCATCATATATTCCTTCATCAATCTCAGAAAATACCTTTGTATTGTGATTTTTAAAAGCTGAAATAATTGATAAGGTTTCATCAGTAGATTTTCCATCTATAATAATGACTTCGAAATCTTCAAACTCCTGTTCATAAATGCTCTTCAAACATTTACCAATTGTATTTTCAGAATTAAATGTAGGTATGATAATTGAAAAAAAATACATGCGTTTCATGATTCTAAATTAGATAACCAGTTTAACTGATGTTATCAAACTGACCCCATGTTTTTCTAATATTTATACTCTCTATAAATATTTGCTCTAAAATTTTAAGCTCATCTTTAAGTGCTATCGCATCTGGTTGAATTGCAGGCTGATCTTTGGTGTTTAATAAAACCATAGCTTCTTTTATTGAATGCGGATTAGCAGGTTCAAAGTATATTGCATCATTATGCAAAAGAGTTTTATGACCTTTGAGGTTGGAACAGGCAATGTTACAACCTAATTGCTGGGCTTCCAATAAAGGCATATTTGTAGGGCCTAAAAAGGATGGGAATACTAACCCTTTCGTGTTTTTATATAACCATTTTAAAATTAAATTATTTACAAATCCTGCAATAATAACCTGATCCTCTATTTCTAGACTTTTAATGACTTCTTTAATGTAGGCTAGGTTACCTTTATCACTTCCGGTTAAAACCAGCTTAAAATCTTTATTTTGTGAGGAAGAAATAAAATCTCTAAAAGCTAAAATTAAATTGTAATGGTTTTTATGTGGCCAAAATTGTGCTGGATATAAAAAGAATGGTGCTTTTTCATCAATCCAGCCAGGACTTAACTCAGCTGTTTCTTGATCAACAACACTGCCAGCAAACATTGGTAAAATTTTAATTTTATTTTGCTCAATTCCATAAGCCTTTTCAATTTCCAGTTTTCCCTGTTCGGATTCACAACAAACCAATAATGCTTCGTTTAAAATTTTACCAAAATATTTGTCTCGATATTCAAATTGCCCATTCATGGAAAATTCAGGAAAGGCATAGGTGCTTTTGTGTGCCAGATCCCAATTGGTAATGATATAAGGGAAATTGCCAATTGAAACATGCGGTGTTAAATAAAAAAGCAACTGGATGTCATTTTCTTTTAAAATGGCAATCGCATTCTTAAAATTATTTGGTAAATCTTTACGTTCTAGTTTAATTCCCAATATTTTATGCAACGCGTTTTTTCGTTTTTTTTCGAATAAATTTTCTTTAAATGGGATTGGAATTACAGCTTTATTGAGCTTAGCTTTAATATTAAAGCCAACAAATACGATTTCAAGTTTTTTGTTAAAGTTATTTGAGTCAATACCATTTATCAGTTTCTGTGTGTAAGAATGAGCACCACCAATTTCAGGGTAAATATGCTCATCAATCCAAATTCCTATTTTAAATGGCTTCATAATAGGCTTTAATTTTTTGTATAACAATATTAAAGTCTTCTATATCCTGTCCTAAACCACTTGGTATATAAAATCCATTTCTTGCAATCTGTTCGGCAATAGGGTAGTGCTCGTTTTTAAATAATTCCATTTTTGAAAACACTGGCTGTTCATGCATGCACCAAAAGAAAGGACGGGTACCAATTTTATGCATGGTTAAGTAGTTTATTATGTTTTCCTTTTCTTCTTGACTCGGGGCAATTAAGCCAAACACCCAATAAATGTTATTGCTAAAGCTTGTTTTGACTAAAGGCAATTGATACCCTTTAGATTTTAAAAAAGAAAGTCCTTTTTGATAGGTTTCACCCATTTTTCTTTTCTTTTTTATAAAATCCTCAATCTGTTCTAGTTGTGCGAGCCCTAATGCTGCCTGTAGGTTGGTCATTCTATAGTTCCATCCAATTTCGTGATGAATAAAGCGTGGCCCATATGTTTCAAAACATAGATTTCGCAATTTTTTACATCTTTCAGCCACTTCCAGGTCGTTCGTTACCAGCATACCCCCTTCACCAGTCGTAATGTGTTTGTTTGGGTAAAAGCTAAAAATGCTAATGTCGCCAAAACTCCCACAGATTTTGTTCTTATAGGTCTGCCCGTGCATTTCAGCAGCATCTTCTATAACCTTTAGTTTATATTTTCTGGCCAGTTCAAGTACAGGATCCATATCAACTGGATGGCCGTAAATGTGCACCACTAAAATGGCTTTAGTTCTTGGTGTTATTTTAACCTCAATTTGACTTACATCCATATTCCATGTTAAGGGATCACTATCTACCAAAACAGGTCTGGCACCGGCTGTAATTACCGATTGGGCAGGTGAAATAATGGTAAAAGTTGGCATAATTACCTCGTCTCCAGCGCCAATGTTTAATGCCTTAATAGCAATATCCAGTGCAGCAGAGCCATTGGAAACGGCAATTCCAAAGCTACGGTCGGTATATTGACTAAATTGTTCCTCAAATTTATTAATAAATGGCCCTTCACTGGAAATCCAACCTGTGGTTATACATTCGGTTACATATTTGAGCTCGTTTCCATTTAATAATGGGGTATTTACAGGAATGGGTTGATGCATAACTAAGCTATATTTTTTGAAGGATATAACAAACACCCCAAGTTGTTGGAGCAGGAGTTTTTTTTGTTAGAAATTCTTCGCTGTGAAGAACTTTAAAACCAGTTCCATAGGCAAGTAATTCCAATTCTGGTTTGCTAAAATAACGCATCGGATGTTCTTCCTGTACTGTTGTAACTGTACCATCATTCATGCTTTTAATATGAATATCATAATGAACATTTACAACATTGGTTTCGGTATACTGAACAGGATTGGCATAACGCATAACTTCAATTTGGTTATTCTTGAAAACTTTGCTTCTTTTTTCGGGTTTAAGGTGGTAAACAGCGGAGCTGTGCCATACATCAAAAATAAAAATGCCTTTATGATTTAAATGGTCATGAACATTTTTAAATGTTTGAATTAGTTGCTCATTCTCATTTACATAGCTTAGAACATGAAATAAAGAGATGGCCAAGTCGAATTTTTGATGCAGGTTAAACTTTGTAATATCTGCCAACTGAAAGGAAAGGTTTGGGTTTTTGCGCTGATTGGCGATAAAAACCATTTCTTCACTTCGCTCCAAACCCAAAACTGTATACTTGTGTTGTGCTAAAAGCTCAGCATGTATACCTGTCCCTGAACCCAGTTCTAAAATTTTATTTCCATTAGGGTGGTATTTATTAATAAGCTCAACAATATAATCTGTTTCTCTTTTATAGTCCTTGTCTTGATAAAGAAGATCATAATATTGGCTGTAAAGTTTAAAATTGCTATTCATGTTAAACTTTTTTATTTGTTATCTTTTCAGGAATATGGTCAAACCTGATTTTATCTTCTTCCCCAACATATGGACCTTGTTTAATTTCTATCATTTCAGCATCTTCTAAAATCTCGAAGCCATGGCCACCTGCAGCCAAAAGGATTACATCCCCTTTTTCAATAATCCGGCTTTCAAGATAAGCTTTCTCTTCATTATAAAAATCTACCCTAACTTTTCCTGATTTTACATAGAGTACTTCTTGGGTGAGTGTAACTTTACGCTCTACTAAATTATGTACATGAGGATCAATGATATATCCTTTCGGTCTGTTCATATAGCCAAGCTGCTGCGAAAAGTCATTAGGTGTAAAAAACTCAATGTCAGTGTTGTGATAATTTGAGCGAATAATAATCGCTAGGAGCTGCTGTTTATTTAAAACGCGGTCAACCATAATTTAATTGGATAAGAATCATCATGTAAGATATAGTCATATAACTAAATTTTGCTTTAATAATTATAAGTACTCCTTTCGATTCTTAATTGATGTAGTCGTTTTTTAAAGAGTTTAAAGGCAATCTTTATTGTAAGTTTATTTATCAGCTGGATGATTTTATTGGTTGTTGCTTTATGAATTAATCCAACATTGGTTAAAATAAAAATATTTCGGTACAGTGCTAAATTTCTATGGTTTATTGATTTGTTTTTTGAACCCGCTCCGTAATGAATAAATGAGTTATGGTAGTCTATCGGGAGGTGAGTGAATGTCTTTTTAGAATTTACTCTTAAATCTTCTTGGAAATAAGCCGCAGAGTCATAGGCATACACCTCATTTTCAGCTGTTTTTTTCTCATAATAAAAATGAGATCTTTTACTTAATTCAAAGGCTTCTTTTTTATAAATACAAAACCAGGTATGATTTCTCTCGTGTAAAAAAATATTCCGGCCAGAATATGAATCATAACAATATTCGGTTTTGCTGTAAGAAGTGCTCGCACCAATACAGTTTACATCTTCTAACTGATTAATCAAACGAAAATAAAAATCGGCATTTAAAATTTCAAAATCTGCATCAACAGTGGCAATATAATCACTTTTAAACTTACTTAATTCTGTTGACCAAATTTCATCATAATTTTCATTTTCGTCATCTCTATATTTTATGATATTTTCTGGAGATACAATAATTTCACCTGCTTTAGGCTTGGCAAGTTTAATTTTTTCAGTATTATCAAAAACAGAGGTATAAGGTAATTTTGACCATTCAGGAAGATATCTGGCTTTATGGTTTTTATTTACATTGTTTAAGTAGATGAAAACAGTAAAATTACTTCTTTCGTTTTCTTTTAGTTGTTTGTAAATTTTGTTAAAACTTTTAATCGCATAATCTCCAAACATGCAATCCTTATCGGTAACCAACATCAAGAAAGTTATACTTTTATCCATTCTTGTAATTTCAATTAACTTGGCAAATTATAATTCCAGTAATTTTCTTTCAGTACCCAGCTCTTAACCATGTCATCAGTTTTAAATTTGCTTTGGTGAAACTCAAAACCGTCATTTTGCTGTTTTTTTAGTATGGAGATTATTCTTTCTAAATCTGTTATGGGCTTACCTATTTTAAGAACATTGCGTATTGACCGGTAAAATGGGCGCAATTGATCTTTGAAGTTTTTTTTATTTTTAGGGATAAGGCCTCCGTATTTTCTAAGCAATGTGAATGAATTGCAAACCCCTTGAAAAAAAGCTCTTTGCTTAAAATAATCAATTGTTAATCTGGAAGCAGGAATGTGGTGGTATAACAATAATTTTGGTGTGTAATAAGCTTGATGTCCGTTTTCAAATGCTTTAATCGTCAGGCCACTTTCTCCATCTCCTTGATATTTTTGCAAATCTTTTGGCATAGAATCAGGATGAAAGCCCCCAAGGGAAATTAATGTGTTTTTTCGACAGCAAAAATTTAATCCCCATACATAATTTGGATTTACAAAACATTCCTGTTTGCCAAAATCTAATAAGCTTAACCAATAACAGTACTTACCCTCATTAACTGTTTCCCAAAAATTGGGAAGCCAGGCTGGTGGCTCAATTTCATATATTGGAAGATTAGGCCCAGTAGCGAAGTGAATGTCTCTGTTTTGGTTAAAGATATTTTTAAGTTGTTCTACATAACCAGGATTCAGTTCTACATCATCATCAAGAAAGCATAAAATTTCTCCTGTTGAAATTTCAATTCCCCTATGTCGTCCAGTTAATAAACCAGGCGCTGTATTGCATTCATATTTTAATGAATTTATTTTGTGTGAATATTCAAGTAAAACCTTATTTGTTTCGTCTGTAGAACCATTGTTTATAACAATAATTTCTGTGTCGGCCAATGATGTTTGATTCAGTAGGCTATTTAACGTAACCGACAGTTGCTTAGCACGATTTAAAGTTGGGATAATAATAGAGATCATGAAACTTTATAAATAGCTAAGTTTGGTAAAAGATGTATTTGCTTAGCTATAGGCAAAACCTCTTCTTCAATTAGTTGGGTTACCCCTTTGGCCCAGCTAATATCATGAAAGGCAACTATGCTTCCTTTTTTTAGAAATTGCTTGTAAAGATTCCAATCTTTCTTTACACCCTCATAAGAATGATCTCCATCTATAAATAAAAAATTGAGTGTATCTGTTGAAGATTTTAGTTCATCTATCATGTCATAACTCCAGCCACGCAACATCTTAATTTTTGATCTGTATTTGGCTGTATTATTTTCAAATTGTAGTAGTGTACTTTTTTTGATTAAATTTTCATCGGCCTGATCATCGTCCTGATAAATCATTGCATCGTTCTCCCAAGTATCAATACAAAAAAGAGTAGACTGGTTGTTTAAGGCATTTGCAATAAAACAGCTGCTTGCACCTAAATAGGATCCAATTTCTGCACATTTTACAATTTCTTTGTCATTTAAAGATTTAATAACCTTGTGGAGTAAAATCTTCTCTTCAATTGTAAGATGGGTGAAAATTTTATCATCAACTTTAAGCTGGTACTTATTTAAGTAATATTGTATTTGAAAATGTTGCTTTATTGGCCTTAAAATTAATATTAATTTGGTTTTGATTTTATTTTTTAACCGGCTGGTAAAAGAAGATTTAAATTTTGAACTCAAGTATTTTTTATATTTTTTTTCTAAAGATCTGCTGAAAATAAGTTTATTGTGATTTAAATATTTTGGTAAACTTATTTCATATGTATTTAAACCAATGGCATCATTAGATGACAAGTCAATGTTACAGTGGGTTCCTGACCCATCCATTCCAATGTTTTTAATAAAAGAAAATTTCGGAAATATTCCCTTTCTGTCTTTAAGAATGTTGCTTCCATGCCATTGTACATCCCAGGTGTTTACGCGGCCTGCAATTTGATCATTAAGGATTTGCATATGGTTTCCATATTCGAACTCCCTGATTTTGTTTTGGGCAATAATTTTACTTTTTATAATTTGTGCATCAAAAATGAAATCAACCCACCTGTCTTTCCAGGTCGCCCAGCCCCAGCAATCAGCACCGCTTAATAAATAATAAGGGGGAAAATTGATGTCAGATAGATAGCCATCTGTAAAACCATTTATGGAACCAATTGACTTATCATTTTTAAACAACATTAATCCATCATTCATATACCGGAGAAAATGAGGCGAAGTAACCATGTCATCTTCTAATATAATGGCCTGACCGTATTGATTGATGATTTCTGAAATTCCATTTACAATCGATTTTGAAAGACCTAAATTTTTTTCACTTTCAAAAATTTTTACTGTTTTACACCATAGCTTTTCTTTAATTACTTTTCTAGTTTTTTCAATTGCTTGTAAATAACTGCTTGTTGAATTTTCTTTTGGACCATCAGCAAAAATAAACAATGACGACTCTTTTGCCAGATCATTTTCAATTAGTGCATTTAATGTTTTTAAGGTATGATCAGGCCTGTTATAAACAAAAAGTAAAATAGGGGCTAAATTCATCTTTATACAGCTAGTGTTTCCCATCCTTTTATTAAAACATGACTAGGCTCTTCTATTTTATTTTGATGCCCAAGCCAATATTTAGGTGCAATAACCCGTTTTTTATTTTGGTTTAAATAGGCACCCCACCAACTGAATGAACTATTGGAAAGTATGCAAATATCTGCATGCATTAAAAATTGAAAGTCGATAATTTCGTTGTGATTTGAAATGTATTTATACTTAAGATAGCCAAATTCTTGAGCTATAAATTTTGGGTCATCCGAAATGATGATATAAAAATTTTCAGGATCATTTACCTGCTCTATTGCATGATGAAAATAGGCGAGGGGCAGATCAATCTGATGATCGATATAGTCTGTTCTTCTTACATGCACGACAACCTTTTGAAAGCCTTGTGGCAGAGTAGAAAAGATGGAGTTGAATGATCTAATGAAATTATTTTTTAGTTTGAACTGGTTAAAAATAACTGTTTTATAATCTTTAAAATAGTTTTCAGATTGAAAATAACCACTATATAACTTGTGGTTTTTTATGTTTAACAATTCTTTTTCTGGCTCTATATTATTGGAAAACTCAATGTCTTCCAGATTTAATAAAGCTTTAATTTTTGAATAAAAACCTAGCCTCAGATAAGAAGAGAAGAAATTTTTATGAAATCTGAAGGAGAAAATAGATCTATCTATCCATTGAAATCTATCTTTTGAAACCAAAAAGTATTGTGATATTAAATCAGGTGACAGCCGTTTATCTAAATAAAATGTTGTGTTCAATTTTTTAGCAGTTGCATAAGCAAAAGCATATTGAAAAAGCTGGTTGCCTAACCTGCCATGTAGTTTTACACCAATCACAGTTTTGTCTTTTTAAACCAAAAGCATCCACACCCCCAATGTTGTTGGTCGGCAATTTCAGCTGTTGCATTTTTAATTAGGCCAATGTTTTCAAAATTGTCAGGTACCAACGAGAATTCAACTAATTCAAGCTTAGAAAAATAAGATACAAACTGTTTGAAGGCATAAATTCTGTGCGCATTAAATGCAATTTTTGGGATGCCAATTGGAGTAACCATTAACAAATTTCCACCAACAGCTAAAACTCTTATCAATTCAGAAATGGCTTTTAAATCACCATCATAGTCAAATTGATCCCCATAGCGGCCTAGGCCAATATGCTCAATTGTATGCATGCATGACAATGATTGTATCGAGTTATCTTCAAAATGAAGATTGGTTAAATCAGCATGTTTAGAACTTAAATTAGAAAGGTTGAGAATTGCAGGCCTGTAGTCATAAAAATCTATAGGTATAAATGCCGATACCAAGCTGCAGAAATTTAGTGTTGAAGAAATATCAACGTGCTTCTCTGGTTTTGTTTCGGCCAATATTCTTGCTGCCCAAGCAGGATGATAGATATAGTGAGGTTCGTAAAGCGTCCCTTCTGTCTTATCTTCCATCATGGGATAACGGTCAAAGTTGTTGTCAAAACGTGAACTTGCCAATGACGCAATTTGCTCAAAATTTTGTAAATCATTTTCAAACTGCACTTGTTGTTTTTTGGCATGTTTGTACAACATATAGTGCTGGTACATATTTGGTAAGCGACTTTTGATAAGCTGTTTGATTTTTTTAATCATCTGCCGGTACTACCCTTTTAAAAGGTGCGAAAGTTTTCTTAAAATTCTTTTAAATAAACTTTTTTTTGGTGTTTTTAATAACTCAGGCGCTTTATTTAGATCTATGGTTGCGATGTGCTGAAGAAAAGCATCAAATTCATTTTCAAATTTTAGGGGTACGCCTATAATGATGTCATTAAAAACATATATTTTTCTAGGTACAGTTGTTAAACTATTGATAATTTGTACTATATCTGGATAATCTTTTAAGGCATGTGGTTGATGTGGGGGAGCAAGGAATAACCTGGCATCATCTATCAAAATAAACAATTGATCCTGTAGTTTTGTAAAACTATTGATAATGGCCAATTCATCAAGTAGGGGGCATTGATCGTCCTCGCCATAAGAATGGTCTGAACACCAATGTGCATCTAACCAAAGTACAGCACTTTCAGTATCCTCCAACAGTTTTGGTAAAATTGATCGGGTATCACCATAATGAATTTGAACATTGTTTAAATGCGAAAGTCTTTCTTTGGTTGTTTTATACCAATGTTCGGAAAATTCAATAGAATGAACATGTTCAAAATTTGGCGCTGCCCATTCTGTTGTGCCACCATAAAAAGTTCCGGTTTCTATGAAATTCTTTACGTTGTATTTTTCTTTAATAAATTGGATCAGCCTAAAATCAGGCCCCATTGTAACAATACCCATAATTTAATATTCAATTTCCCATTTAAATACCTTGGCTAATATGCCCGGACGTCTTTCTGTCCAATAATTGGAGTGTGTAAATCCTTCAGAAACTTCAAAATATATTCTTTCGTTATCATGATCAGGATCAATAACCCAAAATTGATTAAAGATTGCTACACCAACTGAAATACAGTATTTACCCTCATTTAATAAGTTGGGTGATATGGTAGATTTAAATCTAATTACCCCGGCCTTGAGGTTATTATTTGTTGCTGTATCCGTATGAAAAGACCACAAAATCAAGTTGCCATCCGAATCATATAATGAAAATCCAACTTGAAGTGCTGGATTTGGCTGGAGTACAGTACCCTCTATAATCACTTCTATGCCCTCATTTAAGCTAAAGCTTGTTTTATTAATTTTTATTTGAGATGGAACGAAATAATCATTTCTAAACTTATGTTGGTCTATGCGCAAGAAGTCAGATGATATTTTTTGATCAGCCGTTAAATATTTACTCACTACATCATCAATTTTGTATGAGCTAAAACTCACTCTTCCTTGGTTTAGTACAATCCCACTCGTGCAAAGCTGTTTTATGGCCCCCATGTTGTGGCTTACAAATAGCACGGTTCTCCCTTCACCTTTACTTACTTCACCCATTTTTCCCAAGCATTTCTTTTGAAATTCGAAATCTCCAACAGCCAATACTTCATCAACAATTAATATTTCAGATTCCAGATGGGCGGCGACAGCGAATGCCAACCTAACATACATGCCAGAGCTGTACCTTTTAACTGGAGTATCCAAGTAACGTTCTACACCAGCAAAATCTACAATTTCATCTAATTTGTTTTGAATTTCCTTTTTGCGCATGCCTAAGATGGCACCATTTAAGAAAATATTTTCACGCCCACTTAATTCTGGGTGGAAACCAGTGCCAACTTCTAATAAACTCGCAATCCTACCAGTTCCCGAAATGGTACCCGTTGTAGGTGCAGTAATTTTACTTAAAATTTTTAAGAGTGTGCTTTTACCAGCACCATTTCGTCCAATAATGCCTACGGCATCACCCTGTTTAATTTCAAAATTGATGTCTTTTAAACTCCAAACAATATTGCTTTCACTTTTTATATTTTGATCATTGGTTTCCCCAATTTTTAAAAAAGGATCTTCTTTACCCCGAATTTTTGCATACCACCTTTCTAAATCTCTACTGAGTGTGCCAGTACCTATTTGGCCAAGCTGATACGCTTTACTTAAATTTTCTACTTTAATGGCAATCTTACTCATATCTTACGTTTAAGATTCATTTAAATAATATGCTTTTTAAGCTTTTTTCTACTTTAACAGTATAAACAAAACTTAAATATGCAAGTATGATGAACAATAATATTGGGAAAATAAATTCCAGTGGTTTAAAATAATTCGAGTACCTATCTATAGCTAATATCGCCAATGGGCCATGTATTAAATAAAGAAAATAGGAGCTGATGCCGATATTAACTAGGTATTTGTTTCTTAAAAACTGTATGATTTTAGGGTAATAGATTAAAGCTCCAAATAATAAAAACATGATGGTGTTAATGAGATTGATCTTTAAATCTTTTGCGTAATAAAATTCGATGATAACAAATAATATCAGCGTTGAAATGGTAAGGAACGGAACTTTTTTTCTTTTCTCTTTCACATCATATATAGAAAAAAATAAAACACCTATACCAAAATAAATGAGAAAATAACTGAAAGAGAATAAATCCAATAACCTTTGATTCGTAATGATATGACGATTAAAAATTTTTAGTTCAAAGGTATAGATGCTGATTAAGTAACTAAACAAGATATCAAGTAAAAAATATACTAAACAAACGGCAATGAAGTTTCTAAGAAATTTTTCTTTGTTAATAAAGTATAAAACACTACAAATGATGTAAAACTTTATTTCTGGCCATAAGCTCCAAAAAGCTCCATTGATGTAACTGTTATCCCCTATAAAAAATTTTAAAATAGTCGGAGGTAAAAATGTTATGCTAGAAGAAAAATTTTTCAAACGCTGAGCTTCAGGCATAAAATTTTTGACATCAAAAAAAGAGCATATTACAAAAATGATCACTGAAGCGATAATCATTGATGGATATAGTCGTTTAAATCTATTGATCCAGAATAATTTTAAATTATCGGTTCTTGTTAAGGTAAAATAGATCACAAAGCCACTAATAATAAAGAAAAACTGTACTCCCATATAACCATAATTAAAATAGTCATATTTGTAATCATAAGGGTATAATGATTTTTCAGTAATGGGCGGTAGATAACAAGAAAAAAAATGAAATAAAATTACAGCGATAATGGCAATTGCCCGAAAACCATCTAGAAGTGATATTCTTTTCTCGTTATCCATTATACTGTATCAACAAAATTCCGTTCTACTTTATTAAAAATTACAATGCCAAGTAGAAGTAATACCAAAGTAACCCCCGTTGTATAGCCTAAGCTTGTCCAGCTAAAACTACCCTCACCCAAAAAACCATATCTAAAAGTTTCAAGAATTGGTGTCATTGGATTATATTCCATAATCCAGCTATACGAAGGTGCCGATTTTTTAGCTTCAGATAGAGGCATAATTACGGTTGTGCCATACATAAGTAACTGAACGCCAAAAGAAACTAGAAATGACAGGTCCCGATATTTGGTAGTCATCGCAGAAATAATCATTCCTGATCCTAAACCCAACAGCGCCATTAAAATAATCAATAATGGAAATAGAAGAATTGCCCAACTGGGTTGAATTATTTCCTTAGTAAAAAAGTAATAGTATAAAATTAATAAAATGAACAAAACCAACTGGATACCAAAACGTATCAAATTGCTTACCACTACACTCAATGGAATAATTAACCGGGGGAAATACACTTTTCCAAATATTCCTGAATTATCTCTAAATGTGTTCGAAGTTTTAGTTAAACACTCAGAAAAATAGCCCCAAGCTGTTATTCCAGCCATATAGAAGAGTGGTTGAGGTAAACTCCCTGTTTTAATATCGGCTAATTTTCCAAATATAAACGTAAAGGTAATTGTAGTAAAAATTGGCTGAATAAAAAACCAGAGTGGGCCTAATATGGTTTGCTTATAAAAGGAAACAAAATCTCTTCTTACGATGAGCAAAAGCAAATCGCGATAGGCCCAAACTTCATTTAATTTTAGGTCAAATAAGGAAGATTTGGCTTCGATTGTCCAATCGTGTTCGTTAGGGCTCATCATTAATTCAATAATAAATTTTTGACTGTATTTTTATAATCAGAAAAATTAAAAGCCTGTAAACAAAGTTGTTGAAGCTTTAGTTTATCTGCTGTATTTTGAGGGTGATCTAATAAAAAGTCAATCTTTTTTTTCAGGTCTTCTAAATCATCCGGATCAGCCAACATGCCCAGTATTCCATTTTTTAAAGCATCAACACTGCCGTCTTTATTGCCGGCAATTACCGATAAACCAGAAGCTACCGCTTCTATAAATACAATGCCAAAGCCTTCTTTTTTGCTTGGCATTACAAAAATATCTGAGAGCAGGAAATGGTTAATCACTTCAGCTTCATCCACAAAGCCAATAAGCTTAACCTGGTTTTCCAGATTATATTTTTTAATGAGCAGCTCCAATCTGATTTTTTCGGCATCTTCCCATTTACCACCTAATAAATAAACAAGTTTTGGGTGCTTTTTTAGCAAAGCGGGTAAAACTTCTATGGTGTGGTCATACCCTTTATATTTTTCGGAGGAGCATAACCTGGATAGGCTAAATAATATGGTGTTTTCTGATCTTAACTGGTATCTATTTAATAATTTTTCAGGTTTGCCAAATGTTTTGGTGATGGCATAGAAAGGATCTAGGCAATTGTTTAATACCATAATCTGATCAGGATGAACCTGATGCATCTGCACAATTTTTTCTGCAGTGAAGTGACTTACGGCAATAATCTTATCTAAGCTTTTTAAAATATTTAATTTAGATTCAGGAAGTTTTTTCCAAATTTCTATGCCATGTGCAATTAAAAATACCTTTTTTTTAGGACTTAGTTTCTTAATCATGTAACCAACATTGAGCAGGTGAATGTGACTCAATATAATAACATCAGAATTGAGGCCTGTAATAATTGATTTTAAAACAAAATATTTACGGTTCCCATTATAACCAATAAACTGATTTTTACTTAAATAGCGAGAATCCCGGTCATCATTCTTATCATACATGCTGTATACAGCCGATTTAATGATGCCCTCTTCACTCAAGTCATAAAGCACCCTGGACATAGACCGGCATACTTTCTCAATGCCACCGGTAAAACTAAAAGTTCTGAGCGTTAAAAAAAGTAGCTTAACTGGCATGAAAAAGTCGGTATAGTGAGAATGCTGAAGACCAATGAAGGTTATTCTGCTTAAATGTTTGCATTAATGCCTTGGCCGTGTTGTTGTGGTAACGGTCAGGATCTGAGATCTCTCTGTTTTTGCGCATCCATTCTTGAAAAGGGAAAGTAAAACCCATTTTAGAGCGGTTCCATATTTCTTGTGGAAGTTCGTTTTTGTAGGCATCTACCAATAATTTCTTTTTTTGATCGTAGCTAAATTTAATTTCTTTAGAAATAGAATTGACCAAGTTAATGAAATTACGGTCTAAAAATGGCACACGTACTTCTACACCATGGCTCATACTCATGAAATCAGTATCTTTTAATAACTGATTTTGCATATATATGTTAAATTCAAACCAGCTTGCACGGGTTTCATTGCTAAATGATTTAATGAGTGGATTAATGGGGATATTTTCTAAACACTCCACTACTGTTTTCATGTTAATGTCCAGTAATTTAGCAATCAAATCGGGCGAATAGACCCCCCTTAGGCATAAATATTCTCCAATTGGAGAATCCAGGCTGAGGTAATATAAACGCTTGAGCTTTGTCTCTTTTAAAAAACGTGCACTTTTAAGTGTACTCCGGCTTAACCAGCTTAAATTTTGAATGGTGTGAATCCGTTCAAAAGAAGGGTATCCCCCAAATAATTCATCGGCACCCAGACCAGATAATACAGATTTAATGCCATAAGCTTTAGCCGTTTTACATACAAACCACGTATTGATTCCGTCATTGCTGGGCTGGTCCATATCTGATAGGATGGAATCAAAATTGTGAACAAAATCACTGTAGGTAATTAATTGTTCAATTTTTTTAATATTTAATCTCCCCGAAAGCGAAGACCTTTGCCTGTGCTCAGAATAGTCAATTTCGTCAAAATTGGCTGAAATGCACGAAAGTTTGGCATTGACAGGGTGGTTCGCCAATAAGGCAATAATACTTGAATCTAAACCGCCGCTAAAAAGTACACCAATCTCCGTATCAGAAACCAGTTGTCTTTCTATTGCATCATTGAGCTCTTTTTTTACCAGTTCTATCGCCTGATCTTCATGGGTAATGTATGAAATGTGCTTAAAATTAAAATACGAACTAATTTTACAGTCAGCGTTACTTAAATTATATTTTAAAAAACAGCCTTTGGGTAAGCTCTCCACGTCTTTTAAAGTTGTATAAGGTTCGGGAATATGTCCAAATGCTAAAAAATAAATTTGCCAGTCTTCATTAATCTGATTAATACCTGCATATTTAAATGCTTTCACTTCTGAAGCGAATGTTATTGAGTTTTGTTCTTTTTTATAATAGAGAGGTTTAATCCCAGTAGGGTCGCGCACTAAATAAACCAACTGGCTATTTTTATCAAACAGACAGAATGCAAACATACCATTGAATTTTTCAAATGCTTTTTCACCCCAATGTTTATAGGCATATATAATAACTTCTGTATCTGTTTTTGAGCGAAAAAGATATCCTTCAGAAATGAGTTGCTCGCGCAGTGCTTTAAAATTGTAAATTTCGCCGTTAAAGGTTACAACCACATCACCCTTAATGCTTTGCATAGGTTGGTGGCCATTTGAACTCATATCTAAAATGGAAAGTCTTTTATTGCCTAAACAAACATGATGCTCGTTATCTATAAATAAGCCCGAATCATCTGGCCCTCCATGGTTCATGCTGTCTGACATCAGCTGAACCTGTTGAACGAGGGTATCTTTATATTGATTTTTATTGATAATTCCGGATATGCGGCACATAATATTTATGTCTTTTTTTGCCACTGTAGTGGTGGCTAGATACAGCTTCGCCCTTTCAGTCACATGATTAAAAAATGACTGTATTATAAAGTGATTGAGTATGTTATTTACTCGTTGAGTATGATACTACAAATTATCATATTCTTATTCAACGAGAATGTATTAATCAGTTTACGAAAAAACAGCGTAATTAGATTAAATCATTGTTACTTTAATGGTTCAATAAATGCCATCGATGTATTAATGTTAATCGCATATCCCATATTTTGCAAACGAAGAATGATACGTTTTTTATTATGTAAAGATACCAATTCAGCAACAACTCCTTTAAATGGACCCGCTATAATCAATACCTTTTCGCCTATTTGTATATCATATTCCAATACTTCTAACTCTGCATCTGTAGCCAGTAAAAGTTTTAAATCATTTATTTGCTTTTCTGGTATAGATGCCATTTGGCCTGAAAAATAAATAAAACGCGCAATGCCATTGGTCATTAATACTTCTGCATGCTCTTTGATCGAAATATACACAAACAGATAAGATTTAATCAGAGGTTCCTGTACAATTTTTTTGCGGTCGCTCCATTGCCTGATTGTTTTTTGTAGGGGCAAGTAAGCGGTTATGTTTTTTCTAAGAAGTTCAGCGTAAGCTTTTTTTTCGAATTTAGATTTGGTACAAACAGGATACCACTTGTAATTATTTTCAATCATATACTATTAGGCTGTACTTTTTGGTTTGCTTGATGAGCAGATAAATTATTAATCGCTCTTAAAAATGCTAGTCCATCAGCCCTTTTTCCAAAACTCCCACCATTTTTTGTCATGGTGGTAATAACCGCTGTTTCCATATCCCGTATAATCAGAGTAATAATAGGTGCCTGTATTGCCATGTGCATAATTCGTTGTATAGATATTGGCATATAATTTTTCATTGCCGAAAGAATTTAAAATAATGGCAATATTGTTTAATCCATATTCTTTTGATAAGCGGTCGGGTATACTGGCCGCTCTAAATTTTGAAACGCCAGAACGTATAATAAATAGATTAATGTCTGCTTGCCTAATTAAAGGAACCGAATCTGAAACCAAACCAACGGGTGCAGTATCAATAATAATATAATCGTATTTTGTTTTTAAATGTGCGATTAACAGTTGCATATTATTGCTGTGCAATAGCTCTGATGGATTTGGCGGAACAGGGCCAGAAGTGATGTAATCTATATTATGCTGCTCATTATGGTTAATAATGTCGTCTATACTGTTTTGATTGGACAAATAACCGCTTAGGCCAAATTTATTATCATCTCCAAACGATTTATGTAGTTTGGATTTACGTAAATCAGCTGCTATAATAATCACCTTTTTTTCAATGATTGACATGGTACCTGCCAGGTTAATGCTAACAAAAGACTTTCCTTCTCCCGAAATTTCTGATGTGATGCAAATGATTTTGGTTTCTTTATCACTGGCCATAAAACTAAGGTTCGTACGCACAGAACGTACGGATTCAGCAAAAATAGATTTTGGCTTTTCTATAGATAATACAGTTTGATGTTCAATATTGATTTTTTTTGGGTATTTTAGAATGACACCAATAATAGGTGTTGCTGTTAAACCCTCAATTGTTTCGATATCATATAAATATGGGTTTAAAATTCTAACCAGCAAAATTAAACCTAAGCCGGCGAAAAGACCCATAAACATATATGAGGAATAAATCTTTTTTGGAATAGGGGAGATGGGGTAATAAGATGGCTGTGCAAGGCCAATAATGGTTGCACCTGATATAACTGCTGCTGAACTGATTTGAGCAGAAAGCTTACGTTCAAATAACATGGAAAACATTCTTTGATTAATGTCAAAATTGCTTTGAAGCTTTGCAAAGTCATTCTGTTTGCCCGGTATAGTACCTAAAGTCTGATTGGCAATGTTAATTTGTGTGTTTAGAAAGCGGATAGTTTTCTGATTGCGGTCCTGCAATAAACGAATATTAGTTGAAATGGCCAGTTTGATTTCATTGAGCTGGCGGTCAATGTCTTTAATAGGTTGAGCATCAGCATTGAAATTTTGTAATTTATTTTCCCTTAAGATGATTAAATTGTTAAACTGATTAATTAAACCGGTTAATAAGGTATTGTTGGTCCCTTCAAGATTTAAATTGAGTGTGATTTTGTTTTTGTTGTTTTTAATCTGACTTTCCAACTGCTGTATAGCCAGCTCCTGCAGCTTGAGCTCTGATATTTGGTTTTGCAGCTGCGTAAGTTTTGCGGTGTTGATTTGCTTATCAGTTCCTGGATCAATTGAGCTGTTATCTTTTTGAAAACTTGAAAGTTTTTTGCCTGCTTTATTCACCTGGGCATCCAGAAACTTAATCTGACTGTCTAAATAATCAATAGTTTGCTTTGCTGATCTTTTCTTTAACCGTGCATCATTTTTAACATACTGTTTAATAATTTCATTTAAAATATCAGCAGAGAAAACAGGATTTGTATCTGTATGTGAAACACCCATTACGTTGGTGTTTTTTTCAAGCTCGTAGGTGTTTAAGCCACCCGCTGCCCGGCCATAAAAGTCTCGAGCTGCATTAAATTTAAAACTATATTTACCTGTATTGGGTATAGGCGTTTTAATACTGAAAACCATGTTGCCTAATGTAACAGCTTGTCCGTAAAGATACGTACGCTCGTTTTTGTACTGATTGTCACTAGAAGAGATTTTGTAACTGCTGTCGTCAACAGGACTAACTTTATAGATAGCACGGCTAAAATTTACAGAGTCCTGTTTAATAATGTCAATCTGAAAAGGAACTGCAGGATATAATTCAGTGGTTCGAACCCGGCCCTCTAAATAATAACTAATTTTATAATCAATGTGTTTTACCGCATTTAAGATCACATCTTCTGAACGCATAATAATACCCTCAGTTTGAATGATATTAGAGTTAAAACCCCTATAATTTATTGGTGAGTTTGGGAATGTGGAGAGCTGCTGTTGCTGATCGCTATCTAATTTTAAGCTTGCAGAAGTAATGTAAATAGGGGTGTTCGTTCTCAAATACAGCCAGGCCATAATAAAACCAATGAGCACACAGCCTGCAACCCAGTACCATCTGCTCAGAAATATATGCAGGATTTTCCAGTAGTTTATAGATTGGCTAGCCATTTTATACTGGCTATTTTGGGTAGTTATTTCCATTAACGGGTAAAAGTAAGTATAAGAATGCCTAAGTTAAGCACAACAAGCAAGGGCTGTACAATATTATTGTAGCTCTGCAGTTTCTCCGTAAGTGCAGTATTTTTGGTCTGCTGCAAAACAATAATGTCATTATTCTGCAAAATCAGCTTTTTACTTGCTAAACTATTAATATCATTAAGATTTACGTAAATCAGTTCCGGATGGCTTCTGTCGCCACGTATAATTTTGAGGGTTTTCGGATCGGCCATTTTGGTGATTCCTCCAGCTTCGCCAATAATATCAATCAAGGTTGTATTGTCTCTCTCCAACAGGAAATTACCTTGTTTAGCAAACTCACCTAATAAAGTAACCTTTAAATTTACAATGTTTAACTCTATTATCGGGTTTTTAAGTAGCTTTTGGCTATACAGGTCTTGTATCTTAACTGCGGCTTCTTTTCTTGTTAAACCAGCTACGGCCACTTTGCCTATGGCAGGTAGATTGACCTGCCCGTCTAATTCAACCGGGTATGACGATGCCGTAGCGGTAATACTTGTTGCCGCACCTCCCGAACCAGTGCCATTCGCGCCAAATTCAGCATTCTGTACATTCCGGATGGCCAATTGATCAGAAGGTTTTATTTTATAATATGCATCACTAATTCCTTGATCATTAACAACGTATACCTGCTTTATGGTGTCGGTAACAAAATCAGTAGGCGCATTAAAAAGTGCATGTTCTCTACGGGAAGAGCAGGACAATAAAATAATACAGCAGAATAGTACAGATAAGTATGTTGCAGGTTTTTGTTTATACATGTTTTTATTCTGTTACAGTACAATATAAGTTAAAATAATAACAAAAGTACTAGTTAAAGATGCTGAAAAGAAATGATAATCGGAAAATACATGTATTTAATTGCTTAAAAAAGGTATCGATTTTGCTGCCAATAAAGGCGGTGTGATTGGAAGTTGTTGATAATTGTCACGTGAACATGTTTTTTTTTAATTTTT
>Ga0116227_10004342_pt1 | contig 30809 bp, 19 predicted proteins | sample S1TSphgellanicum_FD_89693 | JGI IMG/M metagenome (GOLD analysis project Ga0116227, IMG submission 89693) | Host-associated microbial communities from peat moss isolated from Minnesota, USA - S1T2_Fb - Sphagnum magellanicum MG | ecosystem: Host-associated > Plants > Peat moss > Unclassified... | reverse complement strand
TTGCTGTCGAGCTCTAAACATTCGGGAGTCTCGGAAGACTCCCAACCTCCAACTTTTCCAAGTGTTGGGCTTCACCCCCACACTTGGCCAAAGTGGGGTTGCGACAGGTAGGTAGGTAGGTAGCCACCATGTATGTTAAATCTCACATGGCTTGGCTTGGGTGGTTAATGTCTAAATGCCACATGTTTGTATTTAAGTTTGACATAGCCACTGGGTACGATTGAAAATACTATGTATAGGTAAAAACATACATAGGCTAAATTAAGTATACACAGGTCATGTTTTGCTAACTTAACATAGGTATGACCTAGTTAAATATAATTAAATTATACCTAGGTTAAGTTGATCAATTTATATTTAGGTTAGGTAGAATAAAATATGTATTTAAAATATGTCTATTGTAACCTATATAGTTGGGTATATCATAATTTATACATAGGTTAAATATATCATAGCCTATAAATCAAGGTTAGGTACTAGTATATGATTTCTTATGTACCTACCTAGGCATATAATGATATATATTTATGTTAAGGTAGGTTAAACCTACTTAATTACACGTAACTGGCCTAGGTATAACTTAGCTTATACATACCTAGCTTTACATATAAGTTACATTACTTAAATAGTTTACTCTACCTTGCCTATACCCTACATATACCACTACACCAAAACTTGACATTTATGATTAGGACAAATATGACCAGTGACCATTTTTAATCATACAATCATATATGCCATGTTTTTGTACCTAGTCATATTTTTGTAACTATGGATATGACTACATGATTAAAAGTTTTCATGGATAGGATTACATGACTAAAAATCTTCTTTATGAAACCATATAATTATTTAATAATGTACAATTTGAAACATTAAAAAATTGTGAATTAAAAGGAAAAATAATTAGAAGGTAAATTCATACATATATACCTAGTAAACATGTTATAAGCTTGTAGATGATCAAACACCTAATTAATGCACAAATAAATAAATAATACCTTATAATTTTTAGAACTTTTACCTTAAATCACAAATTATTTAATGTGAATTTTTGGATAGTGGCTAAAAAAAAATTTGGGGAAAAAATTCCAAGAAAATGGAAATCAAATTATCAAAGTTTTTGAAACCATTAAATTAAATTAAAATAAAATTTGTTGCCTAGAATATAATTAAAACATTCAAATTGGGATTATTGTTCAACTTGGTTTATTTAAATGCATTTTTTTTTGAATTTGTTGAGATTAAATATATATTCTTATTAATGATATCCAAAATATTTCAAAAGAAATCCACAAGCCCGAAAATGACATTGTTTTTCATGTAACTTCCATGTGATGGTAGGGAATAATATAAAATTTGATATGTATTCATTTATCAAAATATTTGATCATACAACTTGGTTTTTTTAAAAAATTATATTAAATCACATTTAATGAATTGAAAAGAAAAAGAAAAAGAAAAAGAATTAAGTTCACAATAAAATTTGATAAAACTTATGAAATTAAAAAATATATGTGTATAAATTAATAATTATGAATTTAAATATTTTAAATATTTTTTATAAAATTTAATTAAAAATATTATTATATGTTTTTATAGATAACATATTTTATTTTTAAATATATAACACAACATTTATACAATTTTTATTGATTTTTTATATTTTTAAAATGTGGGGAAATTATATATATATATACCAAAAAAAACCATGTTGAATTTAAATATGTTTATTTACAAATCATTTTATGAAAAAAAAATCTTCAAGATATCATTGTTGTTCAAATGTATGAAATAGTGAAGATTCAAATGCAGTTTCAATCAAATTACGATATTTTGGTTTTAATTTTTTTATAAATGTGTACATTTTGGAAAAATATTTAAGATGAAATTTATTTATTTTCATTTGAACAAAGTATGAAAAAAATAAAATGGTCAAAGTTGGGTAGTTTTGTATGGGACAAAGGATGATGTGAAATAATGTTGTAAATTTATCCCATATCTTTTGTTAACAAGTTGAACTTTGTAAATTATATAAGAAGATGAAAAAATATTAATCTACATACAATACTTGCACTAAATATATACAAAGTGCAAATATTACTTGTGATGAACTAATAATAAAAACTTGTCACCAAAAAATAAATAGGATCCTTCTTACCTACCTACTTAGGCAACCTATATCTAGGCCTAGTATAATGGTCTAACTTTAGGTGTAATTTAAGGAAGGATAAAATGTAGGTTTATAGGGTAGACCTAGGTTGTCTAAGCCTATTTTAGACACCTAAACCTAGGCTTAGTTGCCTAGACTTTAGGTTTTAGGTTCCTAGAACTAGGTTTAAGTGCCTAGGCTTAAACTTTAAGTTCCTAGACCTATGTACCTAGTTTTAAGCCTACTTTAGGTTTAATTGAAATCATTTAGACCTAAAGTAGGCTTAAAGCTAGGCCATGTGGCATAACTTAAGTGGCTAATGTTTAAATACCATGTCACTTAACCTATGTGGCCAATTTTTAAATGCCACATGGCTTGATTTGGGTGGCGAATGTCTAAATGCCATGTGGCATAACTCGGGTGGTGAATGTCTAAATGTCACATGGCCTAGCTTGGGTGGCCAATGTCTAAATGCCACATGGCATAACTTGGGTGGCAAATGTCTAAATGCCACATGGTTTAGCTTGGGTGGCCAATGTTTAAATGTTGCATGGCATTTGACCAATCAAAACTATGTTTGACAAATTAATTAGGGTTTGACCACACCTTAATGACCACAACACAAAACCGCCCATAGAACCACTAATTATACACATGTTGGCCACCTTAATAAAAACCACAAAAATAAAATTGAACCAAACCACCCAATAACTTATTCAATGGTTTCCTTATCCCACAAGGGACCAATCACTAGCCTAAACCACTAAGCCTATTGGAAACCCACTCTAGTGGTACCAATACAAAATGAGTGGTTTGTATAGTGGTCTAACCACATGTTTTTTAATAGTGCTTTAGCACAGACCTAAACAATTATTGAAGTAATTTGTGATGCATTTTATCTTCTTGTGATTACCTGTGTATCTAACTAACATCATGGGTGTTAGATATTGTTAGATATTCTTGCTTCAACAATCAAGTTATATGTGCAACTTTTCAAGGATAAATTGGAGTTGTGTAAGCAAAATTGATGTTATTGAAGACATGGATATGTGCACTAAGGTGAAACAACTTGGTATTAACATGTGGGAGCAAGTGACTATTGTTTTTAGGCCCTTCTTTGATTTCATGGATGTTTTCAAGGTTTCTAAAACTTATATATAACATGCTTGCTTTCATGTTGGATCCCCAATTTTAAGATTTGAATTTAATTGAAAACTATGTTGACCACTCTTCAACCATTGAGATTGTTACGACATATGATAGCTAATTCCTCCTCCCAACCCTTAAGAATTTATACTAGAAATTCCATGGATGGTCAAATGCTTGTACAAGTGTTGTGTAAAAAAATGTGTGTAATACTAATGTTGTCTTTGGAATAGGTGTGCCTGAGGGTGAGACTTGTTTCAAACAAATAAATGTTCCTTTTTTTTACTTATTTGAAATACATTGTGAATTGTTTTTTTGTTTGCAAATTACAAACCTTAAGCTAATTTATTTGGGATTTGTGTTTAAGTGCAAGTTTGATGGGAATCATCATGTTTTCACACATTTGAATTTTGATGTGCCATTGGAAGGGGAAGACCTTCTTTTTGGTGGTCAAAACATGAAATACAATTTTAACATGTGCCTATTAAACTAAAGCAATTTTAGGCATACTTGGTAGTCAGATTGAGGTAAAGAGGGTTTTTTCCATTCAAGCATTCTCATAAATTTTCGTTATTGTTGACTTGGTGCAAAAAAATGGGTTTCCTAGTTTTTTTGATCAAGATGTGGATGGGTTTGGTGATGTTGAGGAAAACATATGAGATGTGATAGATGTTGAGTTTCCTTTTGAGGTTGAAGATCATGTAGAGGATTGTGTAGAGAATTGGCACATGTATCTATGATTTTGGTAATGTTTTGTTCAATCTACACATGAAATGTTATTAGTTTTAACTGAACTCTTATGCCCTATTCTCACTTTTATAAATATGCCAGTTTAATGATAAGATTGGATGCTAAAAACGAATGTTTGTATAAACTTTGAAGTGAATTAACTCAAAGTTTGCATGTTTTTGTATCATTTTTGCTTCATTTTCTGGTTTTTTCCTTTTCTACACGGTTTTTACATGACATGTAAATGTAGGAATACAAGATTTTACACTTACATTTTTTTATATGGCCTAAAATTATTTACACAATTTTACACTTACACTTACCTGACATGTAAATAAATTTCCTTAAACTTTTTGCACTTACATGAAGTGTGAATCTTAAACCATATACATGCACAACATTGATCATCATACAATGTTGAATGGAGGAAAATGATGAAATCCACCAAGAATGACAATAATATGCTTACAATCACTCTAAAAGGATGGTCATTGGTGTGTGCAATCATGCAATATTTTAAGAATTGGTTTCCAAAAGACTAAGATAAAACATTCATAAACAATGTTATTTTTTTATAGCCTACCCACAATGAACACTCAACTAAATGCATACCCATGTAAATGAGTCAACCAATCATAAACACAATTAGGCAACTCAAATGTTTTAATTGCATCAACCACAAAACCTTCTTAAACAAACAAAAAACTCTACCTAGCTTAAAGCCGACATCATGATAGGTGAACAATGCCAAACTTTAATTTTGAATACATATGGAAACATTTGATGAATTCAAATGAAATGTAAGGATGAAACTTGAGAGATTTTACTATTATCCATGTATTGATGTAGGAAAGAATGGAACCTAAATATTAAGTCCAGGAAAATTGAACAATTGATGAAACTAGAGAAGTTTGGAATTTCCTTAATTCCATCTTTCCCAACTCTCATGAGTCCCATTCAAACTTTCTCAAATTCACAGATTCCAGGTCTCCATCTTTCTTAACCTCCATGGGTTTACCAATTGTCAAACTTCTTCATGGGACCAATCTCTCTCAACTTCACAACCTTCATCCATTCTCCAACTTCCTCAAGTTGGACAAATCTGAGTTTTACTGTCCAACTTTCTCAAATTCATCCATTGTTCAACTTTCTCAACTGCCTCAAATTTTATAATAGTCTAACTTTTCAAAAACATCATAGGATTTTACACAACCTTGGATCCAAAGAAGTCCACTATTGTGAAACCTGAATAAGCAACAAAATGGTTTCCATTTTGCAAAAACCATCATTTCCTTCCACTCAAATGATTGATCCTAAACCTATTCACCAAATAACTTATTGAAAAGCATTCAACTTGAAGCATAATCATAATGTCATTATAAAATGGGGGCACATGCAAAACAAAAAATTGAATAAAACTTTTCTTTTTAGGGACCATTAATAGGCATGCCCATGTCCTGGAAATTCACCTTGGAGGTTGAGCTTCATTTAGCTTGTTGCACCAGTTTAGTACTTTCTTTGTTCACATAAGAATGCCACTAGTGGGGCCTGGTCACATCAAAACCAAACTTGTTTGGGAAGAGAAGGGGGGGGTAGGTTCGGAGGGGGCGCTATTAGAATTATAATTTGTTAATAATTATCATTTCTGGTTTTTTAATATTTCATAATCAGAGAATCACCAATTCCCATTTTTGTGAGAAAAACAAATCAAACAAACCCTCGAAGAACCCACAGTTTTCATGAAAGAAAGAACTGGTGAAGGACTGGTAGTAATTATATAGATAGTTAATTGATGTTTTGGAAATAACCAGGACCATCTGTTCTTTGTTTCTGATTTGTCTCAAACAACTTGAAATCGACAGTTCTCTAATTCTGAAATAATTTCCTCACATCCGAAAAGGGGCAAAGATTCTTTGTAAATTCACATAACCAAACAACAGTGATATAAAAACCTCTGACATTGGAGTAAGTTAAGAATAGAACAAGGGGGGTTAGATTCTTCTTCTTCAATCTTCTTCAATTTTCTTCACCTACAAAAGTCAAGTCAGACTGTAAGACTCTGCAGACTCTGTCTTTAGGTTGTGTAGTTTGTGCGAGGAGGAAGGCTGAATGGATGGCAGGCAGGCAAGATGACCTGCCAGCCTTACCCAACTCTTCACGATTCCTTGAATTTTAATCAAATCTGACAAAATTTGGCAAAGGGGTGGGTCCAGCAGGCAACAACGTGTGATTGCGGGGTCGGTGATCAGACTTTTGGTGCCAGTCAAAGAGACGACTGTTTCTCACTCTCAACATCAAAGGGACGACTGTTTCACACTCTCAACAGCAACAATTTTCCCACCGTACAATTCCACACTACCATAGTACAAGGGTAGCTTCAACACATGTCTGTCAAATAATTTCTTAAATTTGAAGTTTTCCATGTCAAAAATAGAAATATCCCAAAAGATTCTCTATCTTCCTTCACCAAAAAAAATTGTTCTCTGAATTATTATTTTTTGGAAATTTCAACATTTCTACAAATAATTTAATTAGTGTCTAAGCTACCAAGGTACTAAGGTATGCAATAAATCTTTCACAACTTCCCCTGCTTTCATCACAGTTCTATATTGTCACTTTGCAAAAAATCCTCTCCTCCTCTGACCTTCCCATCCTCTCTCCTCCACTCTTCCCTCCACATTTGCAACGCATATGTCTCATATGCTTTTCCTTGTGAGCTTTTTATGTTTTTAAGTCCTTCAATCTTCCCCATCTTTGCAGCATGTGTGTCTGATCATATGCTTTTTAATTCTTCCAATCTTCCCCATCTTTTTCCTTCTTTGCAGCATGTATCTGATTTGCTTTTAATTCTTCCAATCTAAATTTTCGTCTTTGCAGTGCTCATGTGTCTAATATGCTTTTCATTCTTCCAATCTTTCCTCTTTGCAGCATGTATTTCATATGCTTTTAATTCCTTCAAACCTCCCCATCTTTGAAACGTGTCTGATATGATTTAAAAAATTTCTTGTGAGCTGTTGATTCTTTTTGTCATCCAAGAAGCTCTGAACTTTTTTCTGACTTGGACCGAGTATGTCCTTTTTGCTTTCTTGGGTGGTTATGTATTGGGCACATCAAAAGTTTTCGCGACCATCTCTAGTACCTATAAGAAGTTTGGGTGTTTTGATTCCAGCTCCTGATCCCAGTTCTGCACAGAAAAAGCCTGGGGATATGAAACCAGAAGCACTTGCTGAAATTTCTATTATCTGAGGCAGTTTTTTTTCGTTTTAGGTTTTTTTGTTAGGGATTTTTTCTCTTTTTATCTGGTTGCAGGCTAGAAGAAGAAGAAAAAGAAGCTTCACAGAGGTGTTCAAAGGATATTTTGCCGAGCTACTGGCCAAGAGTTTTGAAGCTAGAATTTGGAGAAGGATTTCGGGAAGTGATATTTTTTCTTCAAGGAGTGGGATATACTACTACTGATACTACTATGGGGAACTACATTTGTCTTGGGGCAAATGCAGGGGATCAAGTGCAAGATGAGTGGAGTCAGCTTCCCCCTGTGAAAGTTGTAAAACCAGATGGAGGTATACAAGTATTCAAGAGATCGGTGACAGTCTTGGAGCTCATAAAACTTCACCCTGACCATTTTGTGTGCCACTCCAAGGCTTTGACCACCACTGTGACATCCAAATCAGTTTTACCCAAAGACGTGGTGCTTGAAGCTGGTCGGTTGTACTACATCCTTGCCAACAGCAAGCTCCAAGATCATCAGCAGGCTGAACCAAATTCCTGCAACCTGGAGCTGCACATGAACTTGGTAACAGGAATTACTGTAAGGGAGCTGCCTTTCGAGATCAAGCTTCATAACTGTAAGTCTAGTAGGCAGCAGCAGTTGCCTGGTTTTGCTCAGTTGATGGTGCGGGCTGGCCAGGATATCATGGCCAGAGTACTATTTGAGCCTGACAGGAAACAACAAGCATCAGAGTCAGCTGGGCATATTGGAGATGAGCCTCCACCCATGATCAGTTACTCCACACCTGAACTTGGAAGCATGTACCTGAATGGACCCAAGAAGTCCCTGCAGCTTACCAGAAGCAACTCATGGAAACCAAGATTGGAAACCATCAGTGAGGTTAGCGCATACTCCAGGATTCAAAATCTGCTGGTCAAAGGAAGGAGCCAGAAAGGCTCCAGCCAGGTCCACAGCAGCTACTGACTCGAGGACAATGGGCTCAACATTTACACAACCATTCAACAATTTTTTGGGTAGTTCTTAGCTTGTGAAGATTCAGATGGTCTACGTGTGCTACAAGGCTCAGGAGTTTTCTCCTTTCAAGCTTCTGCAATGCAACACAAGATCAAAGCTTACTTCTAGATTGATCATATTTTTTTGTTTCGCTAATTTCTTTCTGTCCAACTTAGTTAAGTTGCTCTGAACTTCCCTTAGGAATTTTTTTGGGGTCTTGGTGCCTCAGATGTAGAACAGCAGACACTAGCTCCTGGGGGTTTCTCATGTCGCTTTCAGAGCAGGATGGATCCCCCTTGCTACAGAATTGATTGATTATAATACAAAGCTCTGGAGCAAGAGAAACTTGTCAAGTGGCTCAAAGCTATGTACCATGAAAAAGATAAGAACTGAAAGCATCATCTTCTTAGTGCAAAAGAAAATCCAAATCCAAAGCCAAGTATTTACACCAGTGTTGGGCAGATTCTTTGATTATTCAAAGAACCACCAGTTCTGGGTGTTTGAAGAATCAGAATCCAAGAACTAGCTGGTTCCAGGTATTTAAAAAAATCAGAATCAAAGAACCAGCTGGTTCCGGGTATTTGAAAAGCATAAGAATCAAAGAATTGCCATTTCTGGGTATTTGAAGAACTTAAGAATCAAATAAACGCCAGTTCCAGGTGAAAAACATAAGAATCAAAGAAATGCCAGTTCTGGGTATTTGCAAAAACATAAAATCAAAGAAATGCCAGTTCTGGGTATTTGAAAAACATAAGAATCAATGAAACCCCAGTTCTGGGTATTTGAAAAACATAAGAATCAATGAAACCCCAGTTCTGGGTATTTCAAACCCCGCAACAAACTGTCAGTTCTTTCTCCGTTTTTTTTACTTTTAACATTTTTGCCAGTTCAGAGCCAGAGGCGGGTGTTTCACAATTTGTGTTTCACAATTTGATCTCTGCTGGTTATATGCATATATAGCTGGTCAAAGAGCCGGCACTGGATTAAAGAACCACCCAACACTGGCTTATACCAGTGTTCTGTGTGTATATGGTTTAGGACTTACAACATGTGTAAGTGTATTTGTTTATACATGTGTAGAATGATGATTTAGTCAGTTATGATAGGACTTTGAAAGTGTCTTTCAATGTCTGCCAAAATCTTCATCTCCTTGGTGGAAGATAAATCATTGGCTGACCTCCCTCTCAGTCTCTATCCATGAGTTGATGTTTTTCATGCCCATAGTGTCTTACACTTCAGGCTCTGGGTGGTGACTGATTGCACCAATTATATATGTTTCTCCATGATGAGATCAGAGTCATATTAGTTGATTCTTCACCATCTCTGTGACATGTTGCTACAAATTTTATGCTGACCAGCAAGTGTTTAGATATGGTCACAGTTCTGCCATCCAGCAGCTCTTACAAGAAGCTGAGTAAGGTATCCAACACCCAATGACAAAGGAAGGAGCTGGGAAGAAATTACATGAGATAAACAACACATGCCCAGTATGACACACCCCTATAGGCTTACTAAATGGTATTGAAGGTAATTCCTCATATAGGTTTGCCAAATGATACCAAAGATAATTTCTTGGTCCATTGAAATATACTGAAATCCTGTTGTAGAAATATGCAAGAGGAAATGCTTCCTAACTTGTATGACAAACTTGCATTTTTTTGCACAAATAGAATGTGAGGGGTCTAAGACATCAAAACATTGGGGCTATTATGTACTATCTTTGCTCTCACAAATATGGCCATTGCCCTAACTTATGTGAAAATATTATGGGACATAATCTTGAAGTTTGAACCAAAAATATATTGGGTTATGATCAATCTAACAAACTTCAACAACTAGGGCCACTCAAATTGTTGAATGGGAGAGTTTGTCCAAATGTGATTCATAGGTAATTTACTTTGTGAAATATTCTATCCACACTATTTACTAAACAATCATCATGTCTTGCCTAATTACATGCACAAGCTTCAACTAAAATGCTTTTCTTATTCAAATTTTGAAACACAATTCAATTGTGAGTTTGAATCATTTTGCAATTAAAATAATTTAGGATGTGTACATCATCATGTTCATCTTTTTTATAGAAAACATCCAATGTTTTGTAAAAAAGTTGATGCCTTATGTTTATGTTTTATTGTTTATTTCTTCCTTGCAAAAACAAGTATTGAAGTTTTTTATCATTTGGTGGTGTTCAAATATACTAACTATTTATCTTATATATGTTAAATTGTGAATTCATTGCAATTCAAAAGTAATTCAATATGACATTGAATTGTTCATCATTTTGATCCCACATATGGTGGATCTTTCTAATTAAAGGATGCAAATACATGAATGAATTGTTGTTTCATCTATGTTGAATGCTACTTTTCTAGCATTTGTCAAGAGGATTTTTTTTTGGAAGGACATGATTGTGAATGTTATAAAAACATGCTAAGGAGAAAATTAACAAGATTAAAATCAAAGTTTTACATGCACTAGCACCTCCAGTAGTCGATAAATGAATTGATTCATTCAAGGGTTTTGTGTTATTCTATGCATCACACTGTAAAATAAAATGTCAACTTCTTTGTTCATTTTCTTAACCAATGAATGAAATTCATGAATAAGTATATTATGATAATGTACATTTAAGATATTATTTTAATCAAGATTGGTCAAGAAACCCAAATTTGGTGCAAGACATATTTAATGATCTAATCTTATTACAATTATTTGCTAGATGCATTAGATAGGCAACATTTACACAAGAAAAAGATTGGTCCATATGTTTGTGTCAAATTTTGTAATTGCCAATTCATGAACTTGTGATTCTATGTGTGTCCAACTCAATTTAAATTCATTATTATCATAAAAATTATCTACCATTTTATTTTTCACAATGATAGAAATTGATGTTCATGCACATTGCTTACATTATGCCACTGAAGGAAAGTTATGTTCAAAAGTGTTTTCATTTTCTAGAATCAAAGTAAAGAACAACAATTGTTCTCTATAGTCATTCATTGGCTCACAATGTTCATTATAATGAATGTATAATTTGTTATGTGAGGTTTTTCCCTTTGATGTCTGAATAATTTATATTTTTTGATATTATACCTATCAAATATCAATGGAAAAATATCATTTGTAGAATCAAGAGGAAGTATTTTCAATCATTTTTTTAAATACAAAATTATGCACATTTTGACAACAATGATGTCTTGGTCAATATGAATGTTTTAAATGCATGATAGAAGGGCATATACATAACTATACATGTAGTTAGTTGTGCTAGCATTTCTTTTTTTGCATTGATATGTATGTTTCTTTATCTATGGAATTTGAATCCAAGAATGTGACAAATGACATTGTTGTTTGTCCATTTCATTACATCTACCCAAAAAAAAACTATTATTGCTATTGAGATCTGATTTTTTCTCTGAAAAAGATGAAGTCTCCAACTTGGAAGGATCAAGAACTAATGTTTCATTGATTGGAGGCCATGGATACTTAAAACAACTTGTAGCTGATTTTTCTATCTATAGGTTTACCTTCATCACAATGTGTTTAAGCTTCACAATCTAGTTGGGGCCAAATAATAAATCATTTTTATATGTAACACACTTGTTTACAAAATTTCAATTGTTTTATTGTAACCAAAACATGGAAGTTTTGTAATATGTTTTGCATTACAAAATGAGTCTATAATCAAAGTATGATCAAGTCTGTCTTAAAAGCTTCAAGATGAAGTCTTACCTAAAAAAAATAGGCGTCACCTATGGGGAACATTTTGCATCTTATCTATTAAAGCAACAGTGGTGTCTGTTTGTCTGTCCGGGCAGTGCTTGAAAAATTCTTCCAGTCACTGCCCGTTCCCTGTGGAGCTTCCCCAGATGTAACTGACTCCAGAGAAAAAAAGAAATCAGGGGCAGTTTGATTTTTTGAGGCAAAAGATATGGTAGACCAGAAAAAAATTTAGGCCTTGGACAGCCCATAATAATAATAATAATAATAATTATTATTATTTGTATTGACCAAGACTACCTTTTTTTTCTTTTAGCTACTGTCCGTCCCGATTAAGGGGATGGATGAAATGTTTGTCTGGCTTGATGACGGGATGGATTTAGGGGAAGACCAGAAAAAAAATATTTAGGCCTTAGACAGCCCATAATCAATTTTTTTTTTTTGTATTAACCAAGACTACTTTTTTTTCTTTTAATTACTGTCCGTCCCAATTAAGGGGATGGATGAAATGTCCGTCCGGATGGATGATCAAAAAAAATAATAAAAATAAAAAACACATAAAAATAAAAAAATAAAAAAGTTAAAAGTTTATAAAAAAAACTAAAACGCGAACCAAGTGTAAAGAAACCGGGGGACTTCACAGTGGCCAAAGGTCATGGGCACCCACTAATTAAAGAAAAAAACTTAAGAGTAACAGGCAAAATGATTCAGTTTTTAGGTTTCAAATGTGGGTTCAATTCATTGGTGAACATGTTGGATGTCACACATTCACAATACATCCTGTTACAATCACACCTTGAGTTATAATGTATTTTTGTAGTATAATGAAGTATGATCATAATGCATACAATTGCACTTTATACAATACATTATCATGTGGGACTATCTAAACCTAATTTTAAAAGTGGTTTCAGATATCTAAAGCCTAAATGGCATCTTGCACCACAACCTTCATGACAACCATGTATATGTAAAAAAGGTTGCCATAATACTTGCAATTCTTACATTTTCTCTAATAAAAAAAGGAAGTGATTTCCGCCCCTTGCCCCCATTAAGTCATCTTGTCTCCATGCTGAAGTGCAAAATGAAGGTCTTACATCAATTTGTGATAGTGCCATGAACATTGTCACCGCAACCAGTTCATAGATTCCTTCTGATTAAATCACATCCCTTCACAATTCTTTGCCCAAAATTGTGATATTCATTCTAACCTAGGCCTCATAAAACCTAACATTCTATTTTTAGATGCCAACTTTGCCAGAATTAATTTCGCTACAGTGCCATAATTAAGTAATATAGTTATTAAGAACATCCCCACCGCAAGTCACTAAAACGGTCACTATCACTATTTTTTGGTAGTTAGTCTAAGCCTCTGAGGGCCAAAATAGTGATTCGGGTGCAGTCATTTTTGTGGTTTCCCACCGCGGAGTCACTAAACTGAAATCATCATATTTAAGGGGGTCGTTGAGTGCGCATTCACTATAGTTTTATCAATCTTGTTGTGTGTGTGTGCGCACGCATTCGCCAATCGGCCTATTGATCCTGCTCTTTTCAATACTACACATCTTGTTCACACCTTGTTCGATCCTTGCATGTCATCATGAGTCGACAGACACCGTTTCAGGACAAACACGTTGTGGAATACGGTTTTCAACCAGTGCAGCGATCAGTAGGCAGCATGATTATGACTGTGCAATGCCTTTTTTGTGTCCACATCGGGCGTGAGAAGCATGAAGGTCCTGGTGTGAAACGCCAATGCACCAAGAACATGCAACTGTTCTAGTTCCCATTCTGACCCAAGGCCTACAAAAATCATCACGAATCTCAACATCACGAAAACTGGACCAGTTATCAATTACTCTCGCATAAAGAGAAGGCTACATTCTTCAAGAAAAAGGAGGTCTCTGGCATTCACAATTTCTTGGACAAGGACAAGGATTGCTTATAATTCGTCATTTTGAGGCCCACGATCGTCAATGATGTGGTGGGAGATTTATTTTTCCATCCGGAGGAAGACAAAGAAGACGATGTGTCTGAACCGATCACGAAGGCCAATGCCATGGAGCTGTTCAAACCATAGGAGGACAGATCATACCTAGTGATAATCAAGAATTTTCTACGATTTGACCTCACAATTCGACACGTTTCTGTTGGGTTGTCGTTTCGGTAGACATCCAAGGTGATTGAGCAACATCGTTCGGTGACCAAGAATGCCAAACTCAGCGGCCTCAACAACCACATGGTCGGTTAGTTCGTTCACGTTCTCCTTGCCATCTCCCTGCAGATCATCTTCGATGTTCTCACGGATCCAGCAGTTTGGGCGTTTTCATTAGCTGCTGATGCAAGCACTCATTTGGATGTTCCTCTCCTCGATCAATGGATTCGCGTGTGCATGAAAGGTGTGCTCTACAACCTTCACCTCGTCCTGGTTCCATTTTTCAAACGACATACCGCTCAAAACTACGTGAAACTCATCAAGATTTTGCTCAACACTGTGTCTCCATCCTGGCGTGAAAAAGTCATTTCAATCAGCTCCGATGGAGAAAACACCATGACTGATTGAGACGCTGGTGTTGTCACATTGCTGGAGAATGAGTGCTCGATCATGTGCTTCGCATTTGGTTCGTCCCTCACCAACTCGATATCGTTGTCAAGAATGCCACACATGGGGTGTTGGACGAGGCGTTCTACAAGGTTGCCCACGTGTTCTTTGTGCATCTTCGTGCTCATCAAATCCTCATCACCAAAATGGGTTCCAAGTGCCCAAAGGACACGACGCGGTAGGTCGCATTCGACAGTATTCTACGCTGGCTTCTGGAACACCGTCGTCGATTGATGATTCACGTGGCCGACAAGCGACCGGTTCAAGCGCCATCCACGCAATGGTGGGTTATCACGGGAGCGCTAGCACCTTTATTTGAGTGGATCGCCATCACATTTGCCATGCTCCAGTCTCCGAACTTGGTAATCTCTCAGTAGTGCCAAGAGGTGTCGAACCTGATGGCGAACATTGCAGCCGGTTTGGACATTTGCTCTACTGTGGATGCTGCGTTGATCAACGAGATTGATCCCACCATGATCATTTAGCGAGATGGCTGGATCGTCACCAAAAATGTCGTCATCATGCACATCCGCGATTAAGGCTCGTGGGCATGAGATTTGTACAACGAGCTTTCCGACATTGAAAAATAGCAAACATTGCATGAAATTAACATCTTCTCGCTTTCCATTGTGGCGGACGGATTGCAGATCCAAGCGGAGCATGATTCCAACAACAATGCCAAGGAATTGGAAGTGCCCCCCGTGATGCTAGCGGATCTCATCAAGATGCGTCCTGGTGTGTTCATTAGCGAAGTAGTGGATCAATACCACGGGCACCTAGCCAAACATTGGAGCGTGGACCTGATTGATAAGGTGGAGAGCGAACACTGTGAACTGCTCACTGTCTACGCGCGCAAGCCAGATGTGAAGGCTGCCCTTAACAAGCACGACGAGAAGACGTTCTTTAACGAGGCATGGGACTACTTGAAGGGGCGCTTCATGTAGTTGCGTCAATTGTGCAGTGGATTGGCGACAACGTTCCCGAATACGACTTCTGTCGAAAATGACTTTTCCATCGTTAAATGGGAAAAAAACGACTCTCGTAGCAGCCTGACGAGCTTGTCCCTCGCGGGCATTATGCACGCGAAGCAGTTCGAGCAAATCAAAATGATCAAGTGTCAATCTTTCGCTTGAATAACAGTGCGAGTTTGTCTCCATGTCCATTCCATTCAATATATTCTTTGCCTAGTTGTGTTCCGTTTGAGATGACCGCGAAAATGGTAATAGCGATGTCCATTTTGATTTTATCTTCTAGTACAACGAAGCCTGTTACGAAAAATAAAGCATATGCCAAATGTGCTAGTATTAAGGCGACAAATGTGCCAAAATTAATTTAATTCTGGTAAAGTTGGCATTTGCCAGGTTTTATGAGGCCTGTTCTAACCCGAAAGAAAAAAAAAGTTGGAGAAAATTGAGTAGGTGATATGACACCAAAACATATACTCATAAACATAATATTTAAATGTTAATGCTGATCATATACAATAATAGCCAAGTGAGATGTGGTCAATGTTAATATTAAATGGATTACCATGTGGGCCATATACATTGTAATCCTTGGATTATAAGGATGCATTCATAATACTAAGGACTAAACATAAAATTTCATAAATGGTAATTCAACTATTTGGGTTAAGAATGCACTAAGCACAGAGTCAATCAGGGTGATTTTGTAAGTACTAAACCTCCTAGATTATAAAATGAATGTATCAATTAATATTGAGGTCTATTCATGAGAACAATCAACATTTTAGAAAGCTAGTAAGTGAGATAATGGAATAGGTGTTAAAAGTGATACCTTGTTAATGAATGTTTATTAGATCTAGATGACAGTGTGCGCGACCATATAACCTACTTTAGTCAAGCATTTTAAGCAGGTTGTCACTGGATTTAATCCCCATTTTCTAGTTAGGATTCGTGTCATGAAACTCTCCGTGCGATAGGCAAACTAAGTGAGTGTTAAAAAGATGCAATAGAAGAGCCAGGTTTTCTTTGACTTGTTGAATGATTCCCCTCAGTTGAAGTCTTTAGGTACCTACAATGACCTTGTTCCTGTTTAGACTTTGGCTACATGAAACCAAATCGCAAACATGTGAGTTGTTGAAGAGCCAGGTTTTCTTTGACTTGTTGAATGATTCCCCTAAGTTGAAGCCTTTAGGTACCTACAATGAGCCTGCCTGTTCCTGTTTAGATGTGGGCCACATGAAACCAAATCTTAAACATGTGAGTAATCGTAGCTCACAACATGGAAAGTCCAACCTCCATGCGGCCCATATACTTTGTGAAGTTTTTGTAACTGAATGTACCTTTGTGTCAGAAAGGTACCTATAATTTCAATACTAACTCTCATAGGTGTGGACTTCATCCAGGCTAGAATAGTATGAATTATGCATTTATCATATAAATAAACCAGTGTGGCCTGTGTCATTTGAGCATGTTATATCATACTGTTACAAAGTATATACATTTTTTAATCAATTTATTGAATTTGTAACAACAAAAGGTACTCAAAATTCAATAATTCCTTCATCATAGATCTAAAATTTACAAAACCACCCTAATGCACCAATACTGATCAAGAGTTTTCCAATGGTACTAAGAGTGCACCCCAAATGCCCTTAAATTCGTATATTTGATTTCTACTGAGTTTTCAATTATGAAAATAGTTAAAACTTCCTGCATTGCAAGCCTGAAATTTATGAAATGGCCATGGTGCACCCTAGTCATTGAGAGCTTCCTAGCACGATGAAGAGTACGATGGGCCTGCCCCAGATTTGACTCTTCCACGGTTGTTTGATTTGACCCTATAAACTCATATGTTATGTTGTGCAACTACATATGTGTGAGGGCGACAAACATGTCTTGTGTAGACCCAAAAGGTCCACATGTCCCTTTGTAAAAACATTGATTGTGCTTTAGATTCATTGAATATGTTTTCCCTCAACACGAACTAAAGGTGTGAGGTAATGCCTGCAGAGTGGAGCATTCCCAAAAGAAGCACCTCGAGCAGAGGGGGGCAGGTGGAGCCAATGGGCTACTTATTTTGAGAACACCCACTCCAAGGCCATTAACAGACAGACATCATGGGGGAAAAAATGAAAGAAAGAGGGTGAGCATTTCACTTTCAGGACACCCACATTTTGTGGACAAAAGATTCCACTCTGTAGGGCTACCTCCAAAATACACTAAAAATTTCTCACTCATAAAGGTTTGCATGAAGCAACTGAACTTAGTGCGATAAAAGTATTGAGGAGGTCAGAGAGAGAATAATCTAATCAAGTCAGGGTTTGGACACTCAAACTAAATAGGAAACTTGTGAAGCCAAGTCCAAGAAGATTCATTCACCAGAAACACAACAGCCAGGGTTAACCAGCACCTACAATGGTACATTCACCCTCTTGAGTAAGGCCTCTTACAGTTAATAACTAACTGAGGAAATGTTAAATTTGGACTTAGAGACCAGCACCTCGCACATTCACCGTCTTGAGTAAGGCCTCTTAAAGTTAATAACTAACCAAGGAAATGTTAAATTTGGACTTAAAGACCAGCACCTACAATGGTACATTCACCCTCTTGAGTAAAGCCTCTTAGAGTTAATAACTAACTGAAGAAATGTTAAATTTGGACTTGAAGACCAGCACCTAAAATGGTACATTCACCCTCTTGAGTAAAGCCTCTTAGAGTTAATAACTAACTGAGGAAATGTTAAATTTGGACTTAGAGACCAGCACCTACAATGGTACATTCACTCTCTTGAGTAAGGCCTCTTAGAGTTAATAACTAACCCAGGAAATGTTAAATTTGGACTTAGAGATGGGTCTGATTTACCTAAAGTTCGGATATGTAGGACAGTTTACGGGATAGGTTACCAAGGTGTGTAAGTCAGTTATGTTTCATTCACAACTGAGTCCTAACAAGTTTCTAATGGATGATGCACTGGTGGGTGCTCGGTCAGATAGTCCAACAATCTCTGGCACAGACAGGAGGCACAAATTGTAGGGTGAAGTGGAGCCCCATAAGTCACCTGGGACCAGCATCTAAATACATGTAGCCTGATTAGCATCTTTATCAACACACTCAAACAAAAATCATTGCTGCTGTTCTGAAGGGACCCAGCAAACCTCCAAGCTACAAACAGTTATGAAACTAATTTCCAGCAAGAAAATTGACAGTTTGATCTTGAAGGTGGGTCTCATTTGGCACAAAAGACACTTACCATTGAACTCAACTCAGTTGATTAGGGGATGGCCATTAGAGTGCGGAGCATTTTCAGATGCCCTGGACATCTAGTTATAGTTCTGTGACATGCTTATACACAAGCATGATGACAATGCCATTATCTCAGCTTATTTGCTCTTCTTGTGAGTGAATTATTCTCATCAGTCTAGAGTCTCTACAGCATCATAAGCAACTGATTCTGCACGAGTGGATTATGGCAGAAATATCTCAACTCATATAAAACTGGAACAAATTGGAATTGTCAGAAGATTGTTGGATTTTAAGTAACTACCTTGGTGGAGACTTCCTTCCTTATTTGGGGACATTCCCACATGTAATTTCCCAGTCCAGGTTTCTTGTAATCTCTTTGTGGCCAGAGTGTTTCATGTAAGGTAAAGCACAAGGGCTAGGGAATTATTGAAATAAGGGTCCATGTGAGGGGGCAGTCGAGAGTGTTGCCTCGTTTCAGTAATCCCCTTGCCCACATGCATGCTTTATTGAGTGTAAAGAGCAACCTTGCATTTTTTATATAAAAAGGATCCTCTGATAGTCGATGGGTACAGGAAAAAAGAATTAAATTGATGTTGGGCTTTACTGAAACAAAATGTCCATAGGAGTGAAAGTCTTTGTTTTGGAAAGGCTCAACAAGATTTTATGCTCTACAAGGCTCTCTCTAGATGCATTAGAGAAATCAGAGGAGGTCTTTATGTTGATGAGGAACACGACTGTTGATTTTAGTTGATCTCACCCCTATAAGTGATAGTTTTCCTTGGTTGTCATACTAGGGAAGGTCTTGCTGTCAAAAACATTTGCCTTTGACCTTCTGTTCTGCCCTTGTTCCCATGGCAAATGCACTTACAATAGTGCCTTCCCATCTCCTTAAGGCCCAAGGTTCCAGAGGTCCACACCAGTGTTAGATGGTTCTCACTTCTTTTTTTGAGAATTGGCAGATCCAGTTTTCACGAAGGATTTTTTAAAGGATCTGGTTCTCTCTATAAAGAAAATTAAAAATTGTTGAACATCAGGGCAGGTTTTTCTTTTTTTTTTGAAAATTTTAAACTAGGTCAGCCATCGGATCTCAAAGTGCCAGTTCTCAGAAATTTGAGTACAAATGGTTGCTCTAGGTGGTTTCCACAAACTGGTTATGACACTTTTTTTTCCAAATCACAAAATCATGGTCAAAACTTGAAACCTTTATTTGATGAAATTGACAAGGTGTCAACAATTTGTTTTTTACATTCTCCTAGTTCAATAACTTCATCTCTCTTAAAAGCACCTTCAAGTTTTTCTAACTTCTCTTCTAAATCTCTATCCATCTCAATGAATTCTACCAAATTAAACAAATATTTACAATTTACCTTAGGGTTATTATGTCAATTTTTGTTCACAAATATCAACTTCTCTAAATAATCAATTTGTAAACTATATTTCCTAAGATTAGTAAATATTTCAACTAAGGAAAAATCTTTGATCTAACATTGTGTAAGATCTAGTGGGCAAGGAAACCAACAATATGAAGCATTGATTCATGTTTCTCCCACCATTGAAAATAACATTTGATGTCTTTCACATCTAATTAGTATAACCTACAAATGAACAACCCCTTGTGAACAAGCCCTTTTGTTGGTTCACTTGTACTTGCATTCTACTAAAAAATATTCAAATTACATACTTGATCAAAGATATCATGGTTGGCAATGGTCTTTCCAAATTATAACAAGGAGTGAGAATTTTAAGGCATTTCAACGACATAAGATACAAAGACCTCCTGTCATATTCTTGAACAACAATAAGATTTTGTTCCCTTCCAACAAATGAAGATATTATACAAAGGTTTTTGAATCTAGAGTTAAACATCAATGAAAGCATGTTATGGACCTTTTTTCTTTTCATATTTTTAAAAATGAAAGGAAAGAATATAATATTCCATAAAATTCCCCTTTGATGTTAGAAGATAACAAAGTCAAATCGTCAACAACGCCATAATCATCCTCCATTAAGCTATCAAAAGAAAGCACAACTTCATGTTCTTTTTTAAGTTTTAAATTCATGAAAATTACAAAATGTAATGCATCACTAAGCAACCAATGTTCATGAAATTGGTTTAGAACACAAGTAGTGACAATGAGAAATGGAATCCACAATAGTTTTAAAAATGTGTCATGTTAGAAGAGGTGGCACTTGACCAATAATCCTCAAAAGTTAATAACCCTAAACATGATAATAACTTGAAATTATAATCTCTTTTGAAACATCATTATTTGCTAGCAAATTTACAAAACAATTACAACTAGAGTAATTTATTAGTGTTTAATCTTATATGATAAAAAATTTAAAAAATTAAATTAAAAAATATTTGAAATTTAAAAAAATCATTAAGGTGTAGTCACACTAATAAGAGCCACAAACAATTGTAACCATTGTTTAATTTTTATGTTTTAGTGCTAAATGTTGCAAGTCATTCAAAAGCATTCATGACAACGTTTTTCATATATTATAAAAATATGTGATATGATTTGGGTTGAATCTAATGAATTTTTCTTTTCCCAAAGCATTCATTAAACAATTATAACCAATCCTTATAAACATTGTAAAGACTCCTATTGATGTGGAGATGTTTTTGAAATGACATATTTTGGGAAAGAGTAAACTAGATGATATGTGGCATTATTGTACCTATTTTGGGTTCAAATATATGAAAGTTATTGGTATTTTATGAAAAAGTTCATATATAATGGATACTATGAAAATTTGGGACCTGTTTATGAACCTAAAGACTATAACTTTAAGAGAACTATTCCAAACATAAAAATATAGGTGACACTAGTATACTTCCTTGTCAACACTTTCAAAATTGGTTTCATACCATTTCTTAATAAAATAAGATATTTTCTTATGTGGATAATTTTCAATAATTTCAAAATACCCAAATACACAAGTTTGCATAGTCATCGTTAATGGATGGAACTATGGATATATTTAAACCTTTTTGTGATGTGTTTGTTGCATATTACATCATTGCAATTTCAAATTTTCATTAAAAAACACTTAGCATTGTATTATATTGTATTTTGTTCGAAAAATTACACAAAAACTTGTGTGGGACAATATTTTTTGTACACTCAAGGAAACCAAATTCACATTTTATCTTTTTTTTGTTGGTTGTATTTTCCTTGCATTAAATTGTTCACTTCCTCTTCAAATCTTTTTGTAACAATGGCATGGTCTACATCAACATGTTTTCTCGAAAATGTTATTCCATTTTATTTAGGATATGAAATTAACCCCTTTCTTGCTCGTGTTCTTGAAATTTATGCATTGATTATACCATTATAACACAAGATGTAATGAATAATCTATGCATGTTCAATATCAACATTTTGATTATCATTTACACAAAAAAAATACCAACATGAAGACGTTATCTTGTGAGGTTTCCAAAAATTTCTTAAAGCATGCAAACTTTTTTTTAAAAAATTAATGATTTCTTCTTCATTTTTTGAATTTCTATTTGGTTTACTTTGCATGCTAGGATAATCTCTACATCTTTTTTCCATTTATTCCATAAATATATCATTCATGAAAATTTCATGTCCTCCATTGCCATTAACTCTTTTTCCGTTTGTAGATAATAGATCAGTTAGTAGTTTTCACATGAAGATGACCAAAAAATGAAGAAAAAAAAAATTCATGTTCTACCAACAATCCTAAACTATCAAAATATAAATAGTTACAAGCTTTTATTAAAAAAAGATTTAGGGTTTAGAAATAAATTAAAATTTTCATTCATTTTTTCCTTGTTTCTTTATGGTGCAAAAAAATGCAATGCAAAATGTATGTTGTATGTTATGTTTTATATAATTACAAATTTCAAAAAATCCTACACACAAATAATTTTTCATGTGGTAATATATTAGAAAATTTACCATGTGAAGGAGGCAAATGAAAGAGGTGACTTGAAACAATAATTCAACAACACATAACACCACACTCCCATGTTTGCAAAAATGGGTAGGGGGTAATACCAAGTGACCACAACCTCAAAACAAACAACACAATAGCAACATAGGTAGGTGGCGAAGTAGGTGGCAACAGAAGGTAGGGGCAACATATACTTAAGCAACAAAACAAGTGGCAACAAGAGGCAAAACAACAATGAGGAAGTGGCCAATGACAAGAGACTTAGATGTAATTTAATATACCTACCCAACATTGTTCCACAGGTCAGCCATAGAATCCTTCCAAGTTCCCATCATATCACTCTTGCCCATGTTTTCAAATCCATGAAGAGTTTTAACAAGGTTATTTCTCTAAACATAAAAAATGATTTAAAATTTAGGAATCTTACAAAAGTGTAAGGTAAATTTTTTTAGGTGCCTTTTGTAAGAAACATTAAGGAATCAAACTTGTGCAAAATTGAATTCATGCAATGACAAATTCAATCTCAAGTTACTTGTAAGACTTATTGATCATCATAGAGACCAGGACAAGTTTGAAGTAGACTTCTGCAATTGAGAATTCCCAATTGACTTAAATAACTAAATGTTGGGTCAATGCCTATTTTATATATGGGTTTTGGGTATGAGAAAAACTCATCTGGAGTGAAGAAATGAAGAAACCACAATAAAGAAAATCTGTATTGTTGGCCTTGGAAGGCCAAAAGTCACAAGCTCACTAGCAACATTTATGGGTAAATCTGAAGTTTGCATTGATCACAAGAATCTTACAAAACTTCAGCAAATCAACTTCGTGGTTCATGTAAAAATAATTTCAGACCCATTAGACAACTTGCCCGCTCATGAAATTATTACATGATCACAACCCCATTTTCAATCCAGTTGTAGGTTTCACTTGAAAGTTGACATTGCAAAATCCTCCAGTTCTGCTTATGCCTTCTTTCATTGGTTTAAATCCCAGACACTAGTCCTCTTATTGACAACATTCAGCTCTACAAGGCACTACCAGTATGTTGACATTCCAGAAAAATAAGGTTGCAATCTTTCTAGTGTACTAAACATCCAGCTCTTTACCAGCATTTGGTCCACAAATTGTAAAATTGTGCTCAACTTCTTCACAACAAATGGAGATATTGCCTCGCACAATTGATTTCATTTTCACTGCTTTGCTGATACTACTACTCTGAGAGACCTGCATTTCAAAACTCAATGTAATCTGTTGTGCAAATGAGTAACTCAGTTCAAGGAATTTTGCATCTTGCTGCAGGGACTCAGGCACTGAAGTAATGATGAAAAGGAGACATTTTGGAACCCTTTTTTGTATCAGCAACAACAAACCCAAATATAACTTTTTTGAATTTATGTACTTGTGCAACAATTGCCTTGCACAGATAGCCAGAGACATGTGAATGACCTGGTACGATGGTCTCTGCCTGAGCAGTGTCCTCAAGAACCTTAATGCCATAGCACATTGACTTATCGATTGCAACAAGTGTTTCAACTCCTGATTGATCATGCTACTACACCCAGCCAAAATATAGCAAGCCCCTTGACCCACTGTCCCCCCACGTCAACTTCAGAAATTTTCCAGTTGATAGAAACCAGTATGACTTGCCTCAAAAGAGCATCATAATAAAGGGGACATATGGAATTACAAGCCCATGGGATGAATTTACAACATACTGCATTTTTTGCAGAGCAACAGACAATAAGAACATCATAATAAAGGGAACATATAGAATAACAAGACACCCATGAGATGAATTTACAACATACTGCATTTTTTGCAGAGCAACAGACAATAAGAACATCATAATAAAGGGTACATGTAGAATAACAAGAAGCCCATGAGATGAATTTACAACATACTGCATTTTTTGCAGAGCAACAGAATTGTCTGGGGCTGGTAATTTTTGTAGGGACAAGTAGTTCAGGCAATTCAATGCCCAAACAATTGCTCTAGAAATTATGATCATGATGCAACTTGAATTCACACATTTCAGAGGAAGAAAGGGAAAGAAAGATGTAGCTAACTAGAGTGTAACAAGAACTCCACAGATGAATTGAACATACCACATTCTTTCACAATACAGATTCTCAGACTGCAAACAACTGGAATCAAACTCTGAAAAAGGAATTTGTGCAATGTTGAATTCAAGCTCAATTTTCTGTAAGAAAAACTGGGTGATGCAAACTTCTGTGGCAATGCAGGGAAAGCTTTGCATCATTTGCAAGACCTTATCTGACCTTGCATCATGAACAACCCAAGCAGAGCTACAGATGACTAGAATGCTTTCTTGTGTACTCATGCCAACAAAACCAATGTCATCTGGAAGATTCAAGAGACTGAACACAGAATTTTGTAGTAAGTTATCTCTGTTATGTGCGAATATTTGTAGGTTTAGTGTTTTTTTTCATTTTTGAAGAAGAGAATGAAGATGGAGACAGTTAATTTCCCTGCCAGCCATCTATCTGCAAAGCCACTCAGTTTTTGAGGAAAAATTGTCGATAATCATGGAATGTGTGTGACTGGCAGCAAAAGATGTGCTGGAACTGAAATGTGAACAGTGATATTGCTTTTGGAGGGTTTTATTTACAATGCCTCCCAGCAGGATACGACATGTCATGATCAGCGGAGCTACTGATCGATGCTGAGATGGGCAGTCAGTGGTGTGCAAGTATAAAGCAATTGACAATTTGTAGGAGGTGGTAGTTCTGGTCTGGGATTGAAGATGACTGCAAGAGGAGGAAACAAAAAACAAAAGGGGTTGAAGGTTAAGGGTTCTTGGTTTCTCCAGTTGTGTTGTGTGAATTGTGTTAGGTTTGCTTCAGCTCTTTGGAGGGACCTGAGTTGAGTTGATTTGAAATGAGATGTGCCAAACTATTATCCATCTCTATTTCCCTTGACTCTCACACATTGTGTATGATCTCTGAGGCACATTTCATATGCCACTTCATGTGTGTATGACGCCAACTATCACAACATTGGCTAATGCAGTGTAACTGGTTGAATGTGAAGGAACCAGAATTCTATGGTCTTTCAAAGATTTTCAACATTTTACTTAGAGGGAGTAGAATTGGAGATCAGGGTTCCTTGTACATTGAGCTTTGGTGTGTTTTTTATCCATGGAGTGCAATCCAAGCATTGCAGAATGTAAACAAATTGTGGATGTTATACTAGATTGCAACTAAACTGAATTTACTGCAAATTTCTTTTATGTTATGCCCAAGTTAAAGGGAACCATGTGGGCAAAACCAAGAACTGAACAACACAGGTAGAGAGTAGAGACCAGCAGAAATTCAACATCATTCATAAGTAATGACAGATTTTTTTGAACTTCAAACTGGTTGGAACAAATTAATAATTGAGACTCTGCATGAATGAGAACAGCTAGGTAGATCAAAGCTTAGTTTGGCTTGTTTTACTTGTGGCAAGTTTCCTTCAAAGTTTTGCTGCAATGTTAGAAATAGGACAAAATATGAGGTACTGATGCTTACCTCAAAGTTAGCAACATCAGATTTGAAGGTACTGATGCTTATCTCAAAGTTAGCAATTGCACAAGATGAGAGTGTTGCAAATCCCACACAATGAGTATCATTCTATTGGATTGAACATTGTGCATGTTTTTGTTTCATCAAAATTGTCAAGTTCACTAACAGTAATACCTTGATTGTTTTCCTTTCTCAATGCAGGCTAATGTCTTCACAGCTTTGTCTGCCTTCATGTTTTAACAAAAGAGGTACTGGCCACTCCTTTTGTGGGAATAGATGGTGAATATGGAATTGTGTGAGCAAGTTTCAGTGCACACAAATCACTCACCCATCATGTGAAAGTTTGTTGAAAAAATGTGAATGAATTATACTTAAGAGTCTGCTCTTTTTAATATCGTGCACTCCATTAATTCAGATTTATTAGTTTTGGAGTTGTTATTTGCTGCATGTAAGTTTGTAAGATTGCTAAGCAACAATCACATGCAGACTAAGATGTGCATGCAGACTGTGGCAAAAGTGTGAGCAATAGAGTTTTTGCCCACAAATTGTGTGCATCTTGAAGGCCAATAATTTTACCATTATTCTTGAATATAATACACTAGCAATGATGTGAATATTTGGTGATTTATTTCCATTGGGGTTCGGCTTGATGCCAACTTAATTGATTCTCCCATCACAGGTATGTACACAGATCTCAACCGAGATCTTGGAGCATGCACATGTCGATGATGGTGAAGCTGCAAAAACCATTCATTTCAATCACATGGGTGGTGAAGCCTTGTAAGCTGTAGCCCCATCCCTGGAAATTGATAACAGCAAATCTTAGCGGCAACTGATCAATTGCTAAACTCCTGTAGCATGCAGAAAAATGCAGAAATGGGGAGATTTCTAGAGATTGCAATTCTCCCCAGGAGCACAAAAGATGACCACCATGTTGGAGAGACCTTGCAACAAGATGTGTGCATCTCTGAATGGTCCAAACTCTGGACCAGCAATTTGTAGGCACTGCTGTACTTAGACTGGATGGCTTAGAGCAGATGTGCTACCTAGCTGAAGTGTGTACTTCATTGGAACTCTAAGAAATTGGAACATGCTTAGTCTTGGCTCATTTCAAATAACCGAGATAAATGTCAGGAACTTAGAGATGATGTACTTGGGAACAAGCTCAGGTACATCTGAAAGAACACTCCTCAAGAGTCCAAAATTTTGTCATATCACCTTGATAGGAAATGGGTAACAACTTTCTCACTTTTGAACAGAAATTCTAAAACAATTGCAAATCCTTAAGAAGATGATAATGTATCAATATTTATCAAACATAATAGCATTTAATAACCACAAACAAAATCCACTTTGTTTCTAATGCAAGAGTGCTTGATCAAGTATTGATTTCTGGTTTGGCACTAAGTTCTTCAACCCCCATTGACATTGAAATTCAGGTTTAAAAATTTGAGTCCTTTTTGGTGCTAAACAATCTTTCAGCCAAATTGTCATGTAAATGTAGTGGCTCAATCTCAAAGCAATAACAAAAGGCTAGCTATAATTCTCAGGTAGAAGCAAGGTCTCAAAATGGTGAATGGGTGATTTTTACAGAACTACTCTCCATGCAAACAAGGGCATTGATTAATTGTTGATTTTTATGTGAACACAGAAAATGTTATTCGGGCCAAGAAAAAAAGTCAGATTTGCCAATCAAACTGCTATAATTTTTCAATTGCTTCATCCTAGATTTATAAATGAACCTTTTGTCACCTCCCAAATCTAGATATTATGCATAGTCCCAAGTCTCAACCATGGTTTTGGCCTCCTTAGGAATCCAAATCGTGTGTACATAAATATTGGTACCAAATAACACTTTGAATGATTCAATTTTCCAGAAGTTGTGTTGTCTTCTAGTAGGTAGATCACTAAGCACTTGTCACTTTGTAAAAAGCAATTTAGATCATTTTTAACTTATTGGGAAGCGGATCAAGCCAGAAAAAATAGAATAAAAGTTGCAAATTATCACAAAGGTCAGTACTGGTGGCAGTCAAATGAAAGTTGATCAGATTCAATAGAATAATACTATGACAATTATCTAGTTTGATTATAAGGATTCAATTGTTTTAGAGTTGTTCAAACTTCAAACTTCAGAATGGTGTGTGGGCGGTTCTTTGATTTCTAAAACAAATTATGGTTCCAGGCATTTGAATAATCATAATCCAAGAACCGCTAGTTCTGAGTATTTGTTTAGCTGATTCCCAAGTAAAAAGGAATGGAAGGGATTTTTTAATTTTTTTTGTGTTTTTACAGAGTGTTTTTTATGAGCAGATTTTCAATATTTTTTCCAATATTCAATTTGCATTCCATTTTTTTTCAATTGAATTTAGGAATTCGAATTCAATTCAAGTTGCATGCAATGTGATTCAAAATCACATTTTGAATTTGAATGAAACTTAATTTTCACAAAATCAATTCATTTTTTTCATTATTTAATTGTCAATAGTAGAGTTTAGCAATTCGGAGCCCAAGTTGAAAAGACAATTTCAATGTCAATTCTTTTGAAGAATTTGTAGATGAGAAATTTTTGAGAATCTATCATATAGTCGTCCTTCAACAATTTTAAAGACCATTCTATGATATGATCATCCCTAGACAATTCAAAAGATCATTCCAGAGACAATTTCAAATTATGTTTGACAATTGAGATGATTTTGATGGTTTTGCAAGTGAGGTGAGTAATGGGTTTCCTGCCATGGTGGCTAGGGAGCAAGCAAAGAGGCGGGACATTTATCCAGGAGAGAGGAGAGGAGAAGAGAGGAGCTTGATGAGGTAGGTGTACATGTGCGAAGTTTGTGATGCATGAGTTTCCTACCACAACAACAAGCGATGAGCAAGTGAAGATAGGAGGAAAAAAAACAAGGCCTAGGAGTTTGTTTTCATGAAGATGGAGAAGTAAATTTAAAAGCTAGAAGTGCAAAGGAGAGGAGAAGATTTGTTTTGGTCTTAGCAATGGATTGGACACACAACGTGCTGGTCTTGTGCACCAACAAACACTAGAGAAGAGACATCATGTCTGCAGCAAAGTAACATACAAAGGCATTATTCCAACAGTTGATATGGACAATGTGTGCAACATGCTTGAGGTGCACTCTACCTCTCTACAGACAATTGTATAACAAGAACCACATGGAATCAGGGTTTTTTTAAAAGGATTTTGTGATGTAGTCAAACTGGCGATCATTCAGAAAACAATTTAGCCAAATTTGACTATGGCCTAGATATGAAAGTAGAAAAAAAAAAAAAAATCCTTCTATATTCTTGGCTACCAACGGGAACTTATCACAGAAGATCTGGCAATTTGGAATATTTTTCCTCTGAAATTTGGGCAATTTTGGCAAATTGTTCCAAGAAAAATCCTTGATATAGGTCGAAATCATATTTTTCAGGTCGAAATTTGACGAGATTTCGCCGATAAAAAACCAATGCATGCGATTGTGTTTTTTTTCTCTCTCAAACGCAAGTCTTAACGCACTTAGAGAAGAGTGCAGTCGTTGTAACGCATGCAAAAAAAACCTGCGCCCCACTAACCTAATGAGATTTGTGGTTTTCTAAACACGTCTTTTTTTTTTAAGAAACTGGAATTCCTTGAGAATTGAGGAAAAATTTCGAATGTAGAGATGTCTAAGAGCTTTCAGGTTTTGTGATGCGCCAGGAGAAGATAGGAGGGCAAGGTTATTCAGTGCAAAGTGGTGCAGTGTACATGTTAGCAGGTCGCCACTACGATCACAAGAACCGTTATGAGATCAGGCTCATGCTTTGGAAGCCGCCGCCGCCGCCCCCACCTACATATCCGCAATTTATTCAATGAGTACAGGAGGGCCTCGTGCAAGAAGAAGCTGATGTGATGTGCAATGCTGGACATGATCTTCCTGGACTGTGTAGACTTGGTAAGCACTTGGACATTCTGCCACCAGTTCTTCCGTTCAAAACCTAAAATCTTAGCCTGAAGCTCGTAATTTCAACTCAGACTTGTCATGTGCATCATCTGAAGAAACATTGGAAAGAGATGATTATCTGTAAAGTAACTGAATCAAGACATTGGTTGCTTCCTGGTCCTCTTGATGCATTATGGAGGCAGTTCTTGTTGCGTCCATAAATGCTCACAAAACTGCACAAGAACGGTGTCCCATATCTCTGCTTCAATAAGTACTAGTGTGGCCTGTGCCGTTGGCCCAAGTGTTACCACGTTCTCAACTGATTTTTCCTTCCAAAACCTGGTTTCGTGGAATTTATTTGAATTTTCACGGCAGAAATCATTTAAAAATTCAATATCTCCCACAATCTGAATCCAACTCTTACCAAATAAATTCCATTAAACCCTGCTCATCAAGATCTTTCCAACAACACCAAAGACACATTCCAATTCCTTCGAAATTTTCAGCTACGATTTAATTTAATTTTCAGTGAAGAAATCATTCAATATTCAAGAACTTTTGCACCCCAACTCCAAATGTCATGGAACTAGGCCCATGCACCCCTCCTTGTTGAGGGCCAGAGTGAATTAACAACCACCAATGCACCAGTT
>Ga0116227_10004341_pt1 | contig 30809 bp, 27 predicted proteins | sample S1TSphgellanicum_FD_89693 | JGI IMG/M metagenome (GOLD analysis project Ga0116227, IMG submission 89693) | Host-associated microbial communities from peat moss isolated from Minnesota, USA - S1T2_Fb - Sphagnum magellanicum MG | ecosystem: Host-associated > Plants > Peat moss > Unclassified... | reverse complement strand
CTGCAAAAACCTACACCAGAACCTAGTGTTGTGTTCACTGGAAAAAAACCCAGAAAAAAACCTAGTGTTGTGTTCACTAGGAAAAAACCTAGAACGATATTTGAAGAGTCTGGTACAACTGCAAGTAGCTGGTTAGTAGTAATTAATTACTGAACACTGCTACAAAGTAAGTAGTGGAGAATCTAATGTCGGTTTTGCAATAACTGTGAGGAACAAAGGAAGGATGAGAGGGAGCAGGGAGGACTAGACTAGAGCAAGGAAGGCAGTGAAAGTTGGGAACTTGGGTTGTATACTAATTGTTGTTGTATACTTGATAGTTGGAAATGACAATCCACCAAACAAATAAATGGGTTTTTATACCTGAAAAACACTTACTGTTAGACTAGAGTCAGCTGAGTCACTCACAAGAGCCTTCAATACTCACGCGTTCCAGTTTTGGTGGGTCGTGTACATGTTCTAACTTCTTGGAAATAACAGTCGACAAGATGTTTTGACCACGCTTCCCGGGCACCGTGTTTGCAAAGTGGCAATCGTCTATAGGAAGATGTTTACAAAGTGATCATCGTCCCTAGGAAGATTTAGCCAAATATGGCTATAAAAAACCAATCTTTAATTGTCCTTTTTATATTTTTGGCTGCACACTGAAAACCAAATATAAAAATCTGGCAATCTTTATTAATTTTTCCCATCACTTTTGGTGGTTAAAACCTCCGAAATCACTTCATTTTTTAATCTTGAGTTTTTCTTTTTGGTGAACTTTCGCCAATAAAAAAAAGGCTGCTGCACACCAGTGTTTTTTTTTTCTTTTCTTTTTTTTTTCCACATTTTTTGTGATGTAGCTGAAGTGGCAATCATCTGGATAAGACATTTTAGTGTTGAATTTGGCTATAATTCAACATTAATAATTATACTGGTGTAGAGCAGTGTTCTTTTTATTTTTTCAAATCTCTCATGTTGCAACAGAAGTGGTGATCAGCCACAAGAGGATTTAGCCAAATCTGGCTACAAAAATAATAGAGAAATAAAAAATTTAAGAATCCAACACATGTTGATGTACCTCTAGAACCTATTAGCTAAATATGAGAATTTCAAAAGAAGAAAGTTAAAAACTTGCCCAAATCCTTCAAAAGTCTTGATGAGTTTGTAACTTTCTTCCTCAAAATGCGGGGATTCTTTTTGAAAATTTCCCAAAAAAATCCTTGACCATGTTGCTTGCAACTTTGTTTTTAATAACAAAATGATGAATTTTTGCAACCAATTAAATCACTCATGTGCAGTGGTCAAACTTCTTGTCAACTAATGTTTCCTGGAGTGCTACTTGTAAATGCGGCTATAGATCAGGACTTAAGGGTCACTCCTCAATATGAGGGTCCAAACTTCAAAGTCTTTCACTTTGTGGCCAAACTTTAGTCCAAGAGGGGACTACATGATAGTATGGTGTACATATAGCCTCGGGGAGGGGACGTTTCACCATTGGATAGAATGGACAAATGTGTAGTGAGTGGATAGAAGGTAATGTTACTATAGGACAAATCAATGGCAACATAAGGTTGAATGATTAGGACTAGGTAGTGGACAATTTGAATTGATGTTCATGATGCGAAACTAGGAAGGATTACTTGGAGTTTTGGGTTGATGAGGATTAGGAAGTTGAGTAGTTTTTTTTAATGATGAAGAATAGCTCATGAGAGAAGTTGGAAGAAGATTTTGGTGCAGAAGAACATTGTGTTTCTTTGTATTTGTTTTTTATTTCTTATTTTCAATTCCATATGGTTTTAATTTTTTTTATAGATTATTACAGATGTAATATTGGTGTGTATATGGATTTTGAAATAGTACATTTTGTTGAGTTTTACGTTTTGATTTTTTTTAGTTTGATATTATTACAGATCTTGAATATATGGAGAATAATATGTTGAAGAATATAATTAAGGAATAAAATAATGTCAAAAGATTAACATTTACCATACACCATCAAAGGTGTTTATTTTTGTCAAGTTTTTTTATTTCACACATTCAATTCACATCATTAAACATAGTGGTTAAACCTAATGATTAAAATTAGGCTAGACTTATGGTTAAACCTAATGATTAAACCTAATGATTAAAATTAGGTTAAACCTAATGGTTTAATCTAGTGGCTAAACTTAATGATTAAATCTAGTGGTTAAACCTAATTGATAAATCTAATGGCTAAACTTTATAGTTAAAATTTGGCCAAACCTAATGATTAAACCTTTACTAAATATATATTTTAAACATAATGACTAAACTTTGGTTAAATATAATGATTAAATTTAGGCTAAACTTAGTTGTTAAATATAATGGTTAAACATAGTGATTAAACTATACCTAAACTATACTTAAGTTATACCTAATGGTTAAATTTTAAGCTAAACCTAATGGCCAAATTTTTAATGATTCAACTTAGGTTAAATTTAATGGCTAAATTTAATGACAAAACTTAAACTAAACCTAATGATTAAAATTTGGCTAAACTTAGATAGGTAAGTGAATGGGTAGGTAAATAAGTTGTGCAAAAGTGAAAAAATATAAGTAGGTAGGTAAATAAGTAGGTAGGTAAGTAATAGGTAGGTGGGTGTGTGGGTAATAGGGAGGTAAGTAGCTAGTTAGATAAATAGGTTGGTGAATAGGTAGGAGTTAGATACATAAGCTAGCAATCCATGTCACATTTGATTAAAAAACATTGGCCATTTTGACTAAATGATTTGCTCAACTAAATAACATTGGCCATTTTAACTAAATGGCTTGCTCAACTAAATAACATTGGCCATTTTGACTAAATGGTCTACTTGATTAAATAATATTGGCCATTTTAACTAAATGTTCCATTTGACTAAAAACTGTTGGGTGAAAATATAGTAAAAGAAAGCAAGGCCAACAAGGTAAAAGTTTTTTATCGAGGATTACACATGACAAATGTCATTTATGTGTTGGTTTATAACTTTAAAATTTGTATTTTGGATATCTAATTTAACATTACTTGTTAGATATAATTACATTTTGATTAAAAATTGATTTTATATCATATATATTATGCATTCATGCCCTTTATCACATAAATATGAACAATTTTTTGTTAAGGCCACATTTTTAAAATCCATCATTTTCAAGATCAAAAGCATGTTTGAATCAAATGTGTTTAAATTGGTTATAAAAATAATTTTCATCAATTCAAGTCCTTTTGCCCTCCTAATCATCAATGTTAAAATCATTTCCAATTTTTAGAAGGAACGGTGCACATTTGGTAGAAAAAAAAAACATTTGAAAAAAATAAAAATTGTGCACTCTTGAGGTTTGAACTTTGAAAATGCAAAAACATTTTTGATTTGTGTGACACTTTGAACAAGTAAATTTTTCAATTAATGGAAAATATTTCAAAAAAAATTTATGACAATCCAAACTATTATATTTTTTTTGTTATCTTTCAAACGTTAAAAAAAAAAAAACACTTTTAAGGAGTGTCCATTCACTTGGGTGGCTCCTTTGATTGTGTTTTTACCCCATTGGCCATTTTGACTAAATTTGAACAACTTGACTAGATTATGTATCAAATAAATGAAATAGTCAAATTGATTTGTCAAAAATTATATGTGTCATTCAAGCCCTTAGCCTTTAGTCCAAATGTACATGCCCATTGGTGAAAAATTACAAATTAGGATCAACTTGAACCTTTTAAAAAACCGTGATTTGTAATAGTGATTTCTTTAGTTTTTTGCTTCATATTCCCACCCACAATCAATGATTTGACCACAAATACAATAGTTCATGGCATCCAAATGGTTTCCTACAAATGAATAGACATGTTGTCACCAACGACCTTGTATTGTCCAAAGCTCACCACCCATTACTTTCCTTGTGATGTAGTTGTTGGAATCTGGTACACCAAATTTGAAACATTGTTGTTCACATCATGTGCTACATCCTTATAAATACGCAAAGAACCTAGTTGGAACCCAACATAACACACATTGAACATTGCTCAGAAATGATAGTTGTACCAAATTCATCTATTAAGATTTTTGGTTCAAATCATATTTTAGCACAAAAGTGGCCATCATGTGGACATTTTCGTTGAAATTCAAAACAAGTTATGGGGAATATTTTTGAAATTTACATGCAAAACATCTTAGAATCAAATGCAAGTTGTTATGAAGCTCGGGGTTGGCAAACATTGAATTTGGGGGAAAAAAAATTCCTTGGGGAAAAAAAGTTGAAGCTTAATGTCCAATTATAATACAACCCTAGAAAAAATATATTGGGTACTAATTGATGAAAAAAATATTCACAACCCAAAATAATAATAATAATAATAATTGATTTATCTCAAATTTTAGTTTCAAGAACATCTCATAAGGGGAAACACCATGGCAAAATAAATCCAATTGTTGGGCTAATTGGTAAATAATTAATATCTAAAAAATGAAGAAAAAAATATTGATGACATGCAAATTGTAAAAGAAGGGCCATAGTATGGAAGATCAATGTTTAATAGTTAACAAAACTCTAGACACAAGATAATTCTTTTATGGTGTGGGTAGTGGCTAAAGATAATGTTTAAGTGTAAGCAATTAATGCATTTTAGAAAAAATAATTCTAACCTTATAAGGTTTGAACAATTGTGTTTTGCTCATGCATTTGTAGATAATTAGATAAAAGTGGTGGCCCAAATTTCACATCATTTTTATGAAATAAAATAAATGAATGGAAAGAAAAGGAACAACAAAATGCTTTAATATACCTTCAATTTGATCATCAAGGTATTCATAACATTATGTTGGGTAGGGACACTCCTTTTGGATTGAAGTACATTAATGGAGGAGGGAGAAGATGAAATGGATAGAACCTAACAACAAGTAATTTCTGGATCTAATTGTATGAAAGCAAATTAACACAATCGTGAAACCCCTATTCATGGTAGAAGTAACCCAACAACCAAGCTTCTAGTCCTTGTAAACTTAAATGAAATAAAAAAGAAAATGAAATTTAATTAGATTTATAATTTTTGGGGTTGGGAAAAATATATTGTTCATTAATATACTTTTGAAAGTATATGCAATGCACATATATAAATGTGAACTAAATTAAGAATGATATGAATTGCAATATCTAGTAGAAGTGTATATCATAGTTATGGTAAACTAACATGGCTTGGATCAATGAACATGTATCATGGGAATGTATGATCAATATTTCAGATGGCAATGCATCCCAAAATGTACCATAGGAATATCAAATGGTTATCAAAACAATATAAACTATTGTGATAATGTAGAAAAGAAGAAATGAACATCAAATTACAAATTTATCATGGTTAAATACCACGTTGAATTATGGGAATGTTTCATGGATATGTCTCATGGCTATATATCATGGAAAAGTTTCATGGAAAAGTTCATGATGTACCATAGCCCATATATGTAGTTTGGAATTGGAATATGTTTATGTACAAGAAGATCAAGAATTATTGACTCAATGAGGAATATCAACAATGGAAAAATGTTGGGAATGAATGGTTATGTGAGGGTGTTAAGAAAAGGATATAGGACAGTAAGCATATAGGTAGGTTGATATACATATACAAGTCGAAATGACATAATAGACAAAACAATGTGACAAAGTAGGCAAATCAATATGACAATATAGGCAAATCGGTATGGCAACATATTGTTATGACAACATAGTGTAGTAAATTTGTGGCAAGTCAATTTGCTAGAGAGTTAAGTAGTTATAATTGTTTTGCAGGGAGTATAAAAACACATTTCAACTGACTTGAAAGGATTGGATGGATGTCTTTATGATTATCTACTAAGGAAAGGAAGAGAAAGCAAGGAAAGGAGTGATGAGAGGAAGGAAAGGAGAAAAAAATTGTAGAGCTTTGTGATTTATGGAATTATAAAAGATGTTTTTTCTTCCATTCTTTGTGTTTTAGCATTGTATGTGGATTTAATTGAATGAATATCTAGACTTAGAAAGGATTGAATGTTGTCCTAGTTAGTTAGTTTACATGGTATTCATTTTAATGGAGTAGGACAAGGACCTAGTAATGATATATAGAAATTTAATTCATGGAATATCAAAATTAACACCTACAAAATTATATCACCAACATTTGGTGATTGTGTTGGGGATAATTCAATTTGTTGTTGGAGAAATTGCAAGATTCAAAATGTAATTTCTCCAAATTCATGTGAAATTTTATACATTATAATTAAGTTAATGGAAATTGAAGAAGAGAAAGTGGAAATTGATGAAATTGATTTGGGATTTTGCTTGATACATGCTTTTTATAGGGTATTACCTTATGGATACATAGATTTAATGGGGTTTTATAGAATTGAAAGAAAACATAGTAAAGTGAATAAGATGATTGTTTTGGGGGCTAAACAAGTATTAGTTTTTCCAAATTTATTCACTTATTATGAACAAGACATGGCAAAATCAATGATACTTCTAGATTATTATAATAATGTGTATGAAGGACATTATGAAAAATGGTAGATTATGACTCTTGTTGAATGAATGGATGAAAGAAATTATAACTATATAAGAAGTTAAACAAATATTAAGAATAAAATGTAGTTATGGGTGGAATGTTCATAATTAAATGAATGGGGTAATTTTAAAGAAAAATTTAAAACATTGTGTGAAAACATACAAGAATTGATTATTAAGAAAATACATGGTGGCACTGAAGGCAGTGTGTACAACATAGATCACTAATTATTAATGCTTCAGAATTGACAAAATATAGAAGATGGTTACTAATAATTGTATGCATAATCACATTAATTCCTATAAAGAAAGTTTTTGTAATGCATCATTCAATTTAGTTCCTTGACATAAAAGAATTTATTGGACCCAACATTAATGCATTAATAGAAAATGGGATGCCAAGTGATATGCTTTGGGCACCTAGGTCTACGGGTTTTGAATATGTCATGAAAACAAGAGGGAGTGAGGAATACATATTTGAAATAATTTAATCAAAATGATTTTGGTCTATAGTCATGATTCCAAAATTGTATGGGAATCAAAAATTGGGAGTAGTAGTAGAAATGGTTATAGAAGATAAACATGACTTTCTATTTGGAGCCTATGTTGAATAGAGATAGAAAAGGGAAGAGAAAAATAGATTGACAGATTGGAGAAAAAAAAATCATGAGGAAGCTAAAAGGCTACTATTATTACCCAACAATCTATTACACATAATAGATGGAGAGGTCTTGGCATAATTTTTTAATCACTAACAACATATCAAGTACTTGAACCTATAGAAGAAGAAGTAGTAATTATTGTTGTTCAAATTGATGTTGAGGAAGTAAACAAATTAACAAGTGATGGAACTCAATAATCTATGCAAACGAGCTCACTGAATGTTGATCATGAATATCAAGAACCAACTGAAGAATTGAATATGTTGTTATTGAATACACCAAAGATTATTGTCAATGCATATGGAAAAATTGACAAGGTGATAGAAGAGGGGTGGCCTTGACTACCAAGATGGAAAGCTGATAAAATATCCGTGAGAACTATGAGTGACAGTAGATGTAATGACCAACCACTAGAAAGAAAACTATTTGGAACAACTCCAAGTCCTAATTTGTTTAATACAAGAATTTTGTCAATTCGGCAACCAGCAATGCTACAACAGTGATGAATGTGAATCCACTCATGGTTGTTGTACTTGTTAATGTTTTGTGCATTCAACTATCAAAGTATCATGACAATGATGATCTCGTTATATATATTCGACAACTAACTAAAGTATGTGTGACTAATGGAAAAGATACAGATGATCATAAACTACAATATTTTCCAAATTTTCTTAGAGAGAAAGTTGTTGATTGGTTTGCCAAGTATGAGACGGTTCATCCAACGATAATATGGGATGAAGTACAATGGGCTTTCATCAGTTGATTCGATGAGATTCGTAATGAAGGACAAGCGGTTGCATCTTTGAAATATGCAAAACAAAAGAAATATGAATCTATAGAAGATTACTATGATAGATTTTTACAACTTTGTGCGGTTATTCCATAGTGACCACATGATATTTATTTAAGAGAAGCCTTTAGAGAAGGATGGTGAACCAAACTTTAAATGGCCGTTATAAGTATGTCGTGAAGAAGTTTGGTAAAAGTAGCAAAGTCAACAATTATGATAACAGAATAAATGTTAGTAAGAAAGAAAAACTATATTGAGATATCACCAAAACTCTAATAGTGAAGAATCAGAAGATTTTGAAGAAGAAAAAAACAAAGACCAAAGAAGAAAAAAACAAAATATCATTTTGAAATGATTAAAAGAGGTGTGTGTTGTCAAAATTGTTATAATGAAGGACACCTTACAAATGAATGTAAATTATTGAACAAATTTTGCTAGATATGCAAAGAAAATGATCATAATACTCATCACTGTCCCAACAAAGCAGTGTCCAAAAGATGTCCTTCAAGGAAAGTTGTTTTAATGCATGTGGTACACGCAGAAACACCAATTGTGCAAGGGCAGAAACAATTACAAAAGTATAACACACCAATTGATAAGAAGTAAGCATATTATGAATAGAAGTGACAAGTCGACAGGAAAGGTCAATTTGATGAAGGTAAGTGAGTCATAGGGTGTTGACAACACTTTAGACAAGGAAAAATTGACTTATCTAAAGAATCAAAACATAATGATTATACAAAATGTAGCAACAAACCAAAATAAAATGTTTGAGATAGTGAATGGAGTTAATATGAACTTAGTGGCAGAAGCTACAAAAATAATTATGAATTCAAAATTGGAAATGAAGTTGGGACAAATGATGAGAATTTGTCTTCAATTAAGGGGGATGGTGGAAAAGTCCTCAATCAAAATGAAAGAAGACCATGTTGCATATGCTTGCAAAGTAACAACAAAAGTTGAAGATTTTGATGAAACTATGCCAATTGTTCAAATTTGGGTGGGAAGTTTGAAGTAAAGGATGTGTTATTGGAGGATGGCTTTGGTGTGAACATTATCTCTAAAAGTTTAAAAAAGAAAATTGGATTGAGAAGACCTCAATCGATTCCATTTGTGGTGCAAATGGCTAACCATGGAAGGTGCAGCCAATTGGTTTGATTAAGAACTTGAAAATCAACTTGGCATGTTGTGATTACAAAATTTTAGTCATTGTGTTGAATATGGAGAATGGAGTGGAAGCTTATTCCATGTTATTAGGACATCCATGGTTAAAATTGGCCAAAGCTCATCACAGCTGGGGTGATAGTACCTTCATTATTATTTCAAGTGAACAAACTGTGATGTTAAGTACAATAAAATGAATCATTATTAATTCATCATTATAGCCGAAAAATTTAGATGATGAAATTAACGGGAAGAAGGATTGTCAGTACGAGAAGAGGAACAACTTTATAATGTAGTACCATAATTATGGCATATAGGGGAAGTAGTGCTTGAAGGACTATATTTCTTAAAAGAAATAGATTATGGTATGTTACAACTAAAAGAGAAAGTCGATTATCTAGTGTATTTTTATGAGCACCAACCAAGGGAAGCTTTAATATTTGACGAAGTTGCCAACATCATTGTCAAAGATAAAAGGATTGCTACTTGGACAATGACAGCTAAAGAACAATTATTTAAATTCAAATTGGGAAGCAAAGAATAACCAAAAGAGGTATTAATTAATGTCATACTACTAAGTGTATTTCAAGCACAAATTTAAAAAGTGTTGATGGAGTACAAAAATGTTTTTGCATCAAGTTATAAGGAATTAAAAGGAATTCCAAGAGAAGTATGTGAGCATAAAATTGAATTGATGGTGAATGTTTAACCTATTAAACAAAAGCAATACAAAATGAATCCAAATTATGCATTAAAGGTTAGAGAAGACCTTGATAAATTATTAAACATTGGATTTATATATCCTCTTGAAACCACTCAATGGTTATCCCCTCTAGTAATTGTGCCAAAGAAAAATGGCAAATTATGTATATGTGTATATTATTGAAAATTAAATGCCCAAACCAAGAAGGATCCATTCTTGTTACCTTTCTTGGATTTAGTTCTTGATTCAATGGGCTAGACATAAAATGTACTCATTTATGGATGGTTATAACAATTATAACCAATGTTGGGCAGATATAAATTTTTTAATATTTGAAGGTTTCGATTATTATTATTATTATTATTTAAAATTCATTGTAATATCTTGTAAGGATATCATTAAAAAAATAAAAATCATGCTAGATTTTAGTACGACCGGATATTCATCACCATTAATATCCGTTGGATAACCTAACATTCCAAATAACAAGATAATTTTTTTTCGAAATTATTTTACAAATTACAAGTCCAAAAGTTCATCTCACTCAATTCACCTTCATGTTGTTCTAATTTTTCCTTTAAAGCAAGATCAACCTCAATCAATTTTATCAAACTAGAAGGTGAACTACAACCCACCCTACGATCACTAGGCCAATTTTTACTAACAAAAATTATTTGGTTGTAAGCAACATCTCCCCAAATTTGTAAGAATTCTAGCCAATGAAAAAATTCTTTTAGTTTCTATTTGAGAACCAACAATGCCAAGAATTTGACAAGCAAGAAATGCAAAGTTGGAAATAGAGACTTATGTTTCACCCACCATTCTAAAGGACATTTAATGTCCTTGACATTCACTTGAAACCTTTTAAGCATCAATGCAACTCCTTGTTCACCACCTCCTTTGTTGGTTCACCAGTTTTAGTAGACATTTCAAAAATGTTCAAACTGTTTTTTTCATCAATTTGCATATTTGCCACAAGTCCAAATTCTACCATAAGGTGGAAGACGTGGTAACATTTCAAAAACATAGGAAATAAAAATTATTGATCATACTATTCACAATGGAAACAATTTGTTCTTGACCAATAAGAGATGAAACCAACCTTAGACTTTTAATTCTAAGGTCTAACATCAGGGACAACATGTTATTGTTTTATTTCCTTCATATTTCTTAAAAAATGAAAGAAAACCATCTAAAACGCCACATATTTCTCTTTTAATGTTGGATGCAAACAACGATAATTCTTGGGCTACAACATAATCATCAATTAAATCCTACAAGTTAATTGAAATTCCATATTCTTCTTTAAGTTTTTGGCTCATAATGATTGTTACATTCAAAGCATTAAAAAGTAACCAATGCCCATAAGATTAGTTTAACACACAAGTACTTACAACTAAAGATAAAATATCAACAATTATTTGAGATATGTGCCAAGTTAAAGGTGGAAGGACATGGTTAATAACCTTCACTGTAGTTTATCAACTATAACATAAGACAATTGCTACCCCGAATTGTAATGCTTCTTGAAATAGGATGATTTTACTCGTAACTTGCAGAAGTAGATCAAGGATCAACAAAAAAAACTTACAATTAAAATAAACTAGAAACGATAGACTTGCAAAAATGGAGCAAAAAATTAAATGTTTGAAAACCAAACTAACCTTGTTTTCATTGGAATGTTTAATTTCCTAGGTCTCAAACTAGCTTCAATGCAAGCTCTATTCCATTCTTGACAACCTTTACCATATTTCTTTGGCTAAGTAATGCATTTCTACAAATTTGCTTGGGCAAATTTAATAGACACATATTTCAAGTTTTTACAAACTTTGTCATTAGTTGTGGCATATTGGCATGCTTTGGAAAAATCATGACCAAAACAAATTCCCTGAAAGCTTTCTTCCAAACCTAAAGATTCATATTTAACAACAAACTTCAAAGCATTAGTCAATGTATTTAAATTTGAACCTTCATCCTTCACATATGTTATGATTTTATTTCTCAAGCCATATGCATCTAAAAGTTTAATAAGATTTCTAGCCAACGTTTGTCATGTAGTTGCAACAATTTCAAACAAACCAAGAGTAACATGTTTTGGATTCCAATTAGATCCCCAAAAATTTATGACCAAGACAAACACATCATGTGCACCCTTGGACATCCGCAAATCAAAAATTGGCGATAACATAACTATAATCATTTAGCAAAGGAAAAAATATGTTTATTTAGTTTTCTCCACCAATTCAAGCAAAATAGTGTTTAAGAATAATTTTCAAGAGGGAATTGCAAACAAGGACATAATTGTAACACTAAATGTTTTAACCCCAAACTTTCCACAAATTGCAAAGGCAAATAATTTTGCACTATTAAAAGTGCAAGATTTTCCATAAACATCTTTTGTTCCACATCATCTTTCTTGAAGGGATCTTTTGAAGCAAAAATTCAAATATGGAAAAATTGGAAATATGAAACCTTTTTTTTATAGATTGTTTCTCAACATTTTCTTTTCCTTGATTATTAATTTCTTCTTGAAACCTTTTATAAATTGCTGAATTATTTGCATCAAGATGTTTTTGCAGACATGTTATGCCACTTGTTTTTTAATATGTCACCATACCTTTCCTTAATTGTTTTTTTGAATTCACAAAAAAATAGGTTGAGAATGACATAATAAACAATGCATCATTTGAAGAACATTCAAGTTTACAATCAAGTTATCATCAACACAATAAAAAGACCAACAAAGTGCATTTATATTATGAGGACACCATTTTTTTTGAGTTTGCAACTATTGCAAAATCTATTTAGTTTTCTTTTCATCAAATTCTCCTCACACTCTACATACTTTAGTTTGTAGACTTGGATATTCTTTTTCTTCCCTTACTTGATTAACTTCAATTTCATCATTTATGCATATTATGTATATTTTAGTTTGCATTGTTTGATTATTAAATTCATTTGACCCTTCCATTTTCCACAAGTGTTCTACAAGGCCAAATGATCGAGAAACTCATGAAACAAATACAAGGTTTTATTGTGTGTGTGTGATGTGATGATATTGCTCTTATGCATAACTGAATATGATGCAAAACATTTACAAGCAAACAAAGATTAAAAAAACTACAAAACAAGCAAATATATAACATTACAAAGCATCTACAAGTAAGCAAAAAATAATATTGTAAAAGAAGTAAGCAAAGATAAAATTGTCAAAAGTACAAGGGTTTAAGTTTGTCTCCAAAACAATTTATAACAAACCCTACACCACAAACCAAAAGCCAAAAAAAACAAAACAAAAAACAAAAACAAAACAAAAAAAAGACATGAGATAAATATATATATATATAAATGGGAATAAGCAAAGGGAAAAATACTTAGTGAAAAATATAGATTTTTGATTATTGACTCCCAACCGCTCCCAATTCTTGCAAAAAGGAATGCAAGGGGGTACTGTAAGATTTTTCAACAAATAACAACACACCAACATAAACAACATGAAAAACCTTGTACCTAAAATATAAAAGTAGCCCAAGAGGAAAGTAGTAATGCAAAGAGGAGAGCAACAACATGAAGAAGAAAGCCAAACAACATGCAAAAGAGAGCAACATCATGAAGAGGAAAGCCAAGTGCATGAAAAGGAAAGCAGGAGGAGGAGAATAACAACATAAAAAGGAAAGTAATAACACAGAAAGGAGAACAACAAGCGAAAAGGAGAGCAATACTATGACATGAAGAGGAGAGCAATAGGGCAAAGAGGAGAACATTAGGGCAAAGAGGAGAACATTAGGGCAAAGAGGAAAACAATAGGGCAAAGAGGAAAGTAGTAGTGCGAAGAGGAGAATAGTAACACGAAAAGGAAAGCAAAATGCAAGGAGAGGAAAGTAGAATGCGATGAGAGGGAGAAAGGAAAAAGTGGGGCCCAAGTTGAGTTTGAGCCCCATATTATTTTAGATTTAGGGTTTTTGTTTTTTTAGGTCTAATGGCGGCACCCACAATAAATTTTTCCCTTGTATTGCCTACACTAACACCCACAATTTTGTTTTGATCCCCTTAACAACTTACACCCTAAATTTAAATCCTTCTCATATCCATATTCGGGCATGGATTTAATATATGCCTTGGATATCATATTTTCAAAAAAAATTATGTTCAGATATTATATGACCGGATATCATTATTTTGATATCTAGAAATAAGGATATCACTTTGAATATCAAAATTTTTGATATCCAAAGGATTTCAAAAATGATATCCTAAGAAATATTAGGTTAGGATATCCGGATTTTCAGATATTCACCCAACACTGGTTATAACCAAATTAAAATGGCAAAAGAAGACAAAGAAAAGACAACATTTATTTCAAAATGGGTGCGTGTGCATATAACATTATGCCATTTGAACTATGTAATGCTCCTGCCAAATTTTTAAAAAATGGTGACCAAAACTTTTTAAGGAATATTTGAATAAATTTGTGTAAATATTTTGGGACAATTTTAGTATATGGAAGTAAAAAGGACCATTTAGGTCAATTTTAAAAATGTTTGGAAAAATGTAAATGAAATGGCATAAATTTTAACCCAGAAAATGTGCATTTTGTGTTAATTTGGGTGTTTTACTTGGACACATTGTTTGTAGTGATGGAATATTAGTGGATCCCCAAAAAATTATTGTAATCATTATAATGCCAATAATAGTTAATGTAACAGAAATAAAAAGATTTTTGGGAACAATTGGTTTCTATCGACGTTATTTCTGAGACTTTGCCAACAAAGCGTCACCCATGTGTAAACTATTAAAGAAATATGAAAAATTCAAATGGATTGAAACTTGCAATAAATCTTGGGAGTGGATGAAATCATTTATGACATGTTTGCTAATATTGATGGTACCAAACTAGAAAATCGAATTCCATGTGCATATTGATGTATCAAACTTTGTTCTTGGGGTTATGTTAAGTCAAAACCCAGATAATACCATTGACAGACAAATATACTATGCCAGTAGACTTATGAATAGTGTAAAAAAAAACTATACAACAACTAAAAAGGAAGTTTTGGCAATGATATATGCTGTGAAGAAATTCAAACACTAATTGTTAGGAAATAATTTTATTTTCTTTGTAGATCATCAGGGACAGTAATAGGTCAAATTACAAGATTGATGCACCCCCAAACTCCTTGAAAGATTCAAATGTGAGTCCCAAAGTGAAAACATCAAAAGGAGTTGAGGCATGCTCCTTAATTCGTCACATTTTTGAGGTAAGAAGGGCATGCTGGAATTTGGGGATAGGGATTAGGACGAGTGACAAGCATGTCAATTATTCATATCAATTTGCACAAACCAAAAAATAAGTTGATTAATGCATAGTTGGAACATTTTTGGTGCAAAGACGAGCCATAGACATACACGAATTCATAAAATTCTTCATGGCCCAGACTTGGGGGAAACCACCACCTTCCCCCTTATAATATTCTTTGTGGTTCGCCATGGGGCTACACCCAAATGACGTTTTTTTCGAGACTCCCAAGTTGGGAGTTTTGCAATTCCCGAAATTGGGACTTCCGCCACTTTGGACACCCATAACTTCTTGTGTAGACCTTTGATTGAAATGAGGTCTAAATCAAAGTTGTATCCCTTGTTGATAGCTTTCCAACAATATGTAGCACGCCTCCTACAAGCATGTAACTCAGGGCGATTCCTGATTTTTCATGGTCAAAAGTCAAATTGACATTTTGACTCATGACCCTTCTTTCAGCCATAACTTGTGTCGTAAGTACTCAAATGGATAATACAAGCCCATTTTAGATGTTTACATTTTAAGAGCTTTCCAATGATATAAGGAAATTCTCAATTCAATGAGTTTTAGCCCTTCAGATTGCTTTAAAAAAATTTAGGAGTTCATTGGGACTCCAATTTCCAAGGTGGGAGTGCACTTGGGAGTATGTGGGCTCACTCCCTCACACTCTCTCATGCTCCAAAAGTGTATGTGATTCTTGGGTTGCATTCCCGACCCGCACCTTTCAATTCCCTTGCCTTGGTCACGAGCCCAAGGTTAGGGTCGTGACACAAATGACTTTTATGGTTACAAAAATTTGATTTAAAAGTTATTTACAAATTGGGTAGAGTCCATTTCTTACTGGATCATCTGTCCAAAATTAGTCATGGGGAATTAATAAAAGGAGTAGATGATTAGTTACTTGAGGTTCATATATTTAATGTAGGAATCGATTAGTATGGACCAATCATAAAATATCTAAAGAAAGGATACTTTGATAGCAATGTACCTAAAGAGGAAAATAGTCAAACTATCATCAAAGCTAAGCCCTACACATTATATGATAGGCAATTGTATAAATTAAAATTGGATGGGGTTCTACAACAATGTTTATTTCTAGGGGAAATGTTTAAGGTAAAGGAAGACTTTCACCTAATGGGCATTTTGGCACGAATACTATTGTTAAAAAAATAATTATTTTAAGGTTATTGGTGGCCCATATGCATAAAGATGTTGTTGAATTATGTCAAAATTGTGATATTTGCCAATGCTTGGAGCCCATACGACAAAGTGGTAAAGGGCCATTCAAATTGGTTATGGGATTTGAGCCTTCCATGAAATGGGGTCTTGATTTTATGGGATTAGTCAAACCGGTAGTAAGATATACCAAAAATCAATATATCATAGTAGCAACTAATTATATTACTAAATGGGTAGAAGTGCAAGCACTTTGTGACAACATGGCTAAAAACATCGTTAAATTTATTTATGAACAAGTTATTATTCGCTTTGGCTATTCAACCCATCTTGTAAGTGACCAAGGCAATCATTTCATTAATAAAACTATTGAAATACTTGTGAAAGAATTTATGATTTCACATCATAAGTCAACTACCTACTATTTGCAAGGGAACAAGCAAGCCAAGTTGACTAACAAAACATTGGTTAAAATATTAACCAAACTCGTAAATGCAAAGCAAATAGATTGGGATGTAATATTAGTCACTGCTCTATGGGCATATCGGATGGCTCAATATACACCTTTTGAGTCCGTTTACGATATTCAACCAATTATGTTGACATAATTTGTAGTACCAACTAAAAGAGTTTGTGACTTACCACGAGAAGATCTAGACAAAGCTATCTAGGTAAGGATGGAAGATTTATTTAGATTGGGTGCAACTTTTTGGCAAGCTGGAAAAAATTAACCATATTCAATTGTTGTGCAAAGAACAAAGGGATGAGAAATGGGAGGATAAGAAGTTTAAAGGAGAGTTTGTACGAAGGATGCTTAAAATTACAAAAATAAAGGGAGGTAAATTTATGTTACCTTGGAAAGGTCTTTTTAAAATATAAAAAATGTTTGATAACAACACAATGGAGTTGTCAACCATAAGTAATGAGGGGGCAAAGAAAGTAAATATTAATAAACTAAAGGTCTACCGTCATAATAATGCACCAACCAATGTAATAATAGTGATTGTTACAATTGATACAAGACCTGGTGGTAAAATTTAAAATAGGCATAAAAAGAAAACCAAAACCTAATTTTCCACCTAAGTTGCATACCAAACCAAAGAATCTACCTCAGACTAACCCAAAACCTAGAAAAACATTTAATGGGGATGATATTGAGTGGATTGAAGAAGAAGATTTAAGAAGTGGCATAACAAGAACGTCTAAAAATGTAAGAATAAGAAAATTCAATTATAAAAGAGGGAAAAAAGAATAGTACCAATACATCCAAGAAATTATGTAAATGAAGAAGAGGGCAATAAAAATAGAAAAGTTGGTCTAAAGCCTAGGCTAGTTTGTGCAAAGGAAACAATGCATGATATGCTCAACATGCCCATGAATGAATTGCATCTTGTATGGCTTTTAAAACAATTATTATGTCATCAAGAGTTAGCATAATTGAAATCAATCAAGCATAGATACCACATGTGGAAGGACTACACACAAAGAGATAATGAACGGATTGCTAAATGGAATGTAAGAGCAAGAGAAGTGTGTAAGAGAGAAATCCGTAGTAAAATAGTAGCTGCAAAACAAAGAGTGTTAGAAGATATTTGATTCAAGCCATATTTTGGGAAATTTAGCAAAAAGGAGTTTGTAGAAGAGTATGTACAGAAACGACACACTTCTTGATTTGCAACCCTAGACAAACAAAGAACTTCTTATCAACCACCAAACTAGAAAGTGAGAAAGACTAGGGAGGAAGAAATTGGAAGTGAAGAGGATAATAGTTTTGGAATGACAACACCTAAGAGTTTTGATTTTGAAGACGTGTGGAGTTCTAATCACTCGCATTTAAGCGTGAAAGATTGTTGAGAGAAATTGTGTTGAGTGGAGGTGCCTGTTGGGAAAGGAGAATTTTGAGCTTTTTAGGAGGAACGAGACAATTGCGACTACACTCTGGAGTCAAGTCTGTTGTGAATTTGGGAGTGTATGAAGGCAAAGTGAGAAAAGAGGTTTTTTTCCTACATTTTCAAGAAGCAAGAGCAACTAGAGAAAGAGGTGATTCTTCTAGGGCTTGACTATTTCTTTGTCGGGATATATAGAGAACCTTAGGAGTTGCCTTCCAAAACTTACATTGCAATCTTTTGGAATCGGGAGTTCAAATTGTATAAAGAATAGAACTTCATAGTGGGTAAAATGAAACATGAGATGGAAGAGAGTAGTGGGGGCACTACTACAAAGCAACGCCCAGATGTCACACTCTTACTTCTTGGTGTATTGCTGCCATTCAGGAGCATGTGGATCAAAGGCATGTGCATACATGATCAATGAGTCCTGCTCAAACTCTTCATCACATACTTTGATGCTACGGCAAGACCCTTGTACTCAGAATCCAGTCTGTGGACATGTACAAAACATTTGTGCCACATTTAAAAACAAAGTTTTCATGGCTTGCAATTTGCATTTCTCCCACTATAGGCAGAAGACTTCTTCTACTGTGCTACTCGGTTGTTGGGAAGGTGAGCAGATTACATTTACAATGCCACTTATTGCTGCAAGCATAGTTTGCATTTCACTAAATACGTGATTAAGTAAAGCAGTTGAAGCCACCCAATTGAAGCTTTCCCAGATGCTACCCTTTCAGTGGTGTATTACGAAGGATAGAACACAGCAAGAACCCTTTGCCTTTTAGCACCAGACTTGTGTAGACTTAGCTTTGCTTCTTGAACAGGGGCATCTCAATCAAACAAGTGCATATGGTGTTAATCAGTCCAGATTCTGTTCATAAGTTACTTTGACATCATTAGTATCTCAATCGAAGACCTATACATGGTATTTAATCAGTCCAGATCCTGCTCATAATCAGGTACTTTGACATGACAATTATCCTTTAAAATCGTAAGGGTCCAATTAGTACACAGCAGATTGCTTCAAACATTCATCTGTCAGATTTTGAAGACATGCGGATTTTGCTCAAAAATTGACTCACTATGACTGGAAGCCTTCTGACATGATAACTGGTTGATGAGAAGATGATAGGACTCCATGTTCGACCCTCACCTATTGCTGCAAGGATAGTAATGTGCTCCTGTCTCTCATGTGCATTAAGTCAATCTGCAGCAATCTCTGATAGATTAACTGAATAGGAAGCAATCTGCATTTCTTCACTTGGAGGAATGCCCTGCAAACTGTTATGTGGTAAGACGACTGCAAGTTGAAGAATTCGTTTTTGGCAGAGCATTACTGGATTGGGGATGCGGAGAATTCGAGCAGGCTGTTCAGGTCCTGCAAGGAAAACGCGAATAATGGTGAACTGATCACCATGAACTTGCCCAAATTCCCATTCTCGATTTGAAATCTCAAACCAATCCTTGTCTTGGGAACGTGTTGCCTTCACCTCCACAAACTCTTGCTGTCCAGTCTCAGTTGTGACTATAATATCAAAAGCTGCTCCTGTCTCTCCATCCTCATTTACCCACTTTACATGTGCTGGTCCATGTTTACCAGCAAGATACTGAGACACTAGTGCCTCCCCTGCCCGCCCTGTCATTTGTCGTTGCTCACTTTGTGGGTCCAGAACAAGCTGCTTCTTCACCTGCACACAATGTCACCTTCATTACAATGCAACCTACTAGATGCAGACTGTTGTTTTAGCCACGACAAGTAGTCCTTAAATAATGGCACCATAGTTCATTACTTCCTGTCATTTCACTTGAACCTGTACCTACACACACAATCATGTTTCTCAAGACTTACCAGAATGTCTGGCATTTGTGTGTTGGTGCTGTTAGTAATGTTTGCATTTGGTGGAACTTCTTCCACAGTACATTGGGCTGCAAGCCCCAACTTCAGATCCTGGGACTTGGAATGAAATTCAGCACCATTCAAGCTTCTGTTGGCTTTAGTACTTATGTCTTGTGTGCCATCTCCTGTCAAGCAGTCTGTGGGTCCTTTCAGCAAGCTTTTAGTAGTTTCTGTTTGCCTGTCATCAGGTACAAACTTGGCAGGAGCCTTGTTCCTTTCAACTACAGATGACAATGTGTCACCCAGCTCACCCTTCTTAATAGATAAGGCTGCAGTTGATTTGATGGTGGGAAGTGGTATCCAGGACTGAGGAGGCCACCCAGAGTATGAATGAGACACCTTTGTCTTCCTGGGCATGGTTTCTTCAAGCTTTTTAGCATGTCTCTGTATGTACACCTCAGCAGACACCATGGCTGCAGAAGTACCAGAAGTGGCTACATCTGAAGGGATGTCATTCTGGATACTGACATCAAGAGCCCAGGGGACCATTCCAGCAGGAAGTGGCTGAATGCCCTGTATATTGACAACATTTGACTCGACAACAGTCTCTGATGAACCCAAGGAGGCCATCAAGGTTATCATATGCAGGAAGTTGGCAAGCTGCAGGTTGGGTTGACCAGAGAAAAAGAACCTTGAAAGTTCGGCATAAACCATACAGTGATCTTCAGCTTGAGCAGCTGCAACGTGCAGTGTACTGCCCTGCAGATCCCACTTACACTGCTTAGTCTGGGACCAAGAGACAATGATAAAGACTGGGACTTGACATTCTTCTAGAGGACACAATCAGAGGTAAAATGAGAAAATAGCAAATTGAGGGCAACTTTAAAGTCTAGATCATCTCATGTTCTTGTGGTCTGGGGAATTCCTAGATGTGAATGCTTGTCAGAGCATAGAGGAGTAAATTGGATGAATATAGGCAAAAAGAAACAGACCTGAAGAAGGGCACCACATTCAAGACGAGAACGGGAGCAGTGCCGACCTGACTGAAGAGTATACCGGAAATACAGTTGGTCTACCACCACACATTGCAGCTTCTTCACTTCCTCTGCAAAGTGCGAATTCTCTAGACTGTTGTAGTGCTCATTGTGATGTTGCAACATATAACGTTGTGCATAAGGCAGTGCCCAGGAAATGTGTGCTTCAATTCTACAAGCATCCTGTGACCCGTATGAGATAACTTCCCGCTCCACTATCTGAAAAACATGTAAAAGTGACAAGTAACCCTCTGTCATGTATAACAACTACACAGCTACAGGAATTGAAAATCCATCAGAGACCCTCTTCCAAGGGAAGTCCTGGTGTTCCATAAAGATGTCCACTTTCTAACATTAATTTGCTTTATCATACAGTGACAACAGAAAAGCATGATGAAGATAAATAACCTGGGATAGGAGTGGGATGCCCAATGCCTCCAGAAGAGGCTGTACAGTCTGCCTGGCAGCAGGCTTGGTCCGCCTAGCTTTGGATCGTTCATGAAAGTAGGAATCATTCAACTGTAAAAAGTGGAGTCCCTCAACTGCAGCATCAGGAAATTCCTCTGCAATTTTTGTATCATCACACACACACACCACACCTACATGATCATTCAAGGACACCCATTTGTTTTGAGTCGTGGGTAACACTGCGCAATCTGGGTCTTGGAGCTGAGATTTCCACTGCTGCACATCTGTTTCTGTTACTCGTCCACATTCTATCTCCCATGACAATGCTGCATACACTTCCATCACCTGCGGGTTCACACCCAAAAAATTGCAAAAAAACAAAACCACTTATTGAAGAGATCTTGCATGACGTGTAGACCCTAAACTGAAATGATGAGTGAACTTGGAGAGAAGCAAATGGAACACAGTGATTCATACTATACAATAATCACCTGATCAAATGCCAAAGTGGGGGGTGCAGCAGCAGCAACGCCACGAAGGACTTTGATATATGTACTGAAATTGGGTCTTTCTTGAACTTGACAGTCCCTAACAAAGAATGACTTCAGCTCTGGGTAGAAACTGCTCAGCACTTTTACACGAACATGCTGCTCAGAACCTGAATCTACAGATGGTGATATTTCTTTGGAACCAGCCTTCTGAGCTTTGTCGGATATGGAAACCAGGGTGTTGAGTGCAGCTGTTGGATCATTCCAGCATACATCACCCACAGAATAGAAACTTCCACGTAGAACTTGCTCACGTGCATTACCCCACTTCAAGGGCACAAAAATTGAAGGACACAATTTAAGGGTTGCCAACACAACATCTCTGTCTGTTGACATTCTTTCTGCCAGGAATGAGTACAGTCTTGCCATTTGTGCCACACTGCAGACCACCAAAAGAACTCCCAGGGTGAAAGTCTTGCAAGTACCCTTCTACAGCTTACTTCAACATATGTGAAAACATTATAAGACAAGAACACAGTAATTGTGCCCAGTTCTTCAGCAAGACTGTACCTTGCTTCAAAAGGTTGCTTCCTATCACCCAAATGATGCAGAAGAGAAATACAGTCATTCACAGTCACTTGGGTACGCAGGCCAAGGGCTCTCATGAACTCCATGCTCTGTATCTGTTCCATAAATTCCACAGCAAAACAAAAAGCACAACTGCATCAAAAATATCATCCTCAGTAACAAAAAATGCAGAGAGTTGTAAGCACTTAAACCTCAATGTTACTTCAAGTTTAGAGTATCAAAATTCATTGTATCTACAAAATACTCCCAAAGGGAAGCAGTGCCAACCTGAGGGATGGCATAATGAGCATGGCTTCCCAAAAATCTTTCAACAGCCTCACATTGTTGAAAAAGTGCAGTGGGTGTATGCAGCTGTCCATCCAAGCTGGACATAACCCACTTTAGATTCCGTACTTGCATTACCCACGATGCCTCAGTTTCCCCCCTCCATGCATCCTTGGTGTCTTCCAACCGCCTGTATTTTGCTCTCCAAGAAGATGAAAACTTGGTGCTCCACAGTTTATCAAGGGCCAACAAAAGGCTTGCACACTTTTCAGCCTTTCCAGAGGCCTTTTTCCCCTTCTCTTTCACAACTACGTCAACAAAACTGCACACCGCAGTCACTATGTCTATGAGTTCTGGTGACTCCCAATCCTGGACAATCCAGCCACCCTGAGGCCCACCATCTCCCTGCCAGATCACATTTTGCCATAAACTTGCAGCCTTGTCTGATACTTGTCTCTCTACGGGCAGCACCTTCACAAAATCCATCACCCCGAGACCACTCAAAAACTTCCGCCAGCTTCCAACATCAGATGTCATGTCATGAGGAGAAGAAAGTTGAAGATAGCTGGTGTCAACCTCATTCCACTCCACTGAAGTACCCTCCAGAATACTTTGCACATCAAAGGGGTTGCCCATTGCAAGACCAAAATGGATATTACCCTTGTTCAACCGGCAAAGTCCATTGCTTGTGAGAATAACGGCATTTTCCTTGAGTTGCATATATATCCTATCATTCATGCATTTAGAGCAACCAGATTGTAAATGCCACTTAACATATGCTAAGTACTGCACCACAAGATGTGTGTCTCTTCCCAAGCAATTTGCCTCTGCCATAGCTGGCAGCACATGGTTCCTCACCACCTCATGAGCTGACATGGGCATCACTCCCAGCTGCTGCAGCATTCTCCTAACCTTTCCTGAGTTTACAAAATTAATCCCCTTGGAAGAGCCCCTTCCAGCTTTGAGCACTATGCTACCTTCACCTTCATGTTCATTCATGAATAAGAGGGGATCTGCAGTTCTAAGTTCTGCAAAAATGAGTGGATAGCAAGAAAGGGAATCATCAGTGACATACCTATTTTCAATTCCATGACTAGAAAACCAGATGGTTCCATCTGTTAGAGAAGAGAATGATCCATCAACTAACGGGATGAATTGCAAACTCTGAAGATCTCCTAACAAAGAAGCTTCCTTGTCCTGCTGTGACATAATGTGGGTTGTCTGTTGTTTGACAAGCAAGGAGTCATGAAGAGCAATCAACCAAGTTCGAACCCACTCTAGACCCAAACTCTCCACAGCTCCCTTCTTTTGACAAAGAGACTTCATCAATGCAACTAACATATGCACTCCATACTTCTGCACACCCAAGCTTGAGGCAAGTGAATCAGAGAGCTGCACTTCCTTGTCCAAGTACTGCAGTCCAAGATGGTCTTTCAAGATGGTATCCGGTATCAGTTTACGAACAGCATCATTCCAACCTTGCACAAGTACACATGGAAATGTCCACTCTTCTAACCCTTCCACAGGCAGGCATTGGGTACCTCGCAAACGTGCATGAATAATGCGTGGCAAAGGAGAGAAAAATCCCAACACCTCCCCCTCTAGGGGAACATATTGCATAAATTGGCTAGCTGCTCTTCCTGGGCTTCCCAGAGATGGCAAAGATTTGAACATCTCAGAGGCCTTCATAAATGCCTCAGGGATTTCAGAACGGAGCCACTGGTTCCATGCACTGTCCCTATCTACCTCCTCTCGTGAAGAAGGTAGAATAAAGTCTCCCTGTACAATAAACCGAAGGCCATACGCCCTCAAAGGGAGGAATGCAAACACTTGTTGCTGCTCAGGGCTGGCCTCATATAGCATGCTTGAAAGTTGTCTTAGAGTGAATGCTAGAGCAATTTCTGTGACTGTTATCCCTGGCCTAAAAACTGCTGCCTGAAGCTGGTGCCTCACAACCAACCATGTTACTTGTTGTCCATCATGAGCCACACGAACAAGCCCATTAACCAGATCTTCACGATACATCACCTGAGTTGAGCCAGTGAGATCATTGTGGACTGCAATGCATTGCAGGCGATGGAGAAAAAGCAACAGAGATGGATGAATATCCTCAAACTTAGATGCCAAAAAGTCCATCCCAGCACCTTCTCGAATAGATGCCTTAATAGGTAGATCAATCCGTGTGCTCCATCTTGCAGGTTTTGCACCTGACCAGCCCCTTCTCTGCTCAATTAACCGCAATAAAGTTCCATATGAATCCCAATCATGACATGGTGGTATGATAGTAGGAAGTATGAATCCAAGATCACTCTCTGTGATATCAAACTTCACGTGAAACCCATTCGAGTGGACTTCAGGAGAGTCTGTGACCTACGCCACCAGAATGATAACATGCAAATTAGAAGGCATCATTAGAAAGGTCAATCCAAATGCTCTATCTGACAAATACAAACCAAAAGCAGGAAGTGAGGGTATAAGAAGGGAGGACAAAAGAAGTCATGATACTCTTCAATCAGCTCTGCCTCAACAAACTTGAGAATGAAGGAAATTCATACCCTGAAGACTGACTTGAATCCAATACCCTTGTTGCCAATGTAACCAGTATTGTTGCCAGCCTTGGTGGAGTTGCCAACATCGCAAAGTGCACGTAAGTTGTCAGATGTAAACCCCTGCTCATTGTTGAGAACCACAATGTGGCCATGCTTGACCAGAAACACCAATGTTGCCTCAACTCCAGCCATGTAACTATTGTCATCAGCATTTTGAACCTGAAAAAATGCAATAAAGATCTGCCAATTAGATTGGATATTACCACCACATAAAGCTTCATGGCAAACATGGAAAAACCTGGTAATGAGATTTTGTAATAATATTACATTCACCATATCAACTGAAAGATCTCCATTCACATCACTAGCACTGTGAAATTGAGGAAGAAAGGAAATTTAGAGGGTACCCTACCAGCTCAAGAACAAAGTGAGAGTCTTGTGAGTACAAATCCTGAGAAAGACGATGGAGAGCACGTCCCATTCGTGCATGCTGCCTGGCAAGCAACTCTTGCTCTCGGCTTGCAAGCTCTTGTCCAACTCCAAATTCATCACGACGAATAGCTTCCACAATCTCTGATGCCTCATCTCTGCACCCATCTGTTCCTGATGCTCGGGATTCATGCATGAGGTCCTCAACAAACCCACTTCTGCCAAACTCAGTGCCTGCATGAAGATCCAAGCTAGGATCCTCAGCCAGTACAACTGATTGCTCACCTATTTCTTCTCCTTGCAGTTCAGACAGTGGATAAGCAGAAGGTGGCAACTTTGTTGGTACGCTAGATTCCAGTAAACCATCAGACTCCACATCCACAGTCCTGTGTACTCCTATTTCATGACCTGTCACCATATGCTCCAACTGCGTACCAGAACAGACCTCACAATTTCCTTGGCCCTTTTCTGGTGCTGCAGCTGCAGTACAAATGTCTGTTTGAGAGCCGAGAACCTCAAACTCATCATCACACAAATTTCCACGATTTCCAGGTAAAAGAACATAAGAGTTGTAATGTGTAATCCATTCAGGTACTCCCACACTCAAGCCCACTCCATGAAGCAATCTGAAATGCTCTGGGGATTGGCATGCTCCCAACATGATAGAGGCAGCACCTGACACCACTGTAGAGAGGGCGCCCAAAAAGATCTCAGCTGCAAATATCCTAAGCTCAATGGGTATAGCACATAGAACCTTCAGTACAAACAAAGCCACTGCATTGATAGCAGAAGCTTGATATCTCTCACTTGAACTTGGGAGCAGAATCTCTGAAGTTTCCAGGCTGGTGGATACAGCAGAACCATTTTGGGGATGGTTCCTGTTTATCAACTTTGTGTGGATTTTCATGTCAGTTTCACATAGAGCTCCTGATCTTTTATCATAGCATCTGTCACCCAGTGACTTGCCCAACAAAGAAGTTAATTGTACATTTAGAGCTTTGACAGTATGCAACTTTAGAAGGGCTGATGGTGTGTGGGCCACACCCCCATGAATTGCAACTAGAGATACAAGCTCTGCAGCCAACACCAATTCATGACCCCTTATTGCAGCCGCCAAAAAGCCATCAATGGATGCTGCAGCATTGACTTTCAGAATTGCTCCATTACATGTCACCATGGCATGGATTCCACTGGCAGTTCCCTCACACTCCAGGAAATCAAGAAGAGGGCCTAGTGTTGGGGCAAAGACAGTATTCCACTGTGACCAGAGGCTGAGATCTGCTAGCACAGGAGCATTCTTGAGACATTGTAAGGCATCGGGAATTGATTTGATGCCTAGAACACCAACTTTTGTTGGAACTCCTGAATTCTCAAAACGTTGGTTCTCCAGACATTCACTCTGCCCACTTATGGGAACCAATGCTCCTAAGAAAGAGATATGTCTGTTGGATGCTGCCAAAGGGCACATCTCTCTGCATTGCTTTACTAAGGAATCCCACAAACTGCCATTGAGGACTTCTTCTATCCCTCGCACTTTGAACTGCTGGAATACTAGGGCAGCAAGTTCATCATGAGATGGAAGCTCAACGGCCTCAGAAGCAAATATTGCCTGGTGCACAAATGCTTGCACACGGTGAAAAGGAACTGCAGCATTCATGCAGGGTTTCGGCTCAAGCAGCCCACCAGTTGATCCTGCATGTTCAGTTGTTCAAAGGTACAAGATTTAGCTACTCACAGACTTTGCCTTGTTGATTGCACCTGCATAAAAGCTGCAATCCTATGGACTATCTGAGTGGAATGCCATGAAACCAAAACAAACAAATTGGCAGGAGAGTACCATCTGACAGACCCTTAGTCACATCCAGGGCTAGTCGAGGGTCTGGAGTGTGGTCAATGAAGACTGGGCATGCTTCAGATGCTGCAATTTTCTCCTCCTTTGTATCCTCTTCAGAAGCATCATACATATTATCCCAAAGTCCAACCTTGACAGACATAACCTACACCCAAAACACATTCAACTTCATATACATCCTACAGTTTTTGGACAGATTGATCAGCAAAACACAATCAAGCACATAGAGAACTGTATCAGGCCAGCAGAACCCACATACAGCACAACAGTTAGAAACTGTCTCCAAGTCAGACTGGAGACTAGGAGAGAAATCATACTGCAACATAAAGCAGACCCAACCCAGGATAATCTCTGAATAGCTGCATCTGTTTATTTTTCTTGGCTTTGAATAGCTTCTTCTGGTCCTTATTCATGGACTTGAGGGCACTTGCATGTCTGTTGTCCAACAACTGCTCCAGCACCTTTATCCCCAGCAACAAAAAACAAAACATGTTCCATGTTAGGGTCGAAATCAATGTGTGTGCTTGATAGACAAATTGAAAAATGTCTTCAGAAGTACAGAACATTCTCCATACTTATGACTAGACAAAGTGAAAGAATGGTGGTGCAGGACCTGTATGACGGTGCGATCACTGCATATATCTTTCAACACCATGATGAACTCTGCAACCTCCTTTGAGGTCAAGTGGCAGGCCTCTGGTGATTCTCTCTCAAGCTCTGCCTCTAACTTTCTTTGCCTCTTCACACGAAACCTCTCTTCAGCAGCTGAGGGATAAGGACAATTGCTAAAGTGACCAATTGCCTTACCCTTGCTTGCACCCGACAATTTCTCCACAATTTCCTGCATCAAAGCAGCAGCCCTTGTTCCTTCCTTGACTGCAGCAACCTTCTTGCCTGAACTGCCAGTCTCATCACCTGAGGAATCACTCAGAAACTCCCTCTTGCGCTTCGGATGACCAGCCAAAGCTTTTGTTTGCTGCTTTTCAGATGACAGAAATTGAGCCACCCTTGCCACTACACTTGATGTATGTGTTAGCTCAGATTGTGTGCATGGCAAACCTTTCCAGTTTTTGATCAAGTCTGCCTCTGCCTTTTTTGCTCGTACCAAAGCAGCAAGATGCAACCTTCAGGTCCACGATATGTGCATCAATTCCCCTAATTTCTGACAGACACAACTTCAACTACTGCAAAAGAGTTTCACAAAGATTTGAAGCCAGTAACCATAGGCATAGGATTTGAAGCCAAGTAATAAGAAAGCTTCAGAACCTAGAAGACCATGATACATACCCAAGACTTTGCACCCGCACACCAAGGTGCTCAGGGGTTGGAGCCTTCCGCTCCTTCTGCAGATACACCATGAATTTGTTGATATCAACATGAGTGCCACATCCTGGCTCACCAAGGTAATCTGCAAGGTGCTGAATCACCTCTACGGTGGTGATGGTAAGGACATCACCCTTCACTGGTGGGGAGAAATAGCGGATCACAAGAGGGTGACAAAGGAGCGGACCTAACCCTAAGTCTTCGAAATCAGATACTCCTTCCTCTTGGATCAGATCACAGCCGAGATCATACAATGTTGTTATCCTCTTGCCCGCTACATGACAATGGATGAAGGCATTCACCTGGCAACACCACCTGGAAGAGATGAGCTGCTATGACTCACCAATTGAAAAAAGATTTGAAAAGCATAGCAAGGCAAAAATGGCAGAGAGAAAGAAGAATTCCACACCTTGCCTTCAATGAGAGCCAAATTGCGCAAGCAAGGTACTTCTTGCATTCGAAACCCTAGTAACTCAAATGCCGAAACACCAAGTGCAGAAAGAGTGCCCTGGCAAACCTTGAAAACAGAAATGTGCTTCCCTTCTGCAAGAGATTCACCATAGGCCTGTTTTGCAGCTTCATCCGCCACCTCCAACTGACTACTCCTGTTCCCTGTTACCCTGGAACCCAGTGCACAGCGGCTGGTTTCCTGAGCACATTTCACAGCTTCATCTGCCACCTCCTGCTGACTAGTCCTGTTCCCTGTGAATCCAGAACCCAGTGCAATATGGCTGGTTTCCTGAGCACGCTTTGCAGCTTCATCTGCCACCTCCTGCCGACTACTCCTGTTCCCTGTGAGTCCAGAACCCGGTATACCACGGCTGGTTTCCTGAGCAGCTGAAGCTGAAAACTGGGGTGATAGAGAAGACCTGATAGCAGCAGCAGGAGGAGGGTTTGAGACCTTTGCTGCTCCAGCATTAACATCAGGGTGCGGATACGATGCAGGACAAGATTCTTCAGAAGAGATTATGTGCCCATTCTGTTGCACATGTCCCCTCCAACCTCCATCTCGCAAAACAGGAGGAGGAGGAAAGGGAGGAGGACGCATACCTGCTTGCTGGAACGGCGCCCCCCATCCGTCCCAAGGGTTTGCAGCGACCCATAGAGAAGGTCCAGCTTCCGGCCACCCCATAACTGGTGTTGGTGCTGGTGCTCCTCCTCCTCCCACATGATGATACATCTGTGAAGAGCTCCAGAGACCTGGAGGTGGCGCATCCCACTGCAAGGAAGAGGACCAACCAGGGAGATGGTAAGGTGCTCCTCCATTCCAGCCATTCCTCATCACAAGCAAAGCGCTGCAACTAATTCTTCTTCTTCTTTTTCGCGAAAAAAGGTTTCTCTCCGGATCTCTTAGCTCCGCTGAGATTAAATGCACTTCTAACGACTGGATTTCCGACACAATTGAGAGGAAATCGCCCGCAGCAGCAGCAGCAGTGCAGCCATCCAACAGCAACAGCAATGGAATGCACAGCTTTTCCCCCATTAGGGTTTCAGGGATTAGGGTTTAGGCCACGGCATTCACAGCTTTCTCCCAATAGGGTTTCAGGGATTAGGGTTTTAGGCAGAGCCACAGACCAGAGATAAAGCTCTTGTAGGCGGCCCCTGGATAATTTAGGCATCATGAGGGGCCCTACATTTGGGGGCCTCTTTCAGGCCCATAGGGTTTTGAGATCCCCCAGCGACAAGGGGCCATATTTTGGGGGTCTTGGGGTTTAGAGCATTGGGTTTTGAGGTTTGAGGTCCTATTGTATGAGGGGCCTTATTTGGGGGTCTTGGGGTTTAGAGCATTGGGTTTTGAGGTCTGAGGTCCTATTGTATGAGGGGCCTTATTTGGGGGT
>Ga0116227_10004339_pt1 | contig 30821 bp, 27 predicted proteins | sample S1TSphgellanicum_FD_89693 | JGI IMG/M metagenome (GOLD analysis project Ga0116227, IMG submission 89693) | Host-associated microbial communities from peat moss isolated from Minnesota, USA - S1T2_Fb - Sphagnum magellanicum MG | ecosystem: Host-associated > Plants > Peat moss > Unclassified... | reverse complement strand
CGCGGCCGGGACTCAGCAAATTCAAACTGAGACCAAGAAACGGCGGGAACGCCCGAGCTTCCTCTCCGACGGGCGGGAAAAACTTACTTGCAGCCAACGGCTCTATTGTTTCGGCATCGCCAGAGCTCAGCGAAGCTCCTGCCACACCGATCTCTCCCCACTCCGGGGAAACGATCTGTGAGGTGGGAAGGATTGCGAGCTCAGATCAGGCGACTTCGATCTCTCTTCAGGATCGCTCGAGACCCCAGCAAACAAGCGAGGAAGAGCAAGCTCCCCTGCTCAGGAGCGATGGCGGACCACGAGGAGAGCTTCTCCAACGGTCTTATCCGCCAGCCGCTCCTCTGGATATCGCGACGATTCGCGGTCTGCGCACCCCTCAGACCAACTCGATCGCGCCCCAGGATCGGCCGAGACTACAGCAAACAAGCAAGGAAAAGCAAGCTTCCTTGCTCAGGAGCGATGGCGGACCTCGAGGAGAGCTTCTCCAACGGTCACACTCGGCATCTGCTCCTCTGGAAGTCGCGCCGAGGATTCTGGAGAGCACGATCGAAGGCGCTGACGGCCTTCGCACCCATCAGGTACCTCCGAAAGGAGTCTCTTCCCCCCCCCCCCGACAAGTCAGATCTTTCTTCTGCATCTGCTGGTTTGGGAAGGAGCTCGGAGACCTCGGAAGCTGCTGCTGCCAGGCAGTCGGAGAAGGAAGACCTCTCCGCCGCCAGGGCAAAAGCGCCGAGGATGAGAGGCACGCAACGCAAGAACTCGATCAGCTCAGTGACGACCCCCTCCCTCCAAACTCTGATCGCGCAACCAGGCAGCGGGACAGGTGCTGCTTTCCCAGACGGGGAAGCATCCCAAGGCCCATCACCAGTCAATTATAACTTGGAAATCGAGGCGAATTTTCCAAAGGAATTGGTGCTCACTATGCAAGAAAACGCGGCCAAGAAGGCAAGAAGAGCCATAATTGGTAGAACTCTAGGGGGCAGAGCAACCTTCAAAACGTTGCTCGATTGCCTCAAATTACATCTCCCGGCTCCTCTTGTTTCGATCGCTCTCCTCACAAGAGGATATTTCGAGATCTTGTTCGAAGACGAGGAGGGAGCCAAAGCCACCAGACATCTGATGGCCGTGGACTGGAGTGGCTTGTGCTTCTCGTTCTCGCGATATATTCTGAACTTCGACGCAAGCTCTCAGGGAGCAAAGGCTCAACTCACTCATGCAATCAAGGTGCAATTCCCCGACTTGCACAAGAAATTTCAGAACACTAGAGCACTGACCATCATGGCCAGCAAGATCGGGGAGGTGCTTGAAATCGAAGTAGCAGATTCTTACATCGAAAGGCCCGCAGGGCGCATATTACGATTGAGCTGAAGGATATCTCCAAGCTCCCGGGGTACATCCGAATTCCGTCAATGACGGAAGGAGCCGAGACCAACGACATGATAGCACAGAAAATTTTGTACTCCGGTCTTCCGAATCAGTGCAGAAAATGCAGGTGATTCGGTCACCATGCCCGATCCTACACCACCAACAGAAGCAAACCTTGGGAAGGGGTGACTCCACCCACCGGACCCCTCTCCACAAACGTGCTAGACGGAAAGCAATCGGAAGGAGGAGCTCCCCAACCAAAGCAAGACCAGGGGGGCAGGCCTTCCGGAACGCTGACAGCAGCCAGGCCACACAACCAACTACAAGCACTAACCTGTTCGCGGCCCTGGAGGCGGACAACCCGAAAGCTGAAGACGCGATGGATAATCTTGAGGAGATGAGGGAGGGATGGACTTTTCAGGGAAGGAAAAAGCACGCCCCTAGAATCGCCTCTCTGAGACAAGTCCTATCTCAGTTCACAACCCTCACCCCGAACCATGATGTCACTCCAGGGGGAAGAAGGAAGCGTACGCACTCAAACGTGCACTGCTCCTACTTCACCTCACTGGGAATCTCGTCTCCACCAGGGCAGGAACACGCCAGAGCAAGAATCTGGCCGGATCCTGTCAAGGGAAAAAAAACGCCCAGAAGGAGATTTTGATCTACGCTAGAAACAACGCCCTGCCAAGCCTCTCGCTAAGCATCAGGATCACGGGCTAGTCCGAGGAAGAATGGACCCATGCAACAACACATGCAGACATCACCCAGAGCATCGAATCCGAGCTCGAGGATAAGATCCTTAGGTATAGTCTCAATCTCAAGGATTACCTCTCCTTAGACTGGAGTTGGCAAGAGGACCGGACTAGAGGAGGGTGGGAATGTACAATTCTCGGACACATTAGTATTGGCTCCAGCGCCAGCAGTGTGCAAAATAAGAAACACCTCCACTGGAGGTTGTCCGATTCCCTGACAGGTATGAACAACGACATTGACTTCTCGGGCTCGGCTCACAACCTCCTGCTGAAGTCCGACCCCGTGAGCACAGATCGTCAAGCACGCAAAAGCGAGACTGCCAGCCAACTGGCATCTCCTCAAGCTATCAGGAAGAAAAGGTTCACTAAGCTGTACCTCTTCAAATTGGAGCCCCAGCGGGTGGTCACCTCCCTCAACTTTGAAGTCGGACAAACAGTCCAGGGAGTGGATCAGGAAAAAGCAAGCTAAACAACGTTGGCAAACACGGGATCGATCAGCTCTCCAGCCGCCCAGGATCCATGCGCTCATGTTTGAAAATACTCTCACCCTGACATCCCTCAACGTCAGAGGTTTGGAAAACAAATCGCCAAAACCAAAGGCGATCAAAATCTGGTTAGCTTCTCTTCCCTCCCCCCCTCAAATTCTCCTCATCCAAGAACACCACCTGGGTATAGAGGGAACGAAGAGCACAGGGAAAGGCTTAGAGTACTGGAAGGGGGGCGCCTTCTAGAACCTAGGAATACCGATGGGCCCCTCTCAAAGAATGAGAGCTGGTACCGCCATCCTTGTAGACAGAAAGACCGCCCCTCTAGTGGTGGACAGCAGAACTCTGATGGAAGGAAGAGCCCAGTTTATCAAATTGCAAGCGGCCGGCAATGGCACGCTCACTATTGTGAATGTGTATGCTGCCCGGACCTCGAGAAACCGAGCCCTCCTATGGAAAACCATAAGCAAAGCTGAGCTCAACTCCGACAACACCATAATCAGGGGAGACTTCAACCAATAGGAGGAAACCTCCCGCATGGGCATTGCCGGTAAAAGGCAGATGCACAGGAGGGAAGCGGCCTCCTGGCATCACATGACCCTTCAGTACAGTCTGACCGATGCTTGGTGCTCAGACAGTTTCAAGAAGATGTCCAAGAAGGCCTTCACCTTCGACAAACGGGAGACTCGGAGCCAACTCCGCGATCTCCAGAATAAACAAATTTATGGTATCCCAAGACCTCAACTCCAGGGGGGGGAATCGAGTCCGCAATCATAATCAGGAAGTTCTCAGATCACTCACCCCTCATCATCTCCATTTGGGGGCAGGCAACCGGCACCAACAAGCCAGCGTGCTACTTCGACACCTCCTTGTTGGAGGAAGAGAAGAGCAAGGCAGCCCTACTCCAAGCCTGGGCCGGAGACTCACTAACCCCACCCAACAACCAGGGCTGGGCATACTGGATTGAAGCAGCCATAAAAAGGGTAATGATCTGCAACAACCGTGTGGCAAAGGCAAAAAGACACCTGAAAGGTGCCATAATCAGATCTCACATTGAAAAGATCAAGCTGGCGGAGGTTCAGCTGCATGGCGATCCGACCAATGAAGGAGTAAGGGACATCCTATCCGACTCCCAGGCGAAGTTGGCAGAGGTATATTAGAACCAAGTGTCGCACAACCAACATCTATCCTCCGCGAACTGGTTCAGGTACGGCGATACTTGCTCAAAGAATTTTTTTGACTTCCATAAACTAGGTCAGAAAAAAACTCTGCTGAAAGAGTTAGAAACAGAAAGCGGCACAGTCAAAGGCCAATCTGATCTCTCCCACCATGGCATTGAGTTCTACTCCAATCTTTACTCCTTGGAAGCATTTCTCCCGGGCACTCAGGAAGCCCAAGATCGGTGTTGGGAAAGCGTACCGGTGAGGGCCACAGTTGATGTGAACGAGGCACTCACCCAGAATCTTACCTTGGAAGAGATTCACAAAATGATCTAGGCGCTGCCCAAAGGCAAAGCGATCCAGGCGCTGCCCAAAGGCAAAGCACCCGGACGCGACAGAATTCCTATTGAGTTCTTCCAGGCCTACGCCTCTGAAGTGGTGCCCATGCTGCTCAAAGCTTACACGGCCATGCTGGCCTCTGGAAAGGCCTCGAATTACATCAACATGGGGCTTATCACCCTGATTCCCAAAACGGGAGATCGCTCTAAACTCAGGAATTGGAGGTCGATCACTCTCCTAGGGAGTGTCTATAAAATTCTGGCCAAAACCCTCGCCGAGAGGCTGCAAGCCTTCCTCCCAGGTGTTATCAACCGAATCAAACTGGCTTCGTAGAGGGTAGGAGTATTCTCGACAATGTCTTCATAACCCAGGACTCCCTAGACTAGGCCGTGGAGAGCGACCAGGAGCTAGTCCTCCTCCTATTGGATTTCAAAAAAACCTTCAATAGGATAGAGTGGAACTTCTTGTTCACATCCCTGTCCAAGCTCGGCTTCAACAGCACCTGGGTGCGGTGGGTCCGCACCGTGTACCTTCATGCCACCTCCGCGATTAGGATCAACGGAAAGGCGAGGCCAGTATTCCAGCTGGCCTGATCTATCCGCCAAGGGTGCCCCCTAGCTCCTTATCTTTTCATCTTAGCAACTAACGTCCTGGGGCACATGTTAGAAGACCCCAGGTACGATGTAGAAGGACTGAACCTGCCTAGAGGGGCAAACTCAGGGACCAAACCTTCGCCAATGATACAGCCCTATATCTCAAAGGTGACCAGGCTAACCTGGACAAGGCCCAGGGAGTTCTGGAAACTTTTTGTATAGCATTCGGTGCCAAGGTAAACTGGAACAAATCCGCTGCCATCTGGGCGAACACGAGAGAACGCACCTGGACTTGGGGCCAGGAGGTCGGCCTCAAGTGGATTCCCGAGGGCGAGGGCGTCAAATACCTAGGGGTCCAGGTTGGCTTTCGCCTCCCAATAGAAACGAATTTTGATAAAATGATGACGGGTTTGAAAGATAAATTGATCAACTGGAACCACAGAAACCTTTCACTCACAGGAAGGATACTTGTAGCCAACCAAGTTCTTCTGGCATCAATGTGGTACCTGGTCGCATCTTGGAACCCAAATCCCAGGATGTGCAGCCAGGTACATGGGGTGGTAAGGAATTTTATTTGGGGGGGCAAAGTTGCACCTTCCGGGGCTAAGGTGAAATGGGACACCCTCACCTTACCCATCGCCAAAAGGGGGCTGGGCATAATCGACCCCAAAACCCAGTTGGAGGCGCTCCTCGCGAAGCTGTTGGTGCGGGGCCTAGCCCCAGGTGGGGAACCTTGGAAAGAGCTGATCAGACATCACGCTGATTAGACCAAGTTCCCAGTCCATGGCAAAGGACCCAACACTCCAAATATAAACTGGATCTTCGTCGCACCCAAGCTCGCGTCCTGCTCCATGTGGAAGAGCATCCTTGGGGCATGGATCAATGTGCGACTAGCTCTAACCAAGGAAGACCCGGCAAACAGGGCGGAACTGCTCAGGTAGCCTCTCTTCGAAAACCCATCCCTCACCAACTCAAGAGGTCTGCCTCTCGAAATGAACGGCGAGAGCGAAGGTTGCGCTTTCGCGCGCTCCGGGCACACCAAAATCAGAGACCTCTGGAACCGGGAAGCGCAAGAATGGAAGAACCTATTTGACTTGGGAATGCATTTTCAGGCTTCCAACAGAGCCTCCAAAGACATTATTTTAGAGAGCATTCCCAGGTGACTCGACTTTTTTAGCCCCTAGGCTCAACCAGGTGACTGGGTCAACAACTTTGCCCCTCGATCGGGCAAGCTGCTGAAATGGGTCTACTACGTTATGGACTCCCTTCCCGACAAGGTCTTGGCACTGGAATTCAGGAGAACTTCTGCTAGCGCCCAGCTTCGGGCCATGAGCTACCAGATCCACTCCCTTCTCCACCACAACCTCTCTTCGGTTAGAGTTTTCTCGCAAGAAAGGCACGGCACCTTTTTCAAAGTTGCCAGAGACCCTCCCTCTGTCAACCAAAAGAACACAACATTTTGGATCTTTGAATCAGGCTTTATCGAGAACTTCCCCTGGGATCCAAGGGAATGGCACTGGAAAGAAATATACCCGCTCGGCGATGCGCCCTTCTTTGGCTACACTGCCAAAAGGGGCTACAGAAACGCCAAGGGGCCCTTTCACTCACCTGGAATCATCAAGTTCATCAACGACCTCGACCTCAGGAACTCCACCACCTCTCAGGTGGTCGTCAGGATCTGGCACAACGCCCGTCCTAGGAAGGTTAGCACCCTGATCTGGCTAACCCTCAATTGGGGTCTCTCGACTGGGACCTGGCTGCAAGTGATGGGAATCCCTCCCACCTGCAACACATGCGACACTGGGACCCCTGAATCCCCCAGCATTGCCTCCTGGACTGCCCTCCTGCGCAGCGCGCCTGGGTGGCTTTCAGGAAAGTCTGGGAGGAATAGAAGGCCCCCGAGGACATCACCATCAACTGGCCATTCATCTTGCCCGGAAAGGCCTCCATCGAACGTGAGGACGACCCTCCCAGCCTCCATCGAATGCAAGGACGACCCTCCCGGCCTCCACGCTAACCACACCGGCGGTTTCACCTACCTCAGGCAACCTCTCGACATCCTTCGCACCTTCATTCTTTACTACCTCTGGTCCGAGAGGTGTCGCAAGCACTTTGACGACTACTACTCCCTCAACAAAGTTCTTCAACAGTTCTAGGTGGCCACTGTCGAAGTCAGCATGGCCACCTGGAAGGCCATCAGAACTCCCAGGCCCGACAAAGACTTAGAAATTCAAGATAGAATTGAGCTTGCCTTTAGGAATGAATGGTTGCATCTGAATATCTTCGGGAGTGACAACACCACCATTCGGTGGCGTTTCCTCCCACCTCTGTACTTCTCTCTTTCTGATAATGATTGAAGGGGTTGTTGCCTCCCTCCCCGCATGGGGTTCACCCTGTGTTTGTTCAAGAGTTTCGAAGGTTTGCTGAGTGTAACATCGTTTATAAATTGTAGACATGGGATCCACAATGTTGTGTAATTATTTATGTGTCTCTCGTTGGGCCATCATCTGCACATAGGGAACACTATGGATGGAGGGAGGATTGGAGAAAGCACAGTTGCCATAGAAAGAACAACTGCTAAATTTAAGAAAGGTTTCATAACTTTTTAAGTGGTTATTATTTTTGTGAAGCTGAGCATAATGGGAATGGAGCCAGTGCTAGAGGTAAAGTGTCTAAGAGATATGAGAAATATTACAAAAGGATTGAAAGACTGCCTTAATACATAGGTCCAAAGCACATATCTTATGCCACTGCTATGCCTCCACTAGCAACACAATAGATTACTCTTGGATAGTACAATAGTGAATGAGGTTAGCAAAATTCAACTTTCATTACATGTATCCAATGACATTACAGGCACCGAATGATGCCTCGGAGGTGATAAAAGTTGTGATCTTGCAGGGGCCAAGAAGCCGTCACAGAATGACAACTTTAGGATCATGCTTTACTGATTGGAAGGGTCTTATAATTTTAGTTGTGGTTGTTTTTGTGAATCTGGATGCAATGCTGATGCAGGCAGTGCTCGTTAAAGTGTGAAAGACTTATGAGAGACATCACGAAAGAATTGGGAGAAATCAGTGAAGACCAAAACATTCAGATTACTAACTTCCTGTGTCAGATGATTTGGCCTAACTATCTGTTTTCTACTTTTCTTTTACCTCTTCTCTTGAGGATATTTATCTCCTATATGGTGGTCTTATGTTTGCATATATGTTGAGATATGTCTAAAGTGGGTGGGGTCCAACTGGCCTGATGAACACAGCCAAAGTTTGCAAGTCATAGGTGATCAAGTAATGGTTCATTTCCTTGCAGTGTTCTTTTGTATTGTGCTTTTCTTCAGAAAGATTCGTGTGATTTTAGCTTTTGCACGTAGTTAGCCCTCACCAGTTTAAGGACCTACATTCAAGTTAGAGATGAAGACAGAAAAAGGCAACAGCAATTTTCAAGGTTGAACTCTGATCTTTTAGCTCAGCTGTGCTGTCATTAGGTTTTTTTTTTAGGATTTTTGGTAGATCTGCTTCCACAAAAGATTGAAGGAGAAGATCATTCTGCCACCCACCATTGGGAACAATTCTTCTTCAAGAGTGGAATGATGAGACATTCAACTTGGAACTTTTGGTGGCAATAATCCCTCTGACTTTAGGTTGTTGCTCTCTCATAGCCCCAGGTGTGTACTCTGTGGATTGTGAAGCTGAATATCTTAAGATAGTTGTCCATTCTGTATCATTTACCTGGCAAGTGAAGATATATGTCCAAATGGCATATGCATTCCCTGAGCTTGTTTCCAGTGAGTGATGTGGCTTAGAACAGAATGATGTCAAATTACTCAATTTATAGGTTGATTTAGGAGGTGCTCTCTATTTGAAACAACAATGCAGTGTCTCAAGGTGAGTTTTGGGGACCAGAAGAGCATAGTCATTGTTCATGTTATATATATAGGACTGTCATCAAAGCCCAAATGATACAGTCTATGCATAGCAGTTCTACAAATCTTGAAGGCAATTGCTAATAGCATTGAATTATTCCTGTGTGTAGGATATGTAGCAGATTGACATGAATAATTCATGAATAAAATGCAGGAGATTGCTTATGCAAATGGCTCTGTAAAGCCAATCAAGAATGACCAGGAAGCTTTGTCTATCAAGGTAAAGTCCCCCATAGGAGTTAACTTGTCATAAAGATGATGGCCTGAACGCCATCCTCTATGTTGTCCTTGTTTGATGTCCTACTCCATGGCCTGAGTGCCATCCTCTGTGTTGTCCTTGTTCGATGTCCTACTCGACTTCAAGTGGCCAAGGGTTTTTGCTGTAAAGCTGTCATAAACCTTTTGTTCTTCCAGACAATTGTGCTTTGTCTCCTACAGTTGGTCTTACCAGGGTCTAGGGTAGACACACTAGATCCCACCAGATTACACACCTCAACCTGAAAATAATCTTAGATAGGTGAGACCTTCTTGGATAACTATGGCACAATGACACTCTCTTGCAGGTTCACAATCATGTCTGTTCTGTCAAGTTCGTCAACAAAGTCTTCTTTGGATCTGCTAGGTTTACTTTCAAGAGCGGCAGTTTTATTGTTTCTAATCATATTCAATTTCCATGTATTCTGACATAGTAATATGGTGCAGTCTAGAGCTGGAGGATGTGCAAGTTTTAAAAGATCAATTAATTGTTCATGTGCATGAGAATGGAGCAATTACCATCTTCACAAGCTCTCTCCTGTTGGTGAAACCATGAACTCACTTTCTACCAGAAACTTTAGATTCCCAAAGCCCTTGTAATCTTTAGAAAAGGAGAATGTGTAATTTGATTCTTGTACCTTTGGATATGGCTAGAATCCTCTGAGAACACCCCCATGTGTTTTCCACCATGGTCCATGAACATTGGAAAGCAGTGTTGAACCAATTGACTATTGCCACATTGAACTTTCTTTCCAGAAGCACCCTTTTCTCCACTCACTGTGGTTAATTTTTCTATTTCTGTAGGTTCTTGGTGATTTCAAGATGAAGGAAGTCCAAAGTTTTGTGAACTTGGGAAACAGCTAGTGACGGAGCACATATTAAGGTCTCATCCATTTAAAACTGGATGGTTCGCTCCCATTGCTTCTTTGCTCATATGAGGTATTTGATTCTGCTTTCATTGGGGACTCCTACTGTTCTATGGAGGACCTTATGTGGCATGTAATGTCCAATACATCATTGTAGATGTTTGCAGATCTGAAGTTCCTTGTCTTCAGCACATGAAATGTCCGGTCATAAGTTCCTTGCAAACTTTTTTTGAATGAAGCTGTTGTTGTTGATGTAGTTTGGAACCAGAGTGAAAAACGGCTCTTAACCTATTAACCTACAGGACATATTTGCTTGGCATATATGAAGTCTAATGTTGTGTGGTCATCATCATGCAGGCACCATGATGATTAGTTTTTCTCTTACAGACTACCATTCATGGACCAAAGCATCATGCTTGCAGTGGCTCCACATTTGAGGTGCGGGACACTAGATGGAGCATAAGTGGTTTGAAGATGGGAAGTTGTTCCAGAGAGAAACATGATCTTCACAGACTTCATAACACATGTATTCTTATTGAGGAGACATATGGAGCTAAGGACGAATGCTATTGAGCTCAAAGTGCAGGGTGTCTCTTGATTGGTCCACTTTTGACCAAGGGGCCTGACTTTTTTACATCCACCATTGCCGAAGTGGCCTTTGTTGATGTTCTGATAAACTATTCTTGATTCATCAATCCCTCGGACTCCAGCCAAGTGGGATGCATGCTATTTCTTCTTTCCATAATTGGATTGGAATTTGGATGCAAGGCATTTTAAGTTTAGATTTTCATAGCAGGGATGTAGTAGTACATCTAAGACACATAGTTGTTGCAACTATGACATTCTGGATTCTCTACACATGTTGTCATTTTCATGTCGCCTCAGCTTGTGAAATATTCTGAGGTAGCAAGCTTTGCAGAACAATATGAGACTTTCACTTCTAGCTTGAAGTTATGAAGGCTTATTGTTGGCCAGGCTGTGGGAGCTGAAGTTTAGATGATATTTCGTTCTCACCGGGGGTTTTCATAATCTCTCCTTTAAAGTACCAGGAAGCTTGACTACTTTCCATGATACTCCAAGAACATAAATTGTTGCACAAATGCTTCAGGACATTGTGATGCAAAGGTTAGGGTTTGAACTTGGCTAAGATTATCTACTTCAGGGAAAGGATGTTCTCTTGTCACATTCTAAATTTCTATTTAACATAGCTTATTCATCCAACTATATTAGGCTAACCATTTATTATTAACTGATAGTCCCATCTCTAAAAGTGTGCCTAGCAAAGATGGTGAACACAATGAACATCAACATACTGTTGTACTTCTAGCTATAAAACCAAATATACTGTTCTTAGAGTGTGAAATAGATAGGAAACTTGTGACATATGTATAAATATTTTCATCATAAATATGATACATTATAATATGTAACAAATGGAAACTTTATCTTACATTACATATTTTCAGAATATAAAAGTAGATTTTTTTATGGGGATGAAATTAATATTGTCCACAAATTGTTGGGTTCTATCCAAAACCTGGTTAGGTGAATATGTATCCTTTCCCTGACGTAGATCATCTTAGCCAAGTTCCAAAGACACACCTACCAAAGACACAAATTAATAAGTCTTGACTTTGAATTTGTTTTGTGGATATTCTCTACTATGGGTGCATGAGTTATAAAGTGTGCAATAACATTTGCTGACTTAGTTACGACTGGATTTTGCATATGTGGATTGTGCAACAATTAAGATCATGCTCAAGTTAAATTGCCATCTGATCTGAAAGTGTTTTTGTTTTAGATTCATGGATTGTGTGATGGAAAGTCAGTATTACAGAGAGCTTTTTTCCATGATCCCATGGATACTTTTGATAGCACTAATTATCACTTTTTTAACAATTGCTAATCATTCTGTATGATTACAAATTTTTGAGCTTAGAAAAGTACATGCAAAAGAAAATTTCAGGGGATTATGCACTTTGTAGTAATTTACCGTTGTGATTTCCTTAAATTGTTCTAGAGCCTCTGTATTCCTTGCTTTCAGTTACATATGACATGGGATGGCCATACTAGCGTGAGATGTCAACAATTGTTGCCAAAACCCAGCACCAAAATCAACTTGGTATTTTTCTCTGAAATATCCATTCTAATATAACATCAGGTAAAGCATGAATTGAAGTATTTTCTTTATATATGCAAACTAACAAATGAAGCATAAAAAGAAAAATAATATTCAATTTAGTTGCAAATACTACAATTTTAATGATGATTTGGCTATTCATGAAGCTGGTTTTATTCAAACATTGCATAAAATGCTACATTTAATGAGATAAATAATTTGACAATGTGTGCTTTGAAAAAAATTATTTAAGAAATTATAAACTTTGCTATTATCATATATTTAAAATGAGGAAAAAGATGTCTTTGCATAATCATATGTTCAGAAAGTAGTTTTACAAAGATGGATCAATTATGAACATGACTGCTATGTTTTACATCTATGAAAAATGAGGTTCAAGTTCAAACAACATGTGTGTGACTGAGTCTGATTATGAAGGGGGGTGCATCCACATACACAATCATAACATATCAAAATACTGGCCATCCTAATGACTGCTGGTCCAGATCCCTCCTCCTTTTTATGAGGGATATCTGAAAATATAAGGTGCACTCCAAATACAGTAGAGGAAATTTTTCCAAATGTCTTACAATTGGATCTTAACCATTTGTACGGCGTAGAAGGTAGGATTGCAATGATGCAATCCTACAAAGGACCTTACAAAGGACTCTTACGGTCTATATGCAGGCACTTTAAGTGATTTTGTATATCATCCTTTAGTACACATCAGGTGAGATCCTCACATCCATGCATTATCCATCAAGATTGCTATTATCTTGAATGGATAATGCATAGATGTTAGGATCCATTTTTTGAAGGCCAATTATTTGGTGTCATGTGGCACAATTAAGCCCAATTTAATATTCAGTATTAATTAATTTAAATTGGATCATTTTATTTAAGGTCAATAGGATGTTGACACATGTCATCTATGAAGATAGATCAGGAAGGTAGGTTTAGGGAGGTAAGTAGGTTGGCTTAGGCTAATTACTTAGATTTAAGATTATTTTATTTTATTTTGGGTTCAATTTTAGGGTGGACTTTTTTTATTGGCTCATTTGTTAATGATATTGAATATTACTATTGCATCTAATTATATACTCCACACTAGAAAAATGGAAAACAAAATATATGAGATAAACATTCTAGTTACAAATGTGGGGAACTAGTTGAAACCTATTTGCAATTATGTATTAATATTTATTCAATATTAATATAGTTTACTTACAAACTATACTATATTAACAACAATAATAGTCAAATGTAATAATAATAATATATTTCATAATATAATGTTATTGTTATACATGTATAATAGTATTATAGTTAATTATAAATAATAATTAAAAACATTACAAATAACATTTTCGTTTTTTTATCATTTCACTTATTATAAGTATTATCATTAAAAGAAATTTTGTATGATGCAACCATCCAATTTGCAACTAATTATCATGTACAACTATGTTTTGACATTTTTGTAATTAGTCACCATCCTTTCCAATCTATTATTATTATTATTGCAACTATAATGCAACTAATTTGCAATTACTATGTTTTCCATCCTTCCATGTTGATTAAATTTTTAAGTTTTTCATCCATGAAAAAGTTTATATATCAAATTAGTTGCAAGAGTAGTCACAACTAGTGTTTAGCAAGTATCACAAGTTTTTGATACCCATCGGATCCGGTTTTCACAAAATAATTTACAAAATGTTTTGATTTTCACCTTTTATTTTTATTTTTAAACTTATTACACCAGGATAGGGTATCAATATTTTTATAAAAAATTAAATTGGTTCTCACAATGTCGATTCCCATAAATTTGAAAATAGTTGGTTATCATTTGACATTTTTCACAAATTGTTTATTATTATTTTCAAATAAAAATATCATAACCAAAATTACCAAAAAAATCTACTTTATTCCTTTTTCCTTGAGCTAGTTTTCATCTCATACATACAAATGAGAATCGATGATCATGTTTTGAATCAAGGTATCATTCAAAAAATACTTTAACAGGTTTGGGGAAGGATACTTGGATGATACCCAAGTGATATCCAATATTGTTGATACTCATCCAACATTGGTTGTAACTTGATTACCTTATGTGATATACTTATATATTTTTGATTTACACTATGATGTTTTGAAATATATTTGGGTATATTTATAGTCTATGTTGTATTTAAAACATGTTCAATATACATTTTGCATAAATTGTGAGTGGGTTAAATAGGTTTGGAAATTATTTAAATAAATAAGTAGATGAATAGGTATGTAGATAGGTTGTTAATTTAAGCTAATTATTTGGTATGCAGGTTAAGTACATAAGAAAAAAAAATTACTAACTATTAATTATATATTATACTTAATAGGTTATTATTATTATTATTATTTATTGATAAATTATAATTAATAATTATAACTAATATCTAATAAGTATTAACAATAAGTGTTTAGTAATTCATTATTAATTATGGATGAGTTTTAACTTAACCAAGGTTTAATTAATGTTTAGTTAAGTTCTAATTTAACCAATGTTTGACAATTATCCAAATTTTAAATAATTTTTTCTTAAGCCAATGTTTAGCCAAAGTTTAAACAAGTTTTAATTTAGCCAAGGCTTAACCAATATTTTTTTTTAATTTATTCTAATCAAGGTTTAACTAATGTTTAACCAAAATTTACTTTAGTTAAAATTTAACCAAGTTTTAATTTACCTGGAATTTAATCAAAATTTTGTTTAACCAAGGTTTATTCAATGTTTAGCCATGGTTTAACCAATGTTTAACCAAGGTTTATTCAATGTTTAACAATGGTTTAACCAAATTTTTGTTTAGCCAAGGTTTAACCAATGTATAGTCATAATTTTGTTTAGCCAAGGTTTTGCCAATGTTTTGCCAATTTTAACCAAATTATGACTCAACCAATGTTTAGCTTAACACTAAGCATAAATGCTATGTGGGCCTAACTTAAGGGCAACATAGGTTGCTTGATTGATAGGCTAAGTATTAATGATAATACTTTATGTTAATTATGTTAATTTTATATATACGCCTATGTTAATTAAATTGGTATGTAAAAATGTAGGTCAATAGATGGGTACGTAGGTATCTATGTAAATAAGTAGGTAGGTAAGTAAAGCCTAAGTAAATAGGTTTTTTTTTTAAAGAGTATATTATTTTAATTTAGGATTAAAAGTTTTATTATGCACATTTACTTATATAGTTTGCAAGATTGAAAAATAAATAAAAAGATATGAAATCAAAAATTTTAAGTACAAATTAAAATTTGTAATTAAAAATTTTATCTATATTTTTTGTCCTCCATTTCAATCTTATAGACTATATAACAAGGTGTATTTAAAACATTAAAAACACATAAAAAAATATTTTTTAAAATCTCATTTGGGATGAACAAATAAAAAAGATGAATATAAAATTAAATTAAAAAATATAATAACCTACCTACTCCTTACCTACCTACCTAGTACCTACCTACTTATTCATCTACCCATCTACCCACCTACCCTACTATCTACCTACATAAATTGAATTTTTAATATTTTTAAAATGTCACATGGCTTATTTCAATTTTGCCATGTGGCAAAATTTTGATTGCACCAAGTGACAATATGTGAGTGAGTTGTATTTTAGTTGCAAAAACGGGGATTAGTTGTATATTGCATATGAATGGTCAATGGATGAAATTATATATGTTGACCATATAGATCATCCATGTGGATTGTATTGACATCATGGCTAATCATCATTTGCAATTAAACATTAGATACAATTTCATTTATGAAATCAACAAATTTTTAGTTACATTTGTTGATTGTAACTTCTTTATATTTGCAAATTATAGTCGTAAATTCACACTTTTGTTGTATATTACTATAATAATCAATATTTAGTAAGAGTAATAAATATTAATAATTTCAATAGGTATAATAAACCTTGAATAAACCTATAATATGGTCATAATATGTTTCATATATATTTGAAATACAACTTAAATATACTTAAAATATACATATATATCTTTTATGTATGATTAATATATTTTTAAATGTTTTAAATATAAGCTACATAAGATTTTAATGTATTCATTATACATATTCACATTATACATTTGTACATCTTTGTATGCCCTCAATACCCCCTAAAATACATTTAATGGGCCTTAACATATCCATAGGGATACAATGAATTTTGGTCACATTTCCAACTAATGGGACATATATGACCTTTCTTGAATGAAGATCGAACTAAAGTTGTTACCTTTGAAAGATAAAAATATATATATTAGTTATAATGCAGTCACAACTATGACCAAACATAACAAATAGGTGCAAAAATCACCAAAGGGACTGAAATTGAAATCTGATTGCATATAATTGCAAATATAATCATTACAAAACTCCATATTTCTTCTAATGTTTTTAAATTCATTATGGCACCAAGCTTTCAAAATATCCTATCCTTAACTTAAACCATGGTTGCTTTTAAGGTGCAGTTGCACTAACATGTACCATTAACAATTTAACCACTACTTAATTTTGTGTAACAAGAGCATTTTTAATTTTATGAAACCATTGTTTTTAAGTGGTAATTTTCCAACCCTGGAACCTGAACTTATAATCTCTGCCCCATAAAAGGACAGAGCCAACAAATTGGAGTTCACATGGGAAGACTGATATAGCTATTTCCACATTTCCACCAAATGGCGGCCTCCATGTGGCAATATAGGGAAAAGAAAAAGCCCAGAATCAAAATCAATAACACCCCCAAAGAAAAAGAGAACATGCTACCTTTGGCTCGGGTCAGGCTTGGGTCAGCCAGCACCTCACTTCTTACTGGCCATGGTAAAAACTAAAAACCTTCAAAGTTTTTTGTTGAGACTCTTCTCAATTCTAACTTCTAAATATAATAAATATTCTGTCGTATAGATCAGGTAAATCAAGTCTCCAAGTCCAATTTTAACATTTCCTAGGTTAAAAATAGTGTAGGGTAAAGTCTGAAGGGTGGGGGGCTCTCTCAAAATAAGGGGCCTAGTCAAGGCGATACATACAAGGCTAAAGATACATGATTGAGTCCACACATTTTGGGAATGTGGCCCACCACATTGGTTTCACCTGTCGGCACCACACAAGGCAAATGTTATGGTTAACCTGGACATAGTGCAATCAGCTGGACACAAAAAAATACCACACCGCGCCGCCCCCCTCTCTCTCCTGCGCCTGTTTTTCTTGTCTACTTGCACATGTTTTTCGGCCCCTGCATGGTTCTGCATAAAACCATGCAGCACGGTTCTACATGTTCTTTTTATTCTACAAAAGAAAGTGTCCTTCTATTACGTTCTGCACCAGCTCTCGGGTTTGAGACCTGCACATTCCTTGTATGATTACGCTACCAACCATGGGCACAGATTCAGAAATCAACATGTATCTGTTTTCTTTTCTATTTGAATAATGTCCATAGTCAAAAAATCAAACCCTGAAACAGAACCACACGGTTCTCTGCAGGGCTACACTGTCAGGCCCAGAAAGGGCGCCGGACAGTGCTCGATGGGGGCTATATTTAGCGTCTCGCATGCAATCATGGGATTCAGAAGGGGAGATGCAACAGGTGGTTATTTTACGTCCACTCCCTCAGAAATTGAGGGATCTTAGGCCTAAGTAGGCATAATATTCCTGAGACTCTTAAGGAGTAGATCTGCAAGACCCGTGGGTCCTTATCTTTTTTAAGAGAAATATTCACCAATAGAAGGTGGAAGCCCTCCAAATATACCAGGAAATTTCTTCGAATGCTTTACATCTCTAGTAAAGGACGGGGCCTCAGTGAAGAAGTGAAGGTGCCAGTGTGGGTTCTGGTTCACTCTGGCCGAGCATGTATTTCCTGTGCTAGGTAGTTTCCGTAATGGCGCGTAGTGGATTGGAAAAATGAACCTCGAAGCAAATTTTCCGCATGGTCCAAATTGTCGGTTTTCTCTGTCATGTGGTTCTGGACTTTCGCGTACATTTGACTTTGAAGTTGAGGGCAGTGGCCTGACGATTTCGACTGTCCTCTATCGCCCATGACTGCTGCTATCCCATCGCTTTTCATACTGCGACTGGCTTCACCATCTGCAATCTGGTGAATCCATGTCCCATACATCTACTGCACAGCCCCCAAGAGCGCATTCTTCGGACTACACAAGTATGTGATCCTGTATTAATTTCGTTCTTGTCATTTGAATGAATCATTGCAGTTTATTTGTAGGATAATCATAGTGAAAATTGCACAGGGGTCGATTAGGGCTTTGACTTGGCGTGCATGAAGCTCACTTAGTTAGAACCTCCAAGGAATTCTTTGGTGACTATTTCAAGAGTTGAATGACGAGTTCCTAGTATCCCGTTATCTGACTTGAGTTGCCTTTGAAGGCTTGAAAACGATCGTGCTTTACATCATGATTTTAACTCATCTTTGACACGCATATGTGTCCAAATTTCCACCTCTGTGATGCAGGGACGGTTGGAGCAAGAAGACTTACTTAAGTACTTAAGGTTACCGACTTGGACAATTGCTGTTCTTGCATTCATTAGCTCATGAGCTTCAGTTGCAGGTGTGTCTTCTCTTCTTAGGTAACAACGAAATTACTTTATATAGCTTATTTCCTAAGGTCGCATAGTGTCCTTCCCCATTACATTCCTCACCATTTTCAAAATTAATGCAGAAACTCCACTAGAGAAGCATGGCAAAGGGGGTCTTCTAAGGAAATTAGTCTTACCTTCAATGGTTGCTCTACTTTGACATACTTTTGGCAATTCTTCTCTCTTGTGGCTCAAGAGATTGGTTTTTGCTTTGGCATGCTAATCATATCTTCCTAGGTTGCAGCCTTAGATCCTTTCTCATGCCCTACGGGTTAGAAAGGTGTGGCTTGTATGAATTTATTCTTGAGAATTGTTCAGTCACTACGATGCTTATGCATATAAAATGCATTGTAAAACCAGAAGCATTTATAGGTCTCGATGCACATCTCTTTATGGAAGCTCTTATCAAGGTGAGATTTCTAGAAGTTGTGTGGCCTCAGTGGTGAACATATGTTTGTTGCACCAAACATCCCAATGAGGTGGGAGACCCCAAAATCCTCTCATAATTCTATTTTGTGGTCTGGTTTTCTTTTGTTCTTGAGGGCAGCTTTTGTTCTTTTTCACAGTTGCTAATGGTTTTTACTTTTTTGCCATTTGTTCAAATCTGAAATTTCAAATATCAAGTTCCTTACTATAGGGTCATCTGCAAATTCTTTTTAGGTTGCCTAAGATTATAAGTATTGACAAATTCTCAGTACTTGTGAAGAGATATGTAATTGTGAGAGCATATGGAAACCCCCTTTCCATTTAACAACTTTCTGACTGCGAGTCATTAGTCTTAAGATGTGTGATGAAGAAGTTGTTAAGAGTTGTGACTTTTGTGCATATTGCATAATCATCCTCCTTAAGATCCTAAGTACATGTCCAAGGTTCTAATTACTTCAATTAGTGGTGCATTATCCATATCACACATGGAGTTGATCTTTTAAGTTTCATGCATTTCTAGTTTGAATTTTCATATATAACACCATAGTAAACAAGTGAAATATCTTCACTATTCAACTTATGGAAAACCCATCATGCCTATACTTTGCACTGATGTGTGGAGACTAAATGGTTTGTCTAATCTGATGATTGTGTTCTGCAGTAGGTATGCACAACAGATGATGGTACATTAGTCAAAGAATTGGAGAGTTGCAAGTTGATCTAGATCTATCTCTTGAAATTTTTCAATCAAGATACATTTTGATGATAAGATTTGTAAATAGGTATGTCAAAACATGTCACCAAACCTACTTAAAAGTTTAGAGTTTAAAAGTTTTAAATCCTTTAAAGTGATATGAAACTCATTAATTTTCAGGTCCTTTGATGGAATAAGTCTAGTCATTAAAATAAAGTAATGCCAATTTCTTGGTTTTGCCCCTAGGAAAGCCAAAACTGCTGGCATTGTGTCTCAAACTCAACTTCTTCAATCAATCTCATAAAGAACCTTTCTCCTAAGATTACAAGTTATTTCTATATCAATATGTACACACAAGAGTGAAAATATCATCTTATGCCCCCTCAACTCCAACAATACAAAATATTTGTTATCTCTAATGCTAAGGAAGAAGGGAAGTAGAGGCTGCATGCACGATTAACATCGTTAGCAGGTGGAGGAGTCTTGCTTGCATCTAATACAAGCTATAATGTATAATCTTTTTATCATTATGGCTTTAAAGAAACAAATTTTTTAAAATGTTCTCCTTTTCATTCTCATTACTTCTATGCTCTAATCTCCCAAATTAAAATATCACAAGGGCTAAATTTTGAAGAATTTCCAAGTTTTGAAAGTCAACAACAATTTTCTTTCTGTTTACATTTGCTGGTTTCTTCCATAGATCATTAAAAAATATGAATCAACCAAATTGCTTTATATTGTGATGATGACAAAGGTCTGTTGAAGAATGAAAGGGTGATTTAAATTCCAGGCACATTGTTAGAACCATAAATTTTTGAGTTGATAAATCGAGATATGTAAATCACAATGTGACAAAAACATGTTAAACTTTTTGATGTCCCATTTTTTGGTCAAAAGTGTTGTCAAATAGAACAAGGCTTATAAATATTTTATATATCTGTATATTCACAAAGGCAGTATCATCACTTATATGAAATATTCATTATGTCATGAAGAGAGCTAAAAAGATACATGATATGGCCAAATGTTTGTGCAGGAGTTGGGAAATTGGAGTTATGGTCTAAAAGCAGAACATGAAGGGCAACAGCAAGAGGCATCTTCCTCCAACAATTGGAATTCAAATGTAGGATGTGCCTCTGAATAGCCTGGAAACATCACCCTCCAACTGTGCATTTTGATGGTCCCAACATGGATGGTTTGCTATCTCCGGATCCACTGGACATATCTCTTGAGAAAAATGGACACAGAGGGCCACCTCTAATGGCATCTGATGATTGTCTAAACATACTTCTCTTGGGAGCAACTGGCATTGGTAAGTCAACATTCATCAACGCATTTGTCAACTACCTGACCTTTGACACACTCAACAATGCGCTCAATGGTGAGATGCAGACCTTGATACACTCCACATTTTCTACATCAACTGAGGATGATGAAGAGACAGAGATTGTTGTCGGGGTGCCAGATGACAGAGAGGGTACAAGCACTGGAAACACGGGTGGTTCTGATACCCAAAGTTGCAGAGCTTACACAATTTCAAATGGAGACAGGACAGTACGGTTGATAGACACTCCTGGCATTGGAGACACACGAGGCTTTGACCAGGATGTTAAGAACATGAAAGGCATTATATCTTACATCTCGAATTACATGGTGCTGAATGGAGTTTGTATACTCTTGAAGCCCGACGAAGAAAGGCTTACACCATCCCTGAAGTATTGTATTGTCCAGCTTCTTGCCCACCTCCATAATGATGTTGCAAACAATATCACATTCTGCTTTACCAATGCAAGAAGTACCATGTTTCGTGCTGGAACGACTCTTAACATTCTCAAGGCACTGCTAAGGGAATTTCAGCAAACCTCTGCTATAGAACTGAGCAAGGACACAATTTACTACTTTGATAGTGAAGCCTTTAGGTTTCTGGCATGTGTGAAGAATAATATCAAATTCTCCGACAATGAACAGCAGATATATGATTCAAGTTGGAGACAGTCAACAAATGAGTCAATCAGGCTCATAAATCACATTAGATCCCTTTCGCCACACTTGATAGAGAAGACAGTGTGTCTTAACAAGGTGAGAGAAATGCTGACCACAATTGAAATACCACTGGCTAGTATGTCAAGTGTCATAGAGATGGAGCAGACAGTAAATGCTGCTGCACTTTTTGCTAACTTCCTAGCCCAACATTCCATTGTGGTTTATCATCTTGGTGTTGAAGAGTACCTTGAAGATCAAATCAAGAAAACAAGAACACTACCTGGGGCAAAACATTATAGGAAACAGACAATAGAGGGTCTTGAACATTCGTGTGAGTCATATTCTCGCCAGGTCTCGACATACAAAAAAAGATGCAAGGCTGGCAACAAGTCCAGTGTCATTAATGCTGAGGATATCAGAAACATGCTACAGCAGCTTTATGCCCTTAAGGAGAATGGCAAGATGCTAAAGGAGATGATGGATGAAGCAGAGGAAGGATACAGAAATGTAGCAAACCAAGAAGAAGTGTCATATATTGTGCCAGTGCAGCCACAAAGGCATATCTCTGATAATAGATGGCTGATTCTTTTCTGGGTATGGTACATACTGATAAGCATATGGAGCAAGTATGTCAAATGACAGAGCAGCATAGCAAAGAAAGATGAAAGATGGCAAGACCTTTTGTTGGACAAAATGTGTAGGACATACCAAGCAGCCTCTATAGTGAATCAAAATTATATTTAGGATTATGGGAAATTCCATGATTGTTTCTCTTGTGGAAGACATCGGGGATATTGTTGTGAATCAACTCCTTACCTAGTTTGAAAGGTAGTGATATTTTTGGATGTGCTTGTGATTACCCAGATATTTGAGGTGATTTTGTATCAAATTGACAGTTCAAGATAGTTGGAAAGTTGGCACATTGTGAAAGTGTAGTATAGAAGCATGAAGGTAGGCCACAAGTGGCTTACTGTAATGACTTGTGTAGTATTTAATTTGATGGCAGGTCTCATTATATTAGATATTTTTTCTGGATTTTAAATTTACTCTTTCATCTTTAGGTTACTACAGTTTCTCTTTTTTTCAATCTAAGTATTAAAGCACATAAACTTTAACTTTTTCAAAATAGGGTGATGACTTTTCCATTTAATCTAACAGGTTGGACAATAATTATGAACATAATCAGATTTAATTTGATTCACATTACAGATGTGTGGCATGTTTTGCGTGACTGCTTTGAGACTATGATTCTGATTCATTTATGAATTTCTTCACACTATACAGCATAAACATTAAGCCTAACATTAAGTGATGCATAATCTGAAAATGCAAGATGCCATGTGGAAAAAACTGAATTCAAGCTTGCAGCCTTACAGGTCACTGAATTAAACTCCAAATTTTCCCATCAATTCTTGGACAAGGTCTGAAAGCAAAGAATCAGATTTGAAGCACACTGATAAGTGTTACTCCCGTCTGGCAAGAAATTTGGAAAATGCATGTCCAAGGTTTAATAAACCAGAGAGTGGAATTATGATCACAATGCACCATTGACCTTCACAACAGCTGGCAGTCTCAAACAGCTCAGGAATCTGTCTGCTCAAGATTGATACTCTGATTACCAAACTCACTCATCTCCTTTTCGTATCTTTGCTTGCATTGACATCCTCTGAATGAATAGAAGTCCAGCTTGCACAATTAACACTCCCTTATGGGTGAGGTACCTCCCACTCCTAAATGGTAGGCGCAAGATCCCTCCTGTTTTCTTGGAGGGATATTCAATGATGTAACGTGCCTTCTAAATAGGTATACTAGGAACTTTCTCCTGAGTGCTTTACGAACCCTTCAAAATTTGAGTTGCTTATGCCTTTTATTTGAACATGGGGATTATCATGGATGCCAAAACTCTAATTGAGTGGCATTGTTGCAGAGACAGTCCTGCACTGGATCAGGGTTTAAGTTGTGATAATGTCATTTGAGTGCTTCAAGTGAAATGCAGTAAATGTGTGATGTTATGTGGAAAGCCACTGCAAATATGCAGGCAAGTGCAAGGAGTGACTGCAGTCTATACATTTCAGGTTAAATAGTACCAACCTCAATAGTTTCTCTGTTTAAAAGGGTTTCCACAAAGATTCCTTTGTGCACTCAGTGGTGTGTTAGCAAAACTCTGTTTTGCATTTTGTTGATTGTGTGAATAGCCATGTGGACAGATCTAGTACGGTGTGAAATCTTTCTTTTCACACTGTACTATTCCAAGCAAACTACAGTTATTGCTGTAAAATTGAGAATTTAAGAATGAAATTACATTGCAATAATTACTTTACATCGTCACCACAGTCCACGCAGTTCATTGCAACAGGTGAATTCAACATCAGAGAGTGATGCTCATACAGCTTTCTTTGTTGTCATCATTCTTGTTCTTACTTATGCCAGATCATTATACACTTTTGATCACAAGTCATCTCAGTATCTAAACTCCAAAACAGTAAGAGTATTCAAGAATGTTCAACCATTGGTCCATCTCAAGAGATACCACATGCAGAAGAAGAGAGAAAAAAGTGCTAAAACACAGATACAAGTGATGTAAAATCCAAAAAAAAGCTGAAACACAGCCTATCATCCTCAACTGGCTACTAAAACCTAAAGCAAGTGCTCCATTGCTAACACACTACCCACCTTCCATTTCATATTGACTCATACTTCCATGGTTACTAGAGGAGAATGGGTATGACTTAGTCTATCATCAACATATTCAACCAACTACCTGCGTGCCACCTAACCAACATTTGCTATTTGCTCAATTATGTAACTCCACTACATCGTTATCAACCAGGCATATACTTCATTCCACAGTTGAAGAGTGCAGAATAGCTTAGTAAACAACTGTGCTGGTCACTGCAGTTCACTCACCCATGCTGCCAGAAGCTCCTCAAACATCTCGGTGTATAGTCAAGATCAAAACAAGTCAAAGCACGAGAAAATCACATCTAAATCAGGATTGTTCCTTAGCCAAGTACAAATAGTATGTTCCCTTCAGGAAGCCCAATTTAGTGCAGACCAAACAATCGTAGACACCCTAACTACTGGTTCCCTGTAAAATTGCAAGATGACATATTCAGAAGGCATTGAAAAGATGTCAATGCTTGTCTATCACCAGGTTTGTGATGTGTAATTCACATCACATCATGTAATGCCATCATAGTAGAACATGATTGGTGTTAGCTAGCACAATCAGGGTACAGTGATTATGGAAGTTATGGAAGCTTCCACCTCAAGGTCAACTGAGGATGATAGTGCAAAAAGCAGAATCATCCCACCTTTCTGGATCTGCAAATTCTGGTGGGAATGACCAGTATTGCAGACTCTGTAGCAGTTCAACTAAGTAGTATATGAAGAGCTTTCGGACTTTGGCATGCAATAAGTAAACCAGAACTTATCTGCAAGTAGGCTGCAAGATTGGGGCATGCAGATGGAGATATACCTGGCAGGAAGAGGGTAGGCAGGAGAGCCAACTGTCTAGTAATGGTCTCACAAACATACTCTCTTACAGATTCCTACCTCCAGTTCAAGTGACTTAAAATGAAGTGATGAGCAGGACATCCCATGAAGAAGCTGTCCTCTCTGATCTGAAAATCTTTCAGTGGGGGACTTCAGCATAGCTAGATCACCCTCACAGGGGTAAACAGCACAACAACCATGTGTTTGGAGACCATTTTACCCACATTCTGAGAACTTTGAGCAACAGAACCTGTTAAGGAAGCTTACATAGCAGCATCTGAGACTAGTGGTAACTCAGACTGTTAATTAGAAGTGACTACAAAGGTTCGCACCTACATCAAGAGACCCAAGCAGATTGTTCTCCTATGATGCACATGCTGAGGTGCACTGTTGCATGGTGCTGATAGAATCAAGCATATAAATGAGTAGGCTGCCTAACCATCAAAACTAAGACAACGTTCACAGACAGAGTTGTGAAAAACAGTACGACACCGAAGCATAATGCCCTTCTGAGACCCTACATCCAGCCTAACGAGTATCAAACCAAAATCTTGTCAAGCAACTTGTGTTCCATCTTCCAGTGAATAATGCACCAAGATAATCATAGCCAAGCGCTTTGAAGCAAAGGATCACCTAACGGGATCGTCCTCCTCTCCATCTCACTGTTGTGAACATCTAAATGCGAGGTCAGCCAAGCACCATTTCACTCAAAAGGAACGATTGCACAAATCATCATCAGGCATGGCCGTCGCGCCAATAAGACACCTGTCGAGCATATAAGACAATTGAAGGAAATAGATGCGCCAATAGGTTCACTTGCTGTCATTGATAAGAAAAGAGGGAAGATCTGATACACTGCACGCAAGAGGGTCCAAAAGTCACAAAGACAGCCTACCTGTCCCTGTGGAACGAATAGAACTCTAAAGGCTAACAAAATCCATGCTGACGCATAGGAGCTTCAAGATTGGTTGTGTTCAAAACCCTTGAAAGCAGAAAGGCCAATGGGTTTGTGGGCAGGCATTCAGCTCCCACAAATGACGCTCAGTCCGCAGGTTTCCAGATAATCCCAAAGATCAGTACATGGTAAGTATCCAATTGTCTGAATCAGTTGAGCCCGAGATTTGTAGTTCAACAAGAAACTATAGGTTACCGACAAAACTGTCCCCTCATCCACAAATGTTTGAGAGATGTCAACTATAATGCCCCAGGAAATAGTATGGACATGAGAAGGAGTGAATCTGATCCTGGCATCTGGTAGATCAGGACCAAGAACTGATTGCTAGAGCGAGGGAGAGGCTCGATGATTAGTAAGTGATTACCAAAATTTGAAGTGTAGACTGAGGATTGGAGAGGAGGGAGACAAGTTAGGATAGGCTTCAGAATGGAAGGCGCACCTGAATAATCTACTTTAGCGACGACCACCTCCTCGAGGTCGCTGGTTGTAGTCATCACCACGTTCTCGGCCCCCTCGATATGGATCATCACGAGCAGGCCCCCGGGGGCCTGGATGTCGAGCGAAGGTGAGTCGCAGCGCATAGGAGTCATGATCAGTTTCGTCAAATTTATATCCTGTGAGAATAAATGTTGGATTTGTCAACGTGTTCACCCAGCCTGAGAGATCTCATCAATTGCAATATACAACATCTGGGAAACACTGGTACCTGCATCCAGAGCAGATGACAGAACTCCTAGTCTACTAATATGGCACACATGATAGCAGACACAACTGACCTAAAAAAACCATGGGCCAGCATTTGTCTCATCTAAGTCAAGTTTTCTGCAAGCTTTCAAGCCCCTAATGGTTCTGAAACAGACCTTGCAATGCCTCCAAGGCTGTAGCTGCACATCTGGCATCTGCAAACTCCACAAAGCAAAGTACCACCTTGCCACCATCTATCTGCAAATTCCACCAGAAATCATCAAAAAACTAAATAGATAAGACAATGGAGAAATCCCTCAGGGTATCTTCTTATGTGCAGAAAAGGGCTGCTTGTGTTTAATCTGTGCAGATAATGATGAGGCAAATTTGATCCTGCTATGCTGAATAGATGGCAAATGGGTCAAGCAAGCAAGTTCTAATGGAGCACATCCACTATCTCCACAAAAATTGAGAGCCTCAAGGCCTGTCCCCACACTGTTGCTTATCATCATCTTGTCAACATAGTCTCTTGCCTTCCACAGCCCTTACTGAACACAATATGAAGACAAAGTAAGGCAAATGTCCTTGATAACACTTACTCGTTTTGCATCTTTGTGAACCAGACGTACTTCTTTGAAACCAATGAATGGGCGGAAAATATCTGGAACGTGTCATTTCAGGAATGAACAACTGTGTCAAGCAATTAGCCCAGGTTGGTAGACACTCTTTGAAGACAACACACGAGAGTACAACAGAATGCTCTGAATTTTCAAGAGGAATCTTCCCTTATGCAAAGCCTTGCAAACAGTGCCTTTATTTGAGACTAAGGAGCACGAGTGCTCAATGATCTTGCAGTCAAAGTTACTCTAAATGTGGCAACATGCTGCTCTTCTGTAGTGTCCCACTCTTGCCAAGTAAAATTTAGAACATCTCTCCTAACAAAATCAAGTTAAATATAACTTCATAAGTATTGAGAACCCCCCATAATTACAATTTCAGTCAACCTGACGACAAATTGAGAGATGAACTGATGCAAGGGTTGATGAGATTTCTGGACCGAACAACAAGAGATCATTACAGCCAACTGCAGGAGGAAGAGAAGAGAAGAGTGAGCCAACTAAAGAGACTGAAGAAAAGTAAAGAGCACTCTGAAAATTAGCAACAGTCTCTCATGTGTTCAGGTGACCATCAACAGCAAAATGTATGGTAGTGACTAACCATCATAACTTTCCTGCTGACTTCCATCAGTTTCCTATTCAGGGTGTAGGCCACTGTCAAATATCAAACCACATATTAAGTATCTGTCATAAATCCAGAAGCAACAGGAGTACTTAGGTATCATGCTGGCTAGCACACAAACATTAAGGCAACAAAACTCCAAAATAAAAACCAAGAAGAGTAGGGAGAACAAAAAGGAAAATGGACAACACTCAAGAGAAAAGAAAGAAAGAGAAAGAGCAGAGACAATAGCAACCTGAGAATCAAACAACATAGAGATAACTTAAAACATGTTCTCATGAAGGATACGTGCAGCTTCTCTGCGAGAACAGTCTTGAGGAAGCCCGTCCACAAAGAGAGTTGATGATGCATCAGGGGGGAGTACATCGACATTTCCACGCAGAGCATCTGCCTCTGCCGCCACACCATTTAAATTGAGCCCCCCAGCCCTACCCCCCATTCCACTATCTAGACCCACCATGCGTCCCCCAGGGCCTAGGATGGGAGGTTCATCAGGAAGACCTACCAAGGAGATGGGGCCCATATTCCCAACTCCTCCACCAGGCAAGCCCAGGCCTGGACCCATGCCTAGATCATTTCCACCTAGCCCTCCTCCTCCATAGGACATCTGAAATAGAAAAGAAAAACATAAGTGCAAGAAGAATGTGATTGCATGCCCTTTGAATTGTCCTTGGCAGAAGATTTGCCACCACATTATCTGCGTTACATACAGCAAGAAATCCTCAAATGTCTCTAGGACCAAATGCAAACACATTCTATACCTTCCCTATTCTGCTGTTACAGAATATGGGATGCAGATGATAGTTAGATTATTCCCTTGACCGGATTCTTGATCATGACAAACTTGCTGACCCACAGCCTTTTTAGATGTTGCTTACTCTCTGGCAGAGACATTATGACTCAGAAAACCACAGTGGATGGGCAAGAGTAGTACTCTCACGAGATCTCCACCTCCAGCCAAACCATCCCCATCCCTCCAGCCACCACGGGCTCCCCGGTCATCATAACCTCTGTCTCGAGCTCCATAACCAATGTCACGGTCTCCTGCTCGAGTAGTACCATAAGTTCCACGTCCTGGTGGTCCATCTTCTGCCAAGATATAGAAACACATGGAAAGAAAGTAATACAGGATTCAAGGTTTCCTGCCCAATTACAGTAATCACAAACCCTCCCTATTGCAAAACTCAAAAAATGCTTGGATACAACACAGCAACAGCAACAAAATCAAAAGAAAAACTATACCAAAAAAAGATATGTCAACACCAAACATCCAACAGTCTTATTCAACATCATACATATATTTTCCTTGCAACTAAAAACTTAACAAGAGAACAGCCATACTCATGCCCTGTTCAAGCAGCTGCATAAACTGCTCTTTGCCAAACACGTTCACTGATGTGCAGAATCGAGAATCGAGAACACGCAACACTTAACGGCACAGCATGAATTGCCATAGCCCAAGCATGAAAGGAAGGCGGTTGCAAACCAGGAGCACGGAAGCGCTAACTGCAGTCGCTGCATCGAGGGAAGTGCAAAATGCAAAGCAGAAAGCAAATCAAGGGGAGGAGTTCACAAACTCAAAGAGTGCCAACGGAACCCACCCCCCAAGACACGAAGAAACAAATCCAAGAAGCCTTCATGAACAAAGAAACAAGACCACAAGAACGAGGACTTGGCGACTCTACTCTTCGCAAAATTCATGCAAAAAAACCCAGACACGCAAACCACGCAATTTCGTTCTCCCGATCCGAAAAGCCAAACCCCAAAACCCAATCCCCCTTACCCCCGAGGGAAAAAAGAAATAGAGCAAGAGAAGAAAGCACCAAAACGTACCATACTCTCGCCGCGAACGCTTCGTTGGCGTGGATCCAGGGCGCCGAGGATCAGCACCACCACCCGCATAACGCCATGAGCCTCCATAGTCCCCCATCTGTGGAACCACCCCAACCAACCCACTTCCACCACCACCACCACTGCCACCCCCTCCTACTCTAGTAACCCCTCTCCCGTCCAGCTTTCCCTCCCACAGGTACCACAAAACCTCACCGCGTCCCTCACAATCCAAAGGCACAACGCACAAGGGAGCATGCAAGCTCACAACACATCAAGCCTGTGAGGAAGTCCCTGCAGCGTTCCTACGCGTACGCTAAAGAACCCAGAGACGAGAAAAAAAACACCACCGACACCGCCAACAAACACAAATGAAAAAACCTCGAAAAACGGAGGGTGGAGTTCGCCCTCCCCGTAACTGCCCTGATTCTTTTGCAGAATTGGACTTTTGTGCAGCTATTGCAAACTTCTTCTGGTAAGTACCACTGAAATACAAATGATCAAATTGATCGTAAGATGGTCACACAGACACACACACACAACACAACACAATACACAGATCCCAATCAAGCTGCTAACTTAACTTCTTTACTTGACATGCATTTAACTTATTCATTCATCATTTCTTTCTATTCCCCACTCCATTTCCCATTTCAATTTGCTGATACCATCTTCATATACATCTGATCATATCTGAAAATACTCCATTCCCACTCCACTCCACTCCACTCTTGCTGTGTGAAGGAGGATTGTGGTTCAGAACTTTGTATATACCTTATCATATCTGATGATAGAATCATTGTTAAGTATTTGAATCCTGTTTACAAGTTTTCACATGCATCCCAGTATTACAACAGTTTTGGGGGAAGAGTCTGTATATATGCATATGTGAGTGTGTGGGGGGGGGGGGGCCCACCCCGAGAGGGTGCCCCTTTCTTTCCCCCATTTTTTCCCTAGATCCCCTGGCCCTGTCGTTGCTTTTTCTTGTCTTTTTCGTTCCTTGTTTAAGTTTTTTTTGT
>Ga0116227_10004337_pt1 | contig 30824 bp, 29 predicted proteins | sample S1TSphgellanicum_FD_89693 | JGI IMG/M metagenome (GOLD analysis project Ga0116227, IMG submission 89693) | Host-associated microbial communities from peat moss isolated from Minnesota, USA - S1T2_Fb - Sphagnum magellanicum MG | ecosystem: Host-associated > Plants > Peat moss > Unclassified... | reverse complement strand
GCGTAGTCACGGGTTACCCATTAGTTATTTCATAATCTGAACCTTATTTTTTCGGGAAAATAATGCGTACTTTACCGGGATGCGTACTTAAACGGGTGCGTACTTAGGCGGGAGGCTACTGTATTCAAAATCTAGATAAAATGTTGGAATTAGATTTGGAATTGAAGCGAACTATCTAATTACAAGATGACACAAAATGAAGACCCAAAAAAGAAAAAAGAAAAAAATTAACAAAGAAAAGAGATTAAACTTACCTATAAAGTAATGAAGAGGGAACAATGGCAACAATGTTTTGCAACAAAAAAAAAAAACCCTAAGTAAAGATATATATTTTGTGAAAAATATTGATCCAAGTAGGGTTAACATGAATTACAAACAATTTTTTATTCACAAAGCAAAGGTAGGTGTAAATATTTCATCATTTATCCTATATTTTATCATGTGAATATAAGTGAATAAATGTAAGATAAATCAAAATATTTTCACATGTAGGCCATATTTTGAAACAAAGAAAGACAATTAGTTGCGCAATTAACATTAGAAACATGAACACATGAAATTTCAAAAAAATTAAAAAATAATGAAAGTAGAATGAAACTAATTTTATTTTGGGAATTCAGCTCCCTAGGGCTTTACCTCAAAATAAATAAATAAATAAATAAATACCCCAACCAACTTGCATTACTTTACTATGGCTCAAAATTATGTACAAATTTTGAGATTTCTACATACCTATTATTAATTTATCAAAATAATAATAATTTGAATATAGAGATTTGAATCCCCAGCCACTTTGCAAGGTGGCCCCAAGGCGGTGACCATGAGTTCTAGCCATCAGGCTGCCCATTGACCCTATACTGTAGGTAGGGCTCCACACCTAGGTCCCCTGAGCAGAAAAGTGTGGTTCAGATCTTAACACGTATGAAATGGCGGGGTGCAGTAGAGGAGATCCACGGCTGTAACCTTTTTTAGGGTTTCGAGAATTAGGGTTTGGCCATTTAGAGTTTTGTGCAGTCGAGCGTCCTTTTTCCGCAGTTCGCTTTGTATAGCACTTTCTTTCGACCATTCGTTCTTTCTTTCTTTTGCTCTGCTTCTTGACGCTCGTCAACCCCCGGAGCTGTATCACGATCTAGCGTTGCTGTAGCCATGGCTGAGAGGGCGTGCACCGTGCGTACCCGTAAGTTCATGACTAACCGTCTGCTCGCTCGTAAGCAGTTTGTGAGTCACTTGCCCCTCCATTCTCCTTTTTTTCTTCTCCTCTAGAATTCATTCTGTTGCGAGCCGCTTGCGCGCTTTCATACTATTGTAGCCGTAAAGAGGAACATTTGTTGGTGGTTTTTGTGCACTCTTTTGACTGAGTCTAGGGCATGCACGGATAGGACCATGCTTTTGTAGAGTGACGAAGTAGACAGTCATGCATAGGTGTTCTTCTTGGGATGATGGCAAATACAAAAAGGTCAAGTCAAGATCTTGCCATTCCTGTTCTTCGCAATCCTCTTGTAAACACATTCTATATCGGTGTTGTAAGAGGTGTTGTGGAGCACTTTGTGAAGAAGTTATGAAGATGGTGACTTGACTGTGCAGGTCATCGATGTTCTCCATCCTGGCCGTGCAAACGTTTCCAAGGTGATCTCCTGCTGAAATGCTGTGTATTTCTCTATGTTGTTGCCTGCTCATCATAACCTGTGTTCAGTCTTAGTGCTTATGCAGATACTTACAAGAATCGATCAATGCAAAAAATTGGTATATCTTGTTGGGGTTAGGGCAAGGAGAGTACTCACTGCTCCAACATTCTCCTATCAATCAAGCTATTTTCTTTGCACGGAATTAGATTGCTGGGTTTTTGTTAAATGGACTACAAGGTTATTTCAAATTTTTTTTTTGTTTCTAAAATTACCTTGCACTATTCAGGCAGAGCTAAAGGAGAAACTTGCAAAGGTTTATGATGTGCGTGACCCTCAATCTATTTTCGTCTTCGGATTCCGCACTCAGTTTGGAGGTGGCAAGTCCACAGGATTTGGCCTCATTTATGACAGTGTTGATGCTGCCAAGAAATTTGAGCCCAAATATCGCCTCATCCGGGTACATCTTTCACCACATCTTACTGCTTGTGAGACTATTGGCTTGGTGGTGGGAGCTTGAGTCATTCTTCAAGCCCCCATCAGGTGAAAGCAAGAATTTCTGGTTGTCATTTGTTTTTGCCTATCAGCTCCTGCCACAAGAATCCATGTTGACAGGGTCGCTCTCACAGCATAGTCCTCCTTGTTATATTCATTAAATACTCCTGTTTTGATGTAGTTTGTGTGGGCTGCTCACAGAATGGGTTGGCAACAAAAGTGGAGAAATCAAGGAAGCAGATGAAGGAAAGGAGGAACCGAGCAAAGAAGATCAGAGGTGTTAAGAAGGTAATGTTTTCTCTCATGGTCACTACACATTGTTTTTTGTGTGTTACCCTTGACTGGTACTCTTACAATCAAGACTAACACACTGTAGAGAGACCCTTAAATGCCCCTGTCCTCTGGATTGCTGAGGTATCAACTATTAGCCTTCAAGGTCTTAGGATCTGGATAGTCACATCATTAACAGACCCCTTGTTTTGTGCAGACGAAGGCTTCAGATGCTGCAAAGAAGAAGAAGTAGAATGACATGTGCAGTGATCCCTCTTTTGTAACTTGATGCCCATTGCCTCAAAATTTTCTTTGGGGGTAATTATCATCTCAATGATGGGCAGATGAGCCCAATTTTTTCATGCACTTGGACTCTGAGTTTCAAGCAGCTACTTTTACTTGTTCATTTCTGAGCTTCCCTTGTTGTGGTCTTTTGGTTTTTTGATGGAATCAAACTGCCATATTTGTGCATCGGGAATTTGAGTTTCCAGCAATTTCTCAGATATATCCTCCAACATATCTCTCAGTGGACACTGGTAAGGAGAGAGTTCTGTTTGTGGGATGTGTCCAGTTTATGTTTTTTGGGTTCAAAAATCCCCCAGATGATTCAAGGAACACAATGATATTGCAAGAAACCACACATTTTCCAATTCAATAAGCAAATGTTGGATTATTTGTCCATTCTGTTCAATATTGTTCATGATAAACAGCTTTCAAACTGATGGCTGGGGTACATGATCTTCCAGCCTTCTTTACTTACAAGAAATCCACAAGTAAATATGTGGAACTGCAACAATGAAGTCCATCTTGGAACTTGCATCCATGTGTTTTGTAAATCTCTCCTTGATGGCACTCCTATGAATATTGTATGCAAACATGGTAGCATGAGGCACACTCAGATATGTGCCAAAACTGTTAAAGTGACAATCATATCATGACCTAGGTTTAGCTTGTCCCTGCTTGTCTGCGTAGAAATTTGTGCCCTGAACTTCTCAAGGGCAATGGTATCACATGCAAGGGGGATATATCATACCTATGGCTTTATAGATAACAGACTTATGGGTTTCTCATTCTTCTTGCCTTTGTATTACTGCCTTCATAAGTGAATTACTTCTGGCACAGTGGTCAGAGTGGCCTTGCATATAGGACAGCTTTTGGTTTGTCTCCATATCTTCACTGCACAATCCAAACAAATGGTTGCATGGTTGCAAGGTCTGAAGCAAGCCCTTTTCTTGCCATTTGTGTTACCACTGCCTGAGTCCAGTTCCTCAAAACAGACACTACAGTCATGCACAGTTCCTGGGGTGGTTGAGCGCTGATCAAATACTTCTGGGCTTGTTGAGCGCTGATCCAATGCCCCTTCAAAATGCCTCAAGAGTGCTGCAAGCTGCTCTTGTCTTGCCTTATGACTCTGTTCATGCTGCCACAAATCCAATGTAAACCATAATAGGTACACAACTTCAAGTCCTCATGGGCTAAGTGATATTTCAAAAGCGAAAGTTACCCATGTCTGAAAGTTTCACTAACCCATACATGCTCTAACAACATACTTTCCTACAAAATGGTAATACATGACACAGAAGATTGTCATGTCTGAAAGTTACCCAGATAGCTGCTCTCTCTGTGATGGCAATAGTGCTCTTGACAACCACAACAAGAATTTTACAGTCTAGTAACTCAGATGGGTACCAAACAAGAATTTCAAAGTCTAGTAGCAACTCAGAAGGTCAAGGATTGCATTCTGCACCTGCTCAAGCATGGTATAAGCATCACTTAAAACAGTTTGTGTATTGGCCTCGGTAGCTTCCACCTGTTCCAAAAGTAGCATCCTGGAATCTGACCACTCATCTAGCAGCTTGTCTCTTTCTTCCCTGTTACACTTGAGATGCTGCATGACAAGAGGCATAGAAGAACACTAACAACACTCAATAGTAACCCAGAATGCATTGAATGACATGTTCATGAGTAGGACACATGAGACTTACATTTATTATGATAATGAAGAAGAAGAAGAAGAAGAGAAGAGCATGCACCTCCAAGAGCGTCTTGTGTTGGTCTTCTCTGAGTGCAAGAATTGAGTTCTGATGCTTCTCATCAAGCTCCTTGAGCTTCGTCTGTTGCTCCACAGCACAAAAACTCCTGTTTACTATTTCTTCCATGATCCGCCCTTCATCATCTGTAGCACTGTTGATCCTGATGAGCAAAATTCCACACAGTTTGTCAGAAAATGGCATGTCAGAAAAAAAAAACCATGGAAGTGTAACATGCATGTGTGTCTAGTCGCAACTGGAGGATCTGCATGTCCCCTGCAAGCTCTGCTATTATCTATTGATGTCTTTGACCAGTTGCAGCAGTTCAAACAAACTCTCAAAAGCTCCCACACGAGACCTAAATATGATGGGCCTGGATTAGGGCAAGAGTTTTTTTCACATAACTGTGACTTCAAGAGGTTCATGCATTCTTCTTGAGCAGTTTGATTCTTGAGAGCAATCAAGTCTCCTCGGCGGGCCTGACATGCCTCTAGCAGCGGGACTCCTCCTACTGGGTACGACTCCAGTTTCTCGAATTCACTTGCCACACTATCGTCCATCAACTGCTCAATCTCTTCCCACTTTGCATCCTCACGGTCCTTCAGCTGCAATTCACAAGATAGGAGATACCCCTCAACCCCTAGCACAAGTTTCACAACATCACGAAACAACCCAACAACATCCAGTACCTTGATACCATCATGAGAAAACGCAAGACGAATTGTCAACCCCACCACATGCAGCAGAGGGAGAGAAGAATACTACCATCGATGCAGGAAATGGTCATGTTGCAAGCAAGCAAGCATGCGTGAATCTTCTAGGGCGATCCAAACTATGAACAAAAACATGAGAGTGGGACGAGGAGGAGCAAAAAATCGAGAGACCCAACAAGTCTGAAATCGAGATCGATCATCATCGCTGCTTCCTGGATTATTACAAGTTAGCAAAAAGCATGGCAGAATGATGGATGTCGCGGGCCGGTGGCACATACATTGGTCTTGAAGTAATCGTTTTGCGAGATTCTGAGGGAGAAGAGTTCTTCGGAAGAAGTCTCAGCGGTGATCAGCATCATCTCCTGGATAGCCGAAGTGGTAGCTTCTCGTACGCCGACAGTAGCAGCAGCGGCAACCGCGGCGGCGGGAATATTGAAATCCTCTGCATCGTCGAAAAGTCCGAAGAACAACCCGTCGTTGTCATTAGCCATCACTGTGAATGTCGAACTTGTTTCTTGCTTGAGAAAAAAAAAGACAAAAACCCCGTGTGCTCAAACACTCAAGAAGAAAACGCCGCAATCCCACCTCCGCCAAAAAAAAAAAAACAACAACAACAACTCCTCCTCCTCCAGGGGTCACAATACCGATTCCCCAGAGCGTAAACCCCAGCTTCCAAGGTATATATCACCAACCAAACTAGCACTACAGTTCTTAAAATGTCTCTCGAAAATGCTCTGGCGTCCCAGCGCGGACCCAGATCCAAAGAAAAATTCCAAGAGAAAATAAAATAAAAATAAACACCAAAAAAAATAAAAATCGTGTTCTCTTTCTTCAACGAAGTTGCGAGCAGCCTTTTCTTTCTTGCGGACTAAATGTAGCCAAAAAGCTATATTAAAAATTAAATGCGCCAAAAACCAATTGATTTTTGACATTCTCAATAGTCACAATTCGACCATTAATTTTTTTTTTAAATCGGCATTATATTTCTATACATGGTTCAGTTATGTAGCCAAAAATAGAGAAGAATGTTTTTAAAAAAGTATTCTCATATTTGGCTCGTAGCCAAATGTGACTAAATGTTCTCATAAATCATCGCCACTTTTGGCAAGGCAGTTTTCATTCCATTTGAAGTTAGCGTAGTGTTGAATATTGTGCCCGATATTATTATTTTCCAGGAAAACGTGAGACGGACTGACTAGCTGCCTGCTTGAGGCAACACGCGTCGGCTGCTTCTGTCGGTAAAGGGATGTCGTAACTCGTAAGTCTCGCGTTGGTTTTCATTTCTTCCAAATAATGTGTTTTTTTGGTCGTCGGCGAGGCGAGCTGAAAGTACAAAGTACCGATTGTGATGCAACGCTGCAAAGTACCGATTTTTCTTCTTTTTCTTCTTCGTCTTCTTCATCATCTAAGGACTACTCTTTTTTTGGCCCTCTTATCAGCTCACACATGTCCTGGAACGCGACTCATCTGCGCGTTGCACCACCGTCGCTGCGCACGATGCTTCGTTCATACACGCCCCCTCAAATGCCAGTTCTAGAGAACGACTTTTGGGGCTTGGTGAGCGGCGGCGTCGGCGGTCGGGGGCGGGGAACAGAACGAGGGAACGGGAGAACCGTGGGGGAGCGTAGGGAAAAGCCCCTCCTGTTTAGTGTTTTGTTTGAGTACAATTTTGGCGATTGAAACCATTAAAACTAAATTCATAGGCAACTGTAACTCCCACATGACCGGCAAAGTTCAAATGCACATAGTTGTTGCATAGAAGCACCCAAAACTGGGCCCTCAAATTCAGGAAGAACTTCAAAGGGATGCCTTAGAGCATCTCCAACACACACACACACACACACACATTTTTGATAGGGAGTATGGAAGTTTGTGGCTTACAATTGTTGTTGCAAAATTGCATTGCTCATACCAAGAACATTGTACACTTCATTAAGTCATCCACCACATCTCTCATGCACTTATGAGGTAGCTTTGTGAAAATTGACATGGAAATGTATTGCATTTTTGCTGAGTGATGATGATTTTTGATTGGCCTACTTTAGAGTTTTCATTGCAAACAATTTGCAAAGTGAATTTTTTTTGCAACAAGTTGTGAAAGGAAACTCATTTTTTTAATAATGATCAAGGTAGGAATGGAAGTAGCACACGAAACTCTTTTTGTTGATTTTTCTTTTTCTTGGATGATTGTTCCAAATGTCGTTAGGATGGATCCTTCTTCCCATGTTATGGTATTGTTAATGAGTCACAAGGGGTGTCCTCACTTTTATTTTGGTTGATTATTGCTGATCAAGTGCAAGAGGAATCAAATTCTCTTTAGAAGGTGTTGTTAATGTTGTTGTCTTTTCCATTGTTCATTAAGTCACATTTTCAAAGATCACAAACTTTTGCTTACTTTTGTGAAAATTTTGAAGATTTCAAAAAGTTGCAATCTTTGTCACGAATCATGTTAATTTAGAAATCTAAGAAAAGACTAACTTGCAAGTATTTTTCTATGATATTATTATGTTAATCCAAAAATCTAAACTTGCAAAGAAATAGCCTTTTGTTTGCAAGCAAGCAATTCCCTTTTGTTTGTTTGTGATATTTTATTATGAATAGGTGTTACTTGATCAAGAAATCAAATAAACCAAACCTATTTGATCAATTCTTTTCTTTTCGATGTTCTATTTCTTTATTATGAATGTGTGTTGTTTCATTGATCTAAAATTTTGAAAAAGACAACCTATAGGCAATTCTCTTATTAATTATTATAGGTGCATAAAAAGGGAGTCTAATAATTCACAACTATAAACATTTACATCACTCAATAATGGAAACATGTTTTAGAAGAATACATGTATGACAATGAAGACAAAAAATGGTTCATGAACATGTTCGTTCATAAGAATGTCATTTTTGCAAGCAAAACACAAACACCAAATCATCCATGTTGGTTATAAACCTAGGATATCTCCTAAAATTTCATTATAGGTAAACAACCTAGGCATGATAAGATCTATGCAAATTATTTTGGTGATAACATTATATATGATAGTAGATTCTTTAAAGGCGATACAAGATGAACAAAATTTTATTTTGGAGAATTATGGACACATTTGTTGCCCATGATTTCTACTTTTCATGTAGGTGAAATGTTTTAAGGTTGTAGGGTTTAACCAACATTCAAAATTGCATTGCAACATTATGAATGTTTGCCTATGAAGTGGTTATAGATGCAATTGATGAATATTATAGGTTGGGTGAAAGCACAACCATGGAGGTATGAAACAATTTCTACAAGAATTTGAGCTTACTTTAGGAATTTGAACTTACTTCAAATTTTACTTATTTGAAGTAGCCAACAGGAGTTGACCTCATCAAGTAATTAGCAATCAATGAGGCCAAAGGTTTTCCTACTATGTTTACATCTATTGACTACATGCATTATCAATGGAAGAATTGCCTTATGGCATGGCATAGTTAATTTCAAGATAAGGATGGACACAAAAGCATTATTGTTGGGGCCATAATCAATCAATATTTGTGGATATGAAATGTATTTTTTGGTTTACATGGGGACAATAATTGTCGTGACGTGTAGTGTCGTGACGTACAGTGTCGTAAGGGTGTAAATCCATAGCAAATTTTACTAAACAAAAAGACTAAAATCAGTCAAGGGTAAAAACTAATCAACCTAAAAAAGATGCACGCACATATATATACAATGCATAAGAGGAGGCTGAAATGAAATTCTCATGTATTATTAAATTGTAAAGAAGGAAATAACATGTAGTGTATGTAGACGGTGGTCATGTAATATCGCTATGAGCATCTAAAAATCCAATACGATTATGGAGGAAATTCTCCCTAACAAAAGAATTCTAGAAAAATTTTAAAAAGAAAGGAAGGGCTTAGCCTTTTATACAGTCACCAACAAGCTAAAACCCTAAGCACCTAATAACATACAATCACCTAAGAACGTACATTAACCCTAAAAGGCATGATGGGCATGCCCGTAACTAGCCATCATGTATGAGGCCATGTACGGGCATGACAACTATCGTGACATGTAGTGTCGTGACATACAATGTCGTAAGGGTGTAAATCCATAGTAAATTTTACTAAATAAAAGGACTAAAACTAGTCAAAGGTAGAAACTAATTAACCAAAAAAAGATGCACGCACATATATACAATGCATAAAAGAAGGCTGAGATGAAATTCTCATGTATCCCCCTCCCAGACCTGAGCCAAGAAAAGCGTGGCATGGTCTGAATAGAAATCAAGGTGTTGTAGGAGAACATGATGAATAGTACCAAATGTCGGAGGCAACTTGAATGAGTTCCAGCTTGAGGCAAAAGAGATGGTATCCACCATTATAGTTGTTGCAAAGCAGCATTTGATCAGCATCATCTATCCTTCGACATACCTAGCATGGATAGTCAAGTGGAGGAATCCAAGTCGACGTGATGATGGTAGGATCCAAGTTCGGCAAGTGGTAGGGCACATAGTTTTTGGAATGATCCTGAATTGTGCATCCGTCAGCTCCTTGCAATTCCAACACACCTGAAGGCCTGATCGCCTTAATCCTTAAGGTAGTGCGACCGGAAGAAGTGTCTAGAGTATCATTAGGTTGCCGTTGGAAATACACAAAGTCACCAACATCAAATTGTTTCACCTTAGGTTTGTAATTGCCATTTCATGTGTGTGCATATCGTAAGGTGTCTCGATGTTATATAATGGACAAGTTCTCCATGGCCATAACCTTTTTGAACAGAGTAGCCCCCTTTGCGATAACCCTAACCCAAGTGGATTGAGAGTCCAAGTCCACAACTTGGTCCATTTGAACAACAATGGAAAAAGGCGGAATGTAATGTTTCCCAAAAAGTAGAAAGTAAGGAGAGAAATGAAATAAAGAGGCATGTTTGGACATCTTGTAACCCATGGCAATGTAAGGGAGGGCCAGGTCCCAATCCTTTTTATTTTTCGTGAGGCAAATCTTTCAAAGTCCCTTTTTACATGTCTGAACCATCCTCTCTGTAAGGCCATCAACTTGGGGATGATCTCTTGAAGTCCAACAATGGTCAATGAGAGCATGGTCAAATAGGTCTTGGAATTATCCTCTGGATTCTGACCCTTGATCAATAAGGCACTTAGCACAAGCCCCAAACCTACTTAGGACCTATTGTAAGAAAACATGGCTGATGCTATGTGATGACTTGTCTAGTAGTGCAACAAGCTTGACCCACTTTGAAAAATGTTCAATCATAATCATGATGTAGACATTACCCTTGGAAGTTTGTGGTAACTCTCTAGTTAAATCATATGACCAGTGATAGAACATGCCCTGAATAGGAAGTGGAGAAAGCATGAGTTGTCGAGAGGAGAAAGAAGTTTTCACTCTATCACATTGTTCACACCTAGCAATGACGTTTCGGACTTAAGCATACATACCTCTCCAATGGTAATGAGGAACAAGAAGGCTATAAGTACGCTTAATTCCAAAGTGTCCAAGCTTCGAATGTACCTTTTGAATAAGACCAGACTGTTCATGTGGTGGAGGAACCATTCTCTCGCTTTGTCGTAAACATCGAACAAGGTGATTGTCCCTCCATGAGTAGCGTTTAGACCGTTATTATATGCAATCTCGATGACTTGATGTAACTTGGGGAGGGTATTCCCAATGCTGAAGAAACTTCAAAGTGTCCAACTCCTCCTATATATCCACAATGGGATATTCAACCATGTTACATTGTAATAGTGCAAGATAACTAGATGCATCATATACATGTACTTTTAGAATCTGGTCGGAGTCTTGCCTGGCTTCTAAAAAATCTTCAGAGGTAGTGAGGGGTTTCCGCCACATGGTATTCATGTTCTGATGTGTAATACCAGGTCGGTGAATAACCTTGAATTCATATTCTTGAAGTATAAGCGCCCAATGAGGTAACTTACCAGTAAGTTTATCGTTGGTCATCAATCACTCGATAGGTTGATGTTCGATATACAAAGTGAAATTGGTGCCATAAAGATAGGGCCTGAAATGTATGACGGCCCATACAATAATAAAGCACTCCCCTTCGTATGAAAAGTAGTTGCTTTCAGCCTTGTTGTTGCTTCGGGATGCATAGGTGATAACATATTCCTTACCTTCCTCATCAAGTTGGCCAAGAATAATTCCAATACCAAGAACATTCCAGTCAGTTTGTAGAATGAAGATGTTGCTGAAATCAGGTCTTCTCAAAATGGGGAACTCTAAAAGCTTTTCCTTGAGTGTGTTGAAAGCTTCATGAGCCTCATCACTCCATGTCCAAGTAACATCCTTCTTTAACAATGCATAGAAAGGATGAACAATAGTATTGAAGTCTTGGACATAAATTTTGTAGTAATTACATAGTCCAATGAAGTTCCTCAAAGTGTGAACATCAGTAGGATTAGGCATTTCCAAAATGGCTAGTACTTTGGCCCAATGAGCCATAATACCATTTAGCAAAATTCTGTGTCCATGGCAGACTACTGAAGCGACAACAAACTCACATTTTTTAGGATGGATCTTCATATTGACTTCGTGGAGCCTCTTGAATGACTCTTCAAGATGAGCCAAATGCTGCAGGAGTCCCTTACTATGCACCAGGACGTCATCTATGTAACACTTCAGGAAATTTGCCCTTTCGAGAACCTGGTCCATGATTCGCTAAAAAAAGACAAGTGCATTCTTCAATCCAAAAGGCATCACAAGCCATAGCCACAACTTCCATGGAATGTTGTTTTCTTACAATCCTTTGTAGCAAACACAATTTAGTTAAAGTCTTGCCTCGGATCCACAATTATGAAGACGTTTGAGTCTCTAATGTTATCAAATAGTTCTTTAGGCATGGGCATGGGGTACATGTCCTGAAGTGTAACGAGGTTCAAAGGCCTATAATCCCCGCACATCCTTTTTCAGTCCATAATCCAACTGAATCCTTCTTTGGTGGCATTACTATAGTGGCTGGGAAATCATAACTTGATGGCTAAATGAGACCAACCTCATGGAGCTCTTTGCATCTTTCATCTACCAATTTCCACTCATGCTTGCTCAACCTATGCCTCCTCCGATAGATAGGTGTCTCATTTGTAAGGTCTATAGAGAACTACATGGTCTTACACCTACCTAAGTCTTTCATTGAGAATGCGAAAACATTATCATACTTAGTTAGCAAATATGTGACCTGGTCTCTCTCCTTCTTGGTGAGCTAATTCCCCATAACGAAAGGGTAGTTGGAAACACATGGTATGGAGCTAGAAAGTGTGTTTGAAGAACTTGGTGTATTGGGTTCTCCATTATCCAACTATGTAGATTCGTAGAAGGTTGTAACTATTTCTCGAAAAGTTGATGTACCTCTAGGTGTATCAAAAACAACTTGAGTCAAATTACATGGTACCTCCTCCCCCCCCCAACATTAAGAGTGAAATGTAAAGTGTTGAAGATAGGCAAACGTATTTGGTCGAGGTGCCATGTGGTTGCATCGCTAGAATTGCAAGTTAATTGAATCAATGTTGGTGTTGTGTACATTTGAAAAAGTACACAGGTTACCAACAACCATGTAAGGGAGTTCAGGTCCATGCTTCTCCCCAGTAGAGTGTTACGTTCTAATTTAATCAGCTTGGTGTGACTAGTAGTGCCAATTTGGAACCATGTAGCCTTTTCTTTTCTTCTGGGCTTGGTTCATACCAAGTGGCTAAAGCATGATGATACACCAGGCCTGGTCCATTTCCCTGAAAGGCGTGTGTTCCTAGGAAAGAGACAAAGGTGGGCCAAACACCTTTTGGTTTTCCTATTGTGTTCGAAGGAAACCAAGGAGGTTTCTCTTGCTTTGTAACTAGTTGGTAAGAATTCTGATCATCCAATATGTGAGAAACTTGCATGTTGGGGTTTCTGATGATGTATCTTAAAGCCAATTGTAGAACTAAGAGTTGTGTAAGGTTGGTCCACCAATTGCGTAGTTAGTGCACATAGGAACCACATTGTGCCACATTGAGTAGGAGCAACTCTCCAAGGTAATGCTTGATTAGCGTGTAATGCTCTTAGACTTTCTCCTTTTGGTTAAGCTAAGAAGGGGTGTTCTCAATTACATAACCAATTGTAGGAGAAATGGATTGAGCCTAGGTGATCAATCGTACCATGTTCGTGAAAAGATTGGATCTTGTGTCACTCAAGCCTTCTCCAAATCCTGCCGTTGAAAATCCTTGACACTCCCAACCTAAAATGATGAGGTCCACGGGGCCAAGTAATTCCATATGCTTCTTCTGAATTAGTTGTATGTCAGAGGGCAAGAAAGTGAAACTGGCCTTCCATGCGATGGTTGCAAATTATTGTGGAAATTTGGTTGTGAGTTCCAACATTTTCAATGTCACCACTTACCCTGCAATATGATCAATGTCTACATAAAAATACCTCCGAACCACCATCCTTGATTGTAGTGGGGCTTCAAGACTTGTACCAATACCACCAAAGAACTTTAGTAATGTAATCCCCTCCTTAAGCGGTGTCTAGGTGATTAGTTGACGAAGTGGCTTAATCAGTTCGCCATGGTTCTCTATGTTCTCAAAACTAGACAAAGTTTTGACCAAGGGTTCGTGGGCTGCTTTGAACCTCTGTAAAACCTTTGGTCCGTGTTGAATGTTTGTAGGAACCACCCTCAAGCTGTCAATAGCTTGGGCACAAGCTCTCCTCTTCATCTCCCTTTATCCACTCGTGGCTAACCTGTTGGATGTAAGAAATGGTGTGTGCTTCCTTGAGCATACAGTGATGAGCCATAGGACCATGGTTCCCATGTAAATCAAGGGGTATGTATTTCAGGTGGTGGCCATCAATCTCCTAATCCATTCAGTAGTACGCATGCTCGAACTAGTTGTTAATTATGAATCTTGGTGAAAACAAGGCCTTTTGCCCAATGAGCACATTGTAATTGGTGGCATTGGTGACTAAACATCTGACTTTTAGGCAAAACTCTTGATCTATACCTTCATTGAAGTTAAGTGTAATCAAATCTGAGCTCTCCCCAAGTACCTCCTCTACACTCCCACTAACGATGTGAATTTGCCACATAGATTTTTGTAATTTAACGTCAAGCATGCCCATCTTCTTAGTGAATTGAACTCAAAAAATCACTAGTTGGGCACCTGTATCAAGAAGTACCACTCTGGGTATATGTCCTCCCACTTGGATTACTAACTCAATATTATCGACAATGGTAACTCCGGTGGCGATGGAAGTTTTTTCATTAAGCACCACCTTCGGAAATGAGTGAGAGACTTTGTGGAGAGAATGGCTATCCACAATGCCTTTGTTGAGTAACAAATCCATAAGTGAGGTGTTTTTAACTCTCTTTTGATATGTGAATGTAGAATCAAAAGTAGGAGAGCCCACTAGTTTAGTCATGTTATAATTAATGACCAGATTACAAACGCCATTTGCAACACGTGAACCAATTGGTGTCTCTTCAAGGTGTTGGATGGGACCCTTGTAGCATGTGGATCAGGGATTGGTAGAGGACTTGATGTAATGTTCAGGGTATCCTCTAATACTGCAATTATGTCCCTGGTGCTTAACTTCAAATTTTGAAAACTAAACTACAATGTACTCACAAGCTTTTACATCACTTCACGCATTTGAAGTTGGAACTCTGTTACAACCCTAGCTTTGGGCTCATGACCAAGGCAAAGGGGTTACAAGGTTGTGAACTAAGAGGAAGCCCAGGACTCAAGGCAAAGAGGTCGCAAGGGTGCAGGCCAAGAAGAAGCTCGGGAATCACATCACATATTCCCGGGAGTGTAAGAAAATGTGAAGAAGTATGAGGGAGTGAACCCTCACATTCCCAATGCAACTCCCACTTTGGGAAATGGAGTCGTGGTGGACTTTCGAAACTTCAGAAAGCAATTTTAGGGGGTCAAAACTCAATGGCTTGTGTCGTTCTTTATATCATTGGAAAGTTCTTGGAACATAGATGTTTAAAATGGGCTTAGATTGCTCATTTGGATATCTGAAACACAAATTATGGCCAAAAGAAGGGCCGAAAGTCAAGTTGCCAATTTGACTCTCGACCAGAAAAGTCAGGAATTGACCCAGTTTACTTGGTTGTAGATGGCGTGCGACATATTGTTAAAAAGCTCTCAACGAAAGCTACAACTTTGCTTTAGACTACATCGCGATCCGAGGTCTGCTTATAAAGTTATGGGGCTCCAAAGTTGCGGGAATCCCAACCAGCGCGATTTTGGGACTCCCACTTGGGAGCCCCGGGAGAGAAAAGCCATTTGGATGTAGGCTCTGTGGCTAACCACAAAGTATACTATAAGGGGGAAGGTGGTGGCTTCCCCCAAGTTCAGGTTGTGGTGAGTCTAGTGTGTCCGTGTTACTCGTGGCTCGTCCTAGCACCACAAGTGTTCCAACTATGCACTAACCACTTTGTGTGGGTTGTGTGTAGGCCCGTGTGAGTGAGTGAAGCTTGTCAACTCTTCCTAGTCCCATCCTGGAGCTCCAACACGCCCTTCTACCCCTCAAAGTGTTGTGAGTTAGGGAGCGTGTTCCGACTCCTCCTTTTTTCATTGTTTTTTACTTGGGTTCACATTTGAATCCTTCAAGGGGTTGGGAGTGCGTCAAACTCAATAAGTTGATACGTAGAAAATTGTGTGTTTTTTCTGATGTACATGTACTCCTGGGACATGAAAATTTGATGTCCTAGTAGCTTGTGGTGTAGTAATTTCCTCCCCCCTCGTCAACAAGGTGTGTTATTTTTCCATGTTGAGAGGACAAAAAATTGTGGCATGACTACTTGAGCTCTTCTAGCCATAATAATAGGACTTGAACTAGATGCGAGTCCATCAGTCTGAATTATCTGCCTAGTGGCAAAAACTCTGGGTGCCATATTAACGTCTTGTGCCACAAAGTAGGAAGGGCAAAAAAAAGTGGCAAATTCGATGTAAAATTAAAATTGTGTGGACTAGAAAGAACACACTCCCCAACCATGGCATTGTGTGAAAGGCCATAGAATGACCTAGGAGGTCCCTCCCATGATCATGAACCTTATACAGGTTGGGCATGACTAGCTCGTTAGGAAGATTTGCCTTTTAGATTAGCAAGTTGGGCCCTCAATGATTCAAGTTCATTTTGTAGAGTTTGAACTTAAGCAACATGGGCTTGAAACACCTCCCTCTTGTTAGCATTGTGCTCTTTCTTCTTAACATTATTACTATAATTACCTTTAGTGGGGAAAGCCTAAGTGGAAGGCTAAGGTGCCTTGGCTTTTGGTTGAGGGGTAATGGAAGATGCTGACAGATTTTGCTCTAGTAATTGGAGTTACTTTCATTCCGCAAATTTGGCAAAATAAACAACTTCTTGATGTCCCTCTTTCCCACAATATTCACAAAAGAAATCCTCGGAAGGAATGTTGCACTCACTAACTTTATGGGCAAAATTGCCACAATAGTTATAAGAAGGTAGAATGGGTGTAACCAAGTGCACTATTTTAGCCCTTGAAGAATAATGTGATGATCTGGTTGGCACAACTAATGGAGGTTGAGGCTTTGAACGTGATAGAGGCCTCATAATATTGGCCTCATACTATGCATGAACCCATTCTAGCTTTTTAAAAATGTTATACACATCCATCAAAATGTACGAGTTTTTAAATTTTGCAAAAATCCATTGCAAAACCTACGCATGGAGTGTCGGAATATCTTCCAACAAACAAAAATACCAATGGGCGGCTTCTAGGTCTATGATGCTCTGAAGTATCCTCTTTAAACTTGAGAAGCCTTTTGTAGAGCATCTTGAGGGTTTCATCCTTTTGTCGAGAGAAAGTGGCGAGCTACAAAAAAATTCAGAACTTTTCACCAGAAATTTTAGCTCAAATACTTTGTTTTCGAGCTAAAATTTCCCCATTGGATCAATAAAAGTTGGTGCATTGATGGTGGGAAGAATGTTTGCGATAACAACAATTAGTTATTGAAGAGAAGGGTTTACTAAAATAGGTACCGGATCTAAATTATTGGGCATAATCCCATGATGTGCGATGGCAGCTTGTAGTGCAACTTAAGAGGCAGTGGTGATGGTTGTGGCATAAGCTAGATTAGGGATCTGGGTGACACCCAAAATCTTTGAAGAATGTTGCTCATAAACGTCCAATGCTTCATAGTGCACATAATGGGCCAATTGTTTGAATACGAACGCCTCGGTGTAATTAGTGCCATACTTGAGCTCCAATTCATAGACCACAGTGGAGAAAGTTGCCTTGAACTCCCTCAAAGAAATGGTACCTGACCTTTCGCTAAACTTCTCAATTCTCCTAGAAGAACTGCTGACCTCCATGGTGTATATGGGTGTAGAGGTCATGGCTTGTAGTAGAATATATGGTGATGGTGTGAAAATAGGTGCAGCAGTAGGCGTACCCCACTAATTAACCCCTCCAAATGGACTTTGATGTAGTGTAACCCAAACCTGAATTCCTAGTAAAAGTTGTATTGGATGATGGTGGCATTGTAAACGTTTAATGGTATCGTCGTGAAGATCATGAGCTCAAAGAAATTGACTCAAATGATTATGTGTTAGTTCGTAGTTAATACCTAGGCTTTGGTTGAGCGGTAGTGCTTTCATCATCTGAGGACATGGTGTTGTCCCATGCCCCAAAATTTGGTAGTAATATAGAGCACGAACTACAAAATTCTAACACAACCATGCAATTAAATGCAACTGTAATGGAAACTAAATGTGAAGTGTTTAGAGAACATACCCTAAGTAGCTTTCAATTTCTGTAATCACTAGTGCTAAATGACGAAGCTGAAGAAGAAAAAATTGTATATTTATGTATTAATAAAATTACGTAAGTGTATGTATTACTACAAAAATAATGTAAATATACATATTAATACTAAATAGATAGATGTATGTATTAATACGAGAGTATGTAGATGTACGTTATTATTATTATTAAAATAAAAATGTTAGTGGACGAAATAGAACTGGACGTATGGAATTGTGGACGAAAGTCCCACATATAGAAGTCGAAAACCACGGCACTGCAGGATGCCCGTGAGCTCCACACAATGATGGCGGATGACAACATGGTGTTGCAACTCATGACATTGTAACGATGGTGGGTGGCGAGTGAAATTACAATGATGGCGGGCGGTAAGTGTTGTTACAACGATGTTGGGCGGTGAACGTTGTTGCAGTGATGGCAAACAGTAAACATTGCTATAATGATGGTAGTAAAAAATAATAATAATTTATTTATTTATTTTCTTACTTGGTAACTTCAAGAATCTTCAACCACCTCTTCTTGTGTTTCTGAGAAAGAGAGAGAAAAAGAAAGAAAGAAAGAATGAATGAATGAGAGAGAAAGAGAGAGAGAGAGAGAGCTCATCTGCTCCAGGATATGTCACTCCCTCATTCGGTTTCGTTTTTCCCAACTCTTTCGATCTAAATTTTATTGGTTGGTAGAGGTGTAATAACACAAGCTCTCTCTAGCAGCCACAACACTAGTAGCAAAAAGAAACCCAAAAATTCACAACTAAGAAAAATTTGCCGCCTTCAACATTAAACAATAGAAAGTAGTTTTTCTAGAATTAACTTGCAAAGAAAGAAATAACATGTAGTGTATGTAGACAATGGCCATGTAATAGTTGCCCTAAACATTTAGAAATCTAATATGATTATGAAGGAAACTTTCCCTAACAAAGGAATTTTAGAAAAACTAAAAAGAGAAGGGAGGGGCTTGGCCTTTTATACAACTACCAACAGGTTGAAACCCTAAGCACCTAATAGCGTATAGTCACCTAAGAATGTACATTAACCTTAAAAGCATACATTAACCCTAAAAGGCATGATGGGCGTGCATGTAATTGGCCATCATGTATGAGGCCATGTACAGGCATGACATAATGACATCAATGTATTGAATAGGTTTTCATTAGTTACAAACCTATTGAAGGGTGAATTTGCAAGCATGACCTTCATTATGAAATATGCTTATGTGTACCTTAAAAATTATCTCCTTACAAATGTAATTTATGTCACCTAGTGGTTATGTTTTATGTATACAATTTATAAGCTTTACATGATGAAAAGATGTCGTAACCTTAATCGTGGGTTTGAGACCAAGGCAAGGGCTTGCCAAGGTGCAGGCCAAAAGTGAGCTCGAGAGTCACATTTCATGCTCCCGGGAGTGCAAGAGAGTGTGAGGGAATGAACCCCACATTCCCAAGTGAACTCCCACTTTGGGAATTAGAATCCCAATGGACTCCCAAATTTTCAGAAGGCAATTGTAGGGGTTAAAATTTAATGGATTGAGAATTTCCTTAAAACATAGATGTCTAAAATGGGCTCGCATGACCCATTGAAGTTCTTAAAAATAAAGTTATGGCCAAAAGAAGGGCTGGGAGTCAAATTGGTAGTTTGACTCCCAACCACAAAAAGTCAAGAATCGCCCTAATTTCCTTGTGTTCAAATGGCATGCCACATATCCTTGGAAAGATCTTGATGAGGGCTATAACTTTTCTTTGGACCTCATCTAAATCAAAGGTCTGAAAAAAAGTTATGGGCCTCCAAAGTCACAGGGGTCCCAATTTTGGGAATTTCAAGACTCCAACTTGGGAGTCCTAGGACAAAATGACATTTGGGTGCTGGCCTTGTGGCCATGCACAAAGAATACTATAAGGGGGAAGGTGGTGACTTCCCCCAAGTTTAGGTTGTGGTGAGTCTTGTGAGTCCGTGTTTGCCCATGGCTCGTCTGTGCACCAAAAGTGCTCCAACTATGCACTAACCAACTTGTTGTTTGGTTTGTGTAGCTTTGTTTGAGTAATTGTATTGCTTGTCATTCTTCCTAGTCCCCATCCCAAAGCTCCAACATGCCCCTTTCCCCAAAAGTGCTCTGAGCCAAAAAATGTGTTCGAACTTCTTATCCTTTTGATGTTTTCACCTTAGATTCACATTTGAGTGGATCAAGGAGCTTGGGAGTGCGTCAAAAGAGGTCTCACTTTACAATGATGAAAGTGTCACAAATATGAAAACTAGGAAGACAAAGGGATTCCCAAAGTACATGATAGCCAATATGAACTATGGCAAAAACATGTTTAAATTTAATTTGAATCATAGAACATGAAAAAAAAAAAAAAAAAACATTAAATATGTGAAACAAAAATGCAAATAAAGTTTTATTTTGATAACATATGAAACTATGAACATGAAATGAAGTGAACAAGGTTATGATGGAAGATCATATTTCAAACTAATGTTAAACAAACTAAAGGTAATGGGGGGTTTTACTTTTGTTTACATTCCTTTGGGGACCTAACTCAAAAAAGTTTTCATGGAAGCCTTCATATGCCCGTTATCCAAACAACTTTCTTGAAAACCTTTTAAAAATATAAGTGAATTACAAGTAAACTATAAATGAGCTATAACTTCAACTACAAGTCAATTACAAATAAACTACATTTTAAAACTACAAGTTAGTAATGGATGAATTTCATCCATTATGGATGAAAAATGGATGTTTGTGCAGGGAATTCATTCATGATGATGTTAACAATGATGTTGGTCAATGTTGGTGTTTATGACATCACCTTCTTTTAGTGATGAGTTCCACATGGAATGGCATGAAGCTTATTTCGATATCATTGATGGAATTTTTTCACATTTTCCATGGCATTCCATAAATGTTTCCAACAATGAAATATGAAATATAATATGGATTTTCATGGAATTTGGAGGTTTGAATTAGATAGTCACAACATTGATTTTTTTAAAAATGGTGAATGGATTGAGTGTTTGGTAATCCAATTTCCCTAAAAGTCTTGTTTTGATGTTTTATTGTTGAAACTAAACTTGGTTTTCAACCTTGAAGCTTGGTTTTTTTTTGTGATGTTTGTTAACATTTTCATTGTATCATTTTTATGCATTTTCAAGGTTAGACACAAGTTGTATCCAAATGTCCACCAATCATAGGCCTCACTCTTTACTTGTAGGATTCATAATTTTATTCACACTTTGGATATCAAATTTAGGGTGTAAATCACGATTTGTAAAGAAATGTGTTTGTTGTGTTGATGAATGCATTGTGTTGTTGTAAGCAAACACCACCATAGATAAAATCTTTAACTAATTATTTTGATGATAATTAATTGTGCATTGTAAATACTACTCCAACATTTGATTGACTCATTTCATTTGTCCATCCATCTAGGGGTGAAAGGTTGATAATAACTTCATCTTCACACCTAATATTTCAAAAAAAATCATACAAAACTTGGAGGCAAATTAAGGTTCACAATTTTAAAAATGATATATTTAGGAAAGCCATGGTATTGGGAAATATGATCAAAAAATAATTTGGTTGTTCCTTTGCCAATTATTGTTTTGGTACAATGAATGAAATGAACCATCTTTGTCAAACAATTTATCACCATGAAAATGGATTAATATGAATTAGAAGGTAAAAGATTCTTGATGAAATGTATGAAAATTGAAGACCACAATAATGTAAGGATTGGTAGTGGTCGCAAGAGGAGCCCATGTGGGTAATGACAAGGGTTATTTGCTCATGTGCAAACATCACATCAACCAACAATTTTTTTCACATATTTCTAGAAATGTGGTCACCAATAATCCTGTGATATTAATTCCATGGATTTTAAAAAACATCATGGATATATTCAAGCTATATATAAGGCAATGAACAAGTATCCAATGTTTGGTTTTTCATGTTTTAGAATTAAAAAAATATTAATGCTATAAACTTCAAATATAATCACATAAAGATGTTTTAATATATATTATGGAAACATGTGAAAAATTTGGAATGAAAGTAATGAGGATAAAGCATTCAAAAGCATTTAAAAAAATTATGACTAATGGTTTTTGTTCAATGAATTTTGTTTTGAAGAGATTTTTTAAACAAATCTTTACATAATATTGCAAAGCAACATCTTTTTGGATCATAAGAAAAATTTAATGATTTTTCAATTTAAAAATAAATAGCCATTAAGGGTGCACCATTGCTTCATATTAATTTGAATGTACCCTCATGCCTAGCTTGGAGAACTCAAAGTCAAATAGGGCTTATCACCAAAAAAAAGGGGAGATGCTTTCTATGTGTGTAAATCCCTGATGTAAGGTATACAGACTCAATATGAATTGTTGAAATCTTCCTAAGACAGAATGGAGGTTGTTACAAGTATTATTTTTGCATCCAAATCCTTACAAACACCAAAATTTATTATCTTATTTTTATGGACCTCAAGTGATCAAATTCTCTCTCGATTTCCTCTCAAGGATTCAACTAGTTGCTTAATGAGAATGGTAGCTCATACTCTAACAACAAAAATCCCACAAGTACTATCCCGACATCATCACATGGTTCCTTTCAGAAAATGGACATCGATTCAAAATAAAAAAAGTGAATGTGATCTATTCCACTTCATAGTATCCCCTTTTTCCAAAATCCCTGGAGCTCCCACTATTTAGCAAGTACTCTCTTCTTAAAATGAACACATTGCACATTCACATTAAGACCCTCAAGTTGTCAAAAATGATGCTACCACAATAACCACTCTTGAAATCCTTGACACATTCATCATTTCCCTTGTGGGGTCCCTAAAAAGAAAATGCTAGACCTCTTAATCTCTTCCTAATGCTCTTGGCACAACGGAAGCTCAAGCGTCAAAATTCATGAAAGGAAGAAGTCCATATCAACTTCTGCCCCTAACTGATTATAATTCAACTCCACACTTGTTGGTTATCATAAAATCTAAAAACTTAGCTTTATCCCCTCACCAAAAGTCTTCCTTCTTCACTTCAACTAACATCATATATATAATTTTTTCTCCCTATCCCTTCACTCCCTTGAAAGCTTCGCACCAATCCACTTGAATAACCGTGATTCACGTAGCTCATAAAAAGTATCCATTGAGCAACTAGGATCACGCTCCATCATTGAAACCAGCTCACCAAGATCATTCCACAATAACTTGCAAAATAACAAAACAAACCAAAAACAAAAAAACAAGAAAATAAATTTTTCAACGCCTTTGAAACACCATGCCTCAAGCAGTTCAGCTAAGAGCTAAATTAAGGTTTTCTGGTTTCATCCATGGAAAACATTTGATAGTGTTTTAGGTCACAAGCCATCAAATACATATAAAAACCCATCATGATATAATAAACCATTTCAAAATTTGAAGTTATCATGATCATTTGAAAGACTTTGAATTTGATATCAATTTTTCAATTGGTTTTCAATGTTAATAATTGTCATGCACGATACCCTTAACATCATGTCTAACATCATTATCAACATCATCATGGATGAAGTTTCATGCATGAATGTTCACTTTTCATCCATTATTCATCCATATTGGAGTTGGGAACATTCCCAACAATATTTTGAGATATCTTCTTTGAGTTCAATCTTCAATAATGTATAATTAGAAGATTCACATAACCTTTTAGTATATTCAACATTAATTTTGGGTATGATTTTGCACCATATTTCTATTTTGTTATTTTCATGTTTTCATAATAAAATTACATTTAAACCTATGTCTTGCACACTTGATGTTGTTGTCCTTTGATTTACATGTTTCATGTTTAGATTTAGAATTAAGCTGATCTTTGTCATGGTTGGTTTGTGTCTTTCAAAATTCATGTTGTTTTGGTCATTTTTGTGTTCATGATAATTTAACAAATTCCCATCATGTTTTATTTTTAATATTGTTGTCATTATTATTGTTCTTTTTTGGAAACCATGTCTATGTTAAGAAAAGAGGTGGGTGTGTTTGTGGAAGAAGTCCTTGTTGTCTTTAGGATTTGCTACAAGAAAATTAAGCATTTCATGATTTTATTGTTCATTTTCAAAATAATCAAACTTTAACATCATTTAGGTGTGTCTCCACAACACAACTCTAAACAAAAGACCCACAAATTAGTTTAGATGACAAAGTTTGATGGCACATGTTCAAAGTTTCAAGGTTTTGTCAACCAAATGTGCCTAATCATTTGACTTTGTCTTTGTAGGTACCCAAATGGCCTAAGTTAGCCCAAGTTGAACTCATCAACGTTTTGTTCTCAAACATGACCTTTATTTGGTTTGCACTTTTGTTCAAATGAAATAGTCACCTTTATTTAATGACTTTAAAACATTCCTTTAAAATTCAATGCCACTTACGAAGACTTAAACAAAAAATGCATGTCCATCAACAAGTTGTAATCTCTTTGGAAAATATCAAGTATTTTAGCCATGGTGTATGTATCAAAATTTAAATAGTTGGCTTATGACATTTCATGGGACAAAACTACATTCATGAATCAATTTGAATTTGGGTTACATAATGATGTGAAGGATTTGGGTGTGAAACCTTGAACAATAGACAATGTGCTTTGAAGTGGTGTACTATGTTTTTTTGAATGCTTAAAAATGAGCAAAATGGTCATAGGACTTGCTTATCATGATAATTCTTCCTTCTTCTAAATGAATAAGGTATTTGAGTTGTTCCTTTGAATACTTGTAAGGACTATTTATCATAGGACTTTTTGTTTTTAAATCATTAGAATGCTTGAATGATCCATATGAATTATTGTGTAAAATCTTTTATCATAACACTTCTTGATCGAAGAGGTTAAAGTGCTCAGGAGACTCTTCTGGGTGCTTGTAATAATTACTTATCAAAGCATTTCTTGCTCCTAAGACATTAGAGTGCTTGAATGATTCATCCAGAAGCTTGTATGAACTCTTTATCAAAACATTCCTTGCTTTTAAATGATCAGAATGTTTATGTGATTCATTTGAAAGCTTGTATGAACCACTTATCAAAGTAGTTTTTCCTTTTAAATGATCCTAGGGTGTTTTAATTGATTCATATGAGTGCTTTTAAAGACAAATAGAAATAGGATGTCATGTTGTAAACATCAAGTGTGGGTGGTTGGCAAAGTACAATGTGCTTGGAGAGACCTATTTACAAGGAGTCTATACCTTGTTGGGTCTTTTGTGGACCCTTAAATCTAACTTTGTGTTTTGAAAAGACCACATGGTTTTGTCCATATAGATTTGCCTTGATTCTTGATTAACAAAATTGTGTGTTATTAAGTCCATGGTGAAGGTACCACATGGCCCTTAATGAATCCAACAACAACTTTGGTGTCAAATAATTTTGATTGAATTTGATTTTGTAATGTCATATAATTTACTATCACAACTATGTGCCCAAACCCATTGTCATAATTATGTGCAAGTAGGAGTTTGTTCCTCTTAGATTTTTATGGACCTTCAAATGTGATGTATTGTTGATTTGAAAAGACTTCATGATTTTATCCCTATAACAATCTAGTCTTGAATAGATGAACTAAAATTTATATCATATTTTAGACATGGTTTAGGTGTCACTAGAAGCTTCTAGCATCAAGAACAAAGAAGTTAGATGAAATCTATCATTACACCAATATGTGTCCAAGTTCACTAAATTTTGAGTGACAAAATTTATCATGGTGAAAGTGGCCAACACCTTAGTAAATGAAGACTAGTTGCTATGGACATGAGAATTCATTAATATATAGCTAATTGAATTTATCAATAATTGATCAAATTCATTATAAATAAATAATTATTAATAAAATAATTAATAAATAAACCACAATAACAAAATCATTAATAATTAATTACAAACATAGGCTAGGCACCTAGGAACCTTCATTAGGCTATTTAACCTAAGTTAAAAATGTCGTCTGCCTAAACACCTAGCCCACCAATTTAGAACCAAATGCGAAGGTTTTAAACCTTTCACCTCCTTTCACCTTCATGTTTAAAGAACAAATCTTTAACCATTGAACCACTATTTAAATGAATGATATTTTTTGTCATCACATATTATTATGCACATTTTTTTATACCCTAGATAATTTTTGGAAATTCTTTGCAATTCTAGCATAAGTTATTCTAAGCTACACTATTATAAGTTATTATTGATTATTTTACATTATTTCAACATAGGTTATTCATAGCTATTTTATTATAAATTATTATTGGTTATTTTTGGCTATTTTTTTTGTAAATTATTGTTGATTATTCTTGACTATTGTATTATAAATTTTAGTTGGCTATTTTAGGTTATTTTACCATAGGCTATTTTTGGTTATTTTATTGTAGGTTATTGTTGATTATTCTATTATAGGTTATTTTTGTGCATTTTAGGTTATTTTAACATATGTTATTGTTGGCTATTCTATCATTCATTATTTTATTGTTGGTTATTGTTGGTGATTTTGTCATAAGCTATTCTTAGTTATTTTAAATTATTTGTCATCAATATTACAAAATGTGAGTGCAGTTCACTAGTCCCTATTCATTAAGCTAGTGATTTCACTATTTTCCAATTAGTCCCCATTTACTAAGACTAGTGAATTCACTCAAAATCTAGTGAAATCATTTGGCATACATGGACACATTTTGTTGTAATGCATAGACTATTGTTAGTTATTTTATAATATGCTATTCTATTGTAGGTTAATGTTTGCTATTTTTATCTTAGGTTAGTTGATTATTGTATCATATGTTATTGTTAGCTATTTTAGGTTATTTTAACATAAGTTATTATTATTTATTCCATCATAGGTTATTGTTAGTTATTCCAAGCTTTTTTTACTTTAAAGTGCTTTTGATTATTCTATCATAAACTATTTTTGTCTATTCTATATTATTTATTATAGGCTATTATTGGCCATTTTATCATGGTTATTGTTGCTTATTCTATACTATTTATCATTGGATTAATTTTAGTTATTATTGGCTATTTTATTGTAAATTATTATTGGTTATTTTATTATAAGTTGTAAGTTATTCTAAACTATTTTAGTGGAAGTTATTTAAAATTATTCTACCTTTAGTTATTCCACCTTAATTTATTATATATTTATTATATGTTATTTTGTTTTAGGTTATAATTTATTTTATTCTATTTCAAGTTATTCTAAGTTATTATACCTTACGACAAAATAATCTATAAGAACATAAAGCAAAATGACCTTGAATAACTTAAGGTATAACTTGAAATAACATATAATAACTTAAAATAAAATAACTTTGGATATAGTTTAAGTCTAGTTAAATAATTTAACTTAAAATAACATAAAGTAAAAAACTCATATTAAGTTAAAATATAACATGTAAATATTTTAAGGTAATCTAATTTATAATAAGTTTAAGGTATAATTTAAGGTATAATAACTTATAACAACCTATAATAAACTATAATAATTTAAGGTATAATATAAAAAACCTAAGGTAGCTTAAAATAACATAGGGTATAACCTAAATTACTTGAAGGTATTTAAAATAACATAAAAATAAACCTATTTACCATAATAGATTATAATAGTGAATTATGTCAACTAGTAGTGAAACATGATGTTTACATAGTGACCTTGCAATGAAATAATTTTAACTAGGGTGAAATCATTGAATGCAATGAACATATTTCACTATTAAGGTCCATAGTGATTTAGGCCAATGAATTGCACCCCAATTTTGTATTAATTGCCATGTTTTATTAAGTCATTTAATTTAAAAACTTGAGGTTAGTTAAGTTAAGTGATTTACCCTAAGTAGGGTATGTGGTGCCATTTATTGAACTTGGGGTTTGCCACATGTCAACATTTAATGGTAAAAAAAATTAAGTGCCCCCTCATTTTAATTGTAAAACTAATTACAAATGAATGTGCCATGTAAGCATATGTGACTACAAATTTTAATTTAAAAAAATAAGGATAAATAACCATGTTACATTGGTTGGATGCTAATTGAATGAAAAATTTGTGTTAGTCACACCTTAATGTGATTTCCATTTTGATTAGGTTAGATCATGTCTTTTGTGACTAATTTTTTTTGTGAGTTGTCCAAGGTAATTAGAGGAATTTGCAATCGCATGTGGCATTTATGATTGAAAATAATAATTTATGAATGGAATGGAATTTGTTGGGTCATGTGATATTTTTGCACAAATAAAACATCCTTGTCATTGCGCTCATGGCTTCCTTTAGCCATTTTTAATCCCTTCATCACCATGGATTTCATATAAAATCTTCCACCTTTCAATTTTTATGATTATGTTTTGGTGGTGGTGGACCTCTTGACAAAAATAGGTCATTTCACCCTTTGTACCAAAACAATAATTGGTGAAAGAATAGCCAAGTTGTATGTTGCATGCAAATTGATCTTCATGCACACCTTCATGTGATTTACTAATCAAACAAACCTAAGATTAGAGGTAGAGGGTATTGGATGGTAACTGATTCAATCCACAATAATAAACAAACATGATTGAAGGATCAACCAAAAGCTTAGACTGTCAAATGAGCCTGTTTTTGAGATTCACTAAATTTTCTTTTTGTCTTTTTCAATTTGTCATTTGCAACAAAAACGTAATTTTTGATTAATTTTAGTTGCAACTTGTCATTTGTAGTTGCAACTTGATGGGTCTCATATAGCCTAGGACAAACGGTCTAAAAACTTGGAATTGACATTAAAATTGATGGGTTTTAAATTTTTGAGGATATTTTTAAAACCTGAAACTAGATAGTCCTCCTTGGAAAAAAACACCCTAGACTTCAACATGATGACTCTTCAAAAAAACCAAGAACTGACCAACATCTCTAACCACCTATGTCAATGGGAAGTACTAAGTATCCTAGGTAAGTAAGAACACCATAATAAATATATGAATATATTGTAAGTACAACTGGTTTTGCAACATTTGGTACTAAGGAAGGGCCGTATAATTAACCTCTACCATCAAATCATGACTACCACCTTTCAATAGGTACTCTCACTACTTGGTAAATATTTCAGACTTACCATATTTTCACCCTATTTGGCTGGTATATATTTGGTGTTTACCTTTACCCAAGGATGGATAATTGTTTTGAATTGGGTAAAAAAAAGGTATGTTTGAGAAAATAATCTTATAGCTTATATACATTCCCACATTTTGCAATGCACTTAGGTATGATGAATTTGCTAATTAGAGTTATGGTGATTGACTTAGAACCATTCTAATTATTGTAGTTTGTTTTCATTCTTTCCACTAATTAGGTTATACCCTTGGCACCTTTGTAAGTTGTGTTGCCATTTGCCATTATAGGATTGCCTTAAATGTAAAACTAAAGCTGCGAAACAATTTCTTTCTATTAATTTTTTTTTTTTGTTTTTCAAATATTTTTAAATGTCACACCAATTGCACAACTAACATCTTCCCTCAATTGTTAATGTGCCATAATTGTGCACATATATTAAGTATACATCTTTCCAATTGACCCTAACCTTAGGTTTACGTGCTCATATCCAATGTAGGTCAGGTCATTCATTGTTACACTTGCCAATTTTTGTGGAAAATTTCCAAAAGTTTACTTTAACATGTTTGTTGGGACTTTTCTAATAGCGAAACAGAAAAATCTCAAGTCTTTTATCTTTCTTCTCATCATGAAGCATTGCAAATCAACCATTGCTACCAATTTTCTTTGAGGCCCATTCGGAGTTTTTTCTGAAATTCCCTTAATTTCAAGGGCAAAAAATCACATCAACACAACGGGGATATCAAACAATTGAAAAATGAACACTTGGGTTGTTTCTCTGCATCAATCTTCTTTTTCACTTACACCCTAAACCCTAAACCCTAGAACCCTTTCATAAATAAATTGCTTCTGGCTTGGTTGTGAGTTTGGCCTTGCACATAGGACAGGTTTTGGTGTTGCTCCATATCCGAACTGCACAATCCAAACACACCGTGGCATGGTTGCAAGGTCTGAAGCATGCTCTTTTCTTGGCTGATGATGAAGAATCCACATGAGGCAATGATCCCCTGCTGCTACCAGCGGTGGTATTATTGTTGTTGTTGTTGTTGCCTGAATCCATTTCCTCAAAACAAACACTGCAGTCACAAGCTCCTGATCCTTGTTGGCTGCTGCTTGTTGTCATTGTTGTGTTGGTGGTGGTGGTGGCCTTTTTGTTGCCAGGCTGATTGTTTACTTCTTGAAAGCTTCTCACAATTGCTGTCATGTTAGCCAAGTGCTGCTGCTCTTCTTGCCTTTCCTTGCGATGCTTCTGTTGAACAAAGTGCCACATTCCACATCAACTGCATTAAATTTGCTTCAAGGTTTCATGAACCATCACATCAAGAATTTCAGGTGCTCAATTGCATTTGTCACTGCCTTTCTGACAACAATGACAGCAACAATTTCAGCTGCTCAATTGCATTGTCATCACCTAAATATCTAACAACAATGACAGTAACAATTTCAGCTGCTCAATTGCATTATCATTGCCTTTCTGACAACAATCACAGTAAGAATTTCAGTTGCTCAAATGCATTGTTGTTGCCTTTCTGACAACAAATATCACAGCAAGAATTTCAGATGCTCAATTGCATTATTGTCGCCAAAGTTTCTGACAGCGATCACAGCAAGTCTGATTTCAGCTGCTCAATTGTGTTGTCATCACCTAAGTTTCTGACAACAATCACAGCAAGAATTTTGGAGGCTAGTAACTGAATCAAAAAGGAGGATTTGGGTGCAGCAGCACACCTCCTCCTCCTCCATCATCAGAGTAGTAGTATTTCTTGTATTGTTTTTGATCTCTTCCACATGCTCCAGAAGTTGCTTCCTGGCATTGACCCACTCATCCAGCAGATTGT
>Ga0116227_10004336_pt1 | contig 30826 bp, 19 predicted proteins | sample S1TSphgellanicum_FD_89693 | JGI IMG/M metagenome (GOLD analysis project Ga0116227, IMG submission 89693) | Host-associated microbial communities from peat moss isolated from Minnesota, USA - S1T2_Fb - Sphagnum magellanicum MG | ecosystem: Host-associated > Plants > Peat moss > Unclassified... | reverse complement strand
GAGACTTGTACCAATACCACCAAAGAGCTCTAGTAATGTAATCCCTTCCTTAGGTGGTGTCCAAGTGATTAGCTGACGAAATAATGACTTAATCGGTTCGTCATGGCTCTCCATGCTCTCAAAACTATAAAAGTTTTGACCAAGGGCTTGTGGGCTACTTTGAACCTCTGTAAAACCTCTAGTCCATGTTGAATGTCAATAGGAATCACCCTCAAACTTTCAGTACCTTGAGCGTAAGTTATCTCCTCCTCATCTCCTTGTATCCATTCGTGGCTAGCTTATTGGATGTAGGAAATGGTGTGTGTTTCCTTGAGCATACAATGGTGAGCCATAGGACTATGGTTCCCATGTAAATCAAGGGGTATGTATCCCAGGTGGTGGCCATCAGTCTCCCAATCCACTCGGTAGTACGCATGTTCAAACCAATTGTTAATTATAAAACCAGGTGGAAACAAGGCCTCTTGCCGAATGAACACATCCTAACTAGTGGCATTGGTGACTAAACATTTAACATGTAAGCAAAGCTCCTGATCTGTACCTTCATTGAAATTAAGTGTAATCAAATTCGAGCTTTCCCCAAGTACCTCCTCTATGCTCCCACTAGCGGTGCGAATTTGCCACATAGATTTCCGTATTTTGGAGTCAAGCATGCCCATCTTCTTGGCAAATTAAACTCCAAGAATCACTGGTTGGGCATCTATATCAAGAAATACCATTCTGGGTGTATGTCCTCCCACTTGGATTGCTGACCCAGTATTGTCGACAATGGCAACTCTGGTGGCAATGGAAGTTCTCTCACTAGGCACCACCTTCGGAAATGAATGAGAGACTTTGTGGAGAGAATGGCTATCCACAACACCTTTGCTGAGTAACAAATCCACAAGTGAGGTGTTCTCAACTCCCTTTTGATATGTTAATGTAGAATTAAAAGTAGGAAAGCCCATTAGTTTAGCCATACTAGAACTAGTGACCAGATTACGAACACCATCTGCAACACGTGAGCTAATCGAATATCTCTCCAAGGTGTTGGATGGGACTTCTGTAGCATGTGGATCAGGGATTGGTAAAGGACGTGATGTAGTGTTTAGGGTATCTTTTAGTATTGCAATTATGAGTGTTTAGCTTTAAGTCTTGAAAACTAAACAATGGTGTACTCACAAGCTTTTGCACCATTTCATGCATTTGAAATTAGCATTCCATAAATTGATCAATGGAAAATTGTGTGTTTTCCTAATGTACATGTATTTTTGGGACACGGGAATTTGATGCCCTAACAGCTTGTGGTGTAGTAGTTCCTCCCCCTTTGCCAACAAGGTCCGTTCTTCTTCTGTGTTGAAAGGACGAAAAGATTGTGGCATGACTGTTCGAGCTCCTCTAGCCCTTGACTTGAACCAGATGTGAGTCCATCAGTCTAAATTACCTACCTAATGGCAGAAACTCTGGGTGCCACATTAGCTTCTTATGCCACGACATAGGAAGGGCAAAAATAAGTAGTAAATTATGGTGTGAGACTAGAATTGTGTAGAGTGGAAAGAACATACTCCCCAACCATGGCATCGTGTGGGAGGCCATAGAACGACCTAGGAGGTCCCTCTGGTGATCCTGAACCTTGTACAGGTTGGGCATGACTAGCTGGTTAGGAGGACTTGCCTTTTAGATTAGCAAGTTGGGGCTTTAATGATTCGAATTCATTTTATAGAGTTTGAACTTGAATTGCATGGGCTTGAAGCACCTCCCTCTTGTCAACATTGTGCTCTTTCTTCTTAACATTCTTGTTGGAATTACCTTTGGTGGGCAAAGCCTGAGTGGAAGGCTAAGGTGCCTTGGCTTTTGGTTTAGGGACAACAAAAGATGCTAGCAGATTTTGCCGTTGTAATCGGAGTTGTTTCTATTCTAGGAACTTGGCAAAATAAACAGATCGTTGATGTCCCTTTTTCCCACAATAATCACAAAAGAGATCCTTGAAAGGAATGTTGCACTCACTAGCTTTGTGGGTAGGATTGCCACAATAGTTGCAAGAAAATAGGATGGGTGTAGCTGAGTGCACCGCTTTAGTCCTTGAAGAAGAATGTGATGATCTAGTTGGCCCAACTGGTGTAGGCTAAGGCCTTGAACGTGATAAAAGCTTCATAGTATTGGCCTCATAGTGTGCATGAGCTAGTTTCAGCTTTTTGGAAATGTTGTACACATCCAGTAAAGTGTACAAGTCTCCAAATTCTACAAAAACCTGTTGCAAAACCTGCGCATGGAATGTTGGAGTACCTTCCAACGAACAAAGATACCGGTGGGCAACTTCCAGATTTGTGATGCTTTGGGTATCCTCTTTGAGTTTGAGAAGCCTCATGCAAAACATCCTGAGGGTTTCATCCTTTTGCCGAGAGAAGGTGGCGAGCTGCAAATTTTTTTCAGAACTTTTGATTGAAATTCCAGCTCAAGAATTCGAAAGAATTCCCCCATTGGATTAGCAAAAGCTAGCGCATCGGTGGTGGGAGGAATGTTTACGGTAACAGCAATGAGTTGTTGAGGAGAAAAATTTACTAAAGTAGGTACCGAGTTTGGATTATTGGGCACAGTCCCACGATGTGCAATTGCAGCTTACAATGTAGCTTGAGAGGCGGTGGCGATGGCTATGGCGTAAGCTAGATTGGGAATCTAAGTGACACCCAAAATCCTTACAGAATGTTGCTCGTAAACATCCAATGCCTCATAGTGCACATAACGGGCCAATTGTTTAAATGCAAACGCCTCGGTGTAATTAGCGCCATACTTGAGCTCCAATTCACAAACCACAGTTGAGAAAGTTGCCTTGAACTCCTTCAAAGAAATAGTACTTGGCCTTCCGCTGAACTTCTCAATTCTCCCTGAGGAACTGCTGACCTCCATGGTGTATATGGGTGTTGAGGTCACAGTTTACAACAGAATATACAGTGATGGTGTGAAAGTAGGTACAATAGCAAGTGTACCCCACTGATTAACCCTTCCAAATGGACTTTGATGTATTGTTAATGTAGTGTAACTTGAACCTAAATTCCTGGTAGGAGTTGTACTAGATGACGATGGTGCTGTAGACATTTGATGGTATCGTCGTGAAGATCATGAGCTTAAAGAAATTAGCTCAAAGGATTATGTGTTACTTCGTAGCTGATACCTGGGCTCTGGCTGAGCGATAGTGCTCTCATCATCCGAGGACATGGTGTTGTCCCATGCCCCAAAATTTTATGATAGTACATAGCACTAGCTACAAAATTCTAACACAACATATAGTTTGAAGAACATAATGCATTGTTGGGAATGACCCATGACACATAGACATCCCATGGAGGTCAAACGAATGTCCAACGAAAGTCAAACAAAGGTCAGATGGAAGTCAAACAAATGTTGGATGCAAAGGCAGGACGACAAAACGATAGGACGCATGATAGTAGGACGTAGGACAATAATATAGCAGGGCGCATGATGGCCGGATGGCAAGCGCATGACGAAAGTTCGACAGATGTCGGATGGATGTCGAACGAAAGTCTGACAAACATCGGATGGGCAGAGGTCAACCGCCACTACTGGGATGGCGGGCAACAACGCTACATTATAGCTCCTAGCAACACAACGTTGTGGCGATGGTTGGTGGCACTGTAGCTCGCGATGGTCGGCAGTGCTGCAGCTTGTAACGTTATTGCGACGATGGCCGACAACACGACGTTGCAACGATGGCCGACAACGTTGTAGCTCGCGGCGATGGCTGGCAACGTGATGTTGCAGCGATGGTCGGCAATGTTGCAACTCGCGGCAATAGTCGACAACACGTTGCAACCCTGGCCAACGCTACGCTATAACGTGGAAAAAAAAAATTTTGCTTTTTTTAATTCGATGGCCTCAAGAGAGAAAAAGAGAGGGAGAAAGAGAGAAGGGCAAGAGAGCTTTGAAACCTGCTCTTGGATCCCGGCTCTGTTAGTTAACAAAAATGTGACAACACAAGTTCCTTCCTGTAATAACGCTAACTCCCTTCGGTAATAGTAACATTAGCACCTTCTGGCAGTAACAACATTAGCAATAGTAACACTAGCAACACTAGCAGTAATAACAATAACTCAAGAACTCACTGGCAAAAGAAATCTACTGCTTTCAACATGAAACAACAGAAAGTGGAGTTTTTCTAGAATTGAATGAAAGAAGGAATTGAATTGCAAAGAAAGAAGAAGATGTAATGTATGTAGACGATGGCCATGCAATGGCTATCGTGAGCATCTAGAAATCTTAGCTTATTATGGAGGAAACTTTCCTAACAAAGGAATTCTAGAAAAACTAAAAAAAGAAAGGAAGGGCTTGGCCTTTTATACTACCGCCAACCAACTGAAACATTAAGTACCTAATAACATATAGTCACCTAAGACCGTACATTAACCCTAAAAACGCACATGGGCATGCCCGTAATTAGCCATCATGTATGAAACCATGTATGGACATGACAATGCAGATAGTCCTAGTTAATTAAAATTAGTTCCACTTGTTCAGTAGCTAGAGTAGATGTAATACCCTACCAAAGTTCCAGTTCTAGGACTAAGACAACTAGTAATAGTTCTAAAACAAGTTAATGTTTAATAGTCAATAACAACATCTCTACTTGTTAACTTACCTATCACCACTAAACTACTTGTTTCTGGTGGTGATATACCATTTCAACCACCAAAAAAGGTTAACCCACATCTACAACCGAGTATGAAGAAAACAAACTAGTTATAACAAACTATAATGTTTTGTTAACCTAATAAAAGGATGAATTGGTTGCACAACCAATAGTTAACTATACTATGGTTATACAATAGTAAACATTGTTCCAATTGTGGAAAAATAGGCCATGCTAAGCAAACTTGTCATAATAGAAAAATGAAGAAAACAATAGTACCTATTGTACCAACCAAAATAGCTAAATCTATAGTTGAAGTAATTGCACCTCCTGTTGAACCAACTACAATACCTTTACAATATCCATGCATTATATATTCTAGTGTTGAACATTGTGCACCAAATTGTTTTAAACAGATTAAAATCCAAACATGTTTCATACTAAAATAAACTTTGCTACTACAATAGTTCCAAAACCTCTAAAACTTGATAAAGTACCAATTAATGTAGTTATTATTATCACGACATGTAATCAAGTACCAGAATAATAGGTACTCAGAGAAGGTGAACTGGTGAAGGCAAAAACAATAGTTAACTAACAAACTAAGAAACAAATGCATGGGCATTTTGTTCAAACTATTAAACAACTATAAGGTGGTGATTCTAGATCACAAGCACCCATTGATATAAATGGACCACTTCATTTGAATTAGGCCCATCTGCTAAATAACACAAATTAATCAGTTATGGGCAAACAACATGTTCATTTGACTATATAAAAAGTGACTTTAGATATGACTTTGGAAGAGATTTTGAAATGCATCAATATTCAAGTTCTTGAAACCAAATATATCATTAATTTGGGGCAACTTTTGAAGATTATACCAGACATCACGTGATACATATTCAAGCTAGTTAAGATTGTTCAATTGGTACAACATGAACCTATTTATCCTAAACCAACATGTACATTAGTCGCCATTAATCATCAAATGGCAATTATTTAAATTAAAGTTGGTAAGAATTTTATTGATGATGTGCTCCTTGATGGAGGTTTTGGAATCAATATCATTATTAACAAATTAAGGGTACCATTAAGTTTGTTTAAGCCCAATCCAAAACTTTACAATTTCCATATGGCAAATCAAACCATAGCCAAACCACTTGTTTGATTAGGAATCTAAAGATATTTGTTCATGGTATTACCTACATAGTCACATTCAATGTCATCAATAGTAACGTTCTAGATTCTAGTTACTCAATGTTGTTAGGGCATCCATGGTTAAGAGAAGCAACAATATCCCATGATTGGGGAACCAATATTGTTACCATACAAGGAACAAGTATAGTAAAAACATACTTGTTACTAAGAAATTAGGTGTTCAAACCAAAAGACCATAAATCCTAGTTTGTTATGATTTCCTTTCTGGAATATCTTATGAAAAAGAAAATGTTATGTTTGTTATAAAACTAGATCTATTTTCAATTTGGACCATAGGAGTACCTACCCAAACTGAACTGGTTTCCAAATTAGAACACATATAAGACATTGGGATGGTAGAATAGGTGCCAAAAACACTTGTTGAACTAGTATGTGTCTTACCTATTAATTTAGTTATACCATCTAATATTGTAAAACAACATTTACTTGAAACCTTTTTCCATCTAACAGTTGGAAAAATGATCATTGATGAGACACTTATTTGAGAATGAGGTCAAGATCTAACCATAGCATGTTGGACTGTAATTGAAGAGGAGCAATTGACTAAAATCACTTTGGGCACTAAGAAGAGTGTGCAATAGGTGAAAGTGAATGCTTCACTTGAACTGATACGTTGTCACAAAACAATTGATTGAACTACTAAAGGAGTTCAAGGACATTTTTCCCTAGACATACAAAGACCTAAAAGGTACTCCACTAGAGATTTTTCAACACAAGATTAAACTTAACACTACAATATCACATGTTCATCAAGCGAGGTATTAGTTGAATCCTAATTATGTTACCATTGTCAAACATGACATAGACAAGTTACTTATTGATGGTTTTATTAAACCGGTTGAGGAAGCAACTTGGCTATTACCTATGGTGGTTGTGCTTAAAAAAAATGGGAAATTAAATCATTTGTGTTGATTTTAAGAAGCTCAATGCAACAACAAAGAAGGATTGTTACTTGTTGCCTTTCATTGATGAGGTCATTAACATTATAGTTGGACATGAAGTGTATACCTTTTTAGATGGATTTTGCAAGTATCACCAAATCTCAATTGCACTAGAAGATCAACACAAATCCACCTTTGTGACAGATTGGGGGGCTTTTGTGTGGGTTGTGATGCCATTTGGTGTAAAAAATGGATTGCCTACTTATCAAAAGGTAGTTACCAAAACATTCCAAAATACATTGATGTATTCATGAAGAGTTTCCTTGATGACTTTAGAATAATCAATGACGTATCTATTCACCTTGAGAAGCTTAAAAAATGTCTTCTTCAAGTGTAAAGAATTTGGCATTAATTTGAAGCCATACAAGTGTGCATTCATGGTTTTTTCAAGAACTATCCTAGGTTTCATAATGTTTAAATAAGGCAAAGTTATGGATCCTAGGAAAGTTGAAGCCTTATATTGAACATGGCAGTACCTACTACTATTTAAGAAATACATATGTTCAATGGGATGGCACAATTCTACAAGTGTTTCATAAAAAAATTTGGATTAATTATGTGACCTATCACCAAGCTATTAAAAAAAAAAAAAAAGTTTTTGAATGGACAAAATAGTGCCAAAATGCTTGGGAATATATTAAAAATTGGTATGTGCAAGCCCCTATTATGATTAATCCAAATTGGGAACTTGAATTTCATGCCCACACATATACATCTTAGCTAATAGTAGGAACAATACTTGTTAAGAACCCAACTAGTAAGTTTGACCAATTGGTTATATATGTATGCCTCCAAATTACTAAATTCAGTCAAGAAAAACTATACCACTATTGAAAGGGAAGCTTTAACAATGGTTTATGCCCTACACAAATTCAAACATTACTTACTAGATAACTGATTTGTATTTTATGTTGATCCCATGGCCCTTGTGTACTTAATTAACAAGCCAGTTTCTAAACATCCTAGCTTCCAATTATACAACATTCATATGTACTTTATGTGGTACAGAATATGGTATTATAGAAAATTGTTTTGCTCTATTCACATTGGAAAAATGATGAATTATTAGTCTATTTTGTATAAACTATGCTTCAGTTAGACCAATTTATTACATCCTATCTTCTAAACTATTTTGGACTTGTTCTTTCATCTATGGTTGTTCTACAAAATCTTTCTCAAACATTTATTATCCCACATGTCTAACAAATCCATCTCTCATTCACTATTAATCTATGGATATTTTGTGATGGCATGTCCTCCAACTTTACAAAAAACATAGATTTTAGAAAGAGTTTGAACCAACTTAATTGAATCATCAGAATTGTAATTTTCACATTATAGATTCCTTCTTTCTCTTCCAATTCTTTTGCTTTTGTGACTCATTTGAATTGGTAATGCCTCCTCCAAAACATTCACATGTGCATCATCATACACAAAGGTTTTTGGGTAATTTGCATCCACCCACTCTAGAATACTAGGATCATAGTTATCTTTTATGTCCTAGTCCTTTACTAGTTCATGATATTCTAGCAATGCTAACTAATACACAAATGGTGCATTTGTGCATCTATTATAATCACTCCTCCAACTATCCATAGGTTTTAAAATTGAAGAATTTCCAAGGTGTCTACCAATAGCAATTCATCCCTTGGATTTATCTTTTCCCCATGTTCTTGAATAGTAAATGGTGTTTGAAAAACATGGATACCCCCTTCTCTTGGGTACACTTTAGACCTGATCTGACGCGCTCCCAAGTCACGGGGTGAAACCCACTTGAGGGTTTCACAAAGTCAAGTTGCGGAAATTGTGACTTAACAGCACGCTCCCAGCTTCCAATTCTAAAAAGGGGTAGAGGTTCGAGTTGGGAGCCCAAGGATTAGACTAGGAAGAGGGACTAGTTTGGCTCAGTTTGGCTCGTGTGAATCTGCATCCAAAAACCAACCAAAATGGTTAGTTTAGCATTTGGGACACCTTTGGGTGTTGGGACTTGCCACGGGCACTTGGACACACAAGACTCACCACGGCCCGGACTCGGGAGTAAGCCACCACCTTACTCCCTATAGTATTCTCTGCAGTTGGTCGCTGAAGTTACATCCAAATGGCACATTTTGTTGGGACTCCCGAAATTGTCCCGGCTGCACTTCCGAAACTTTGAACGGCCATAACTCCTCGCTCCAAACTCGGATCAGGACGAGTTCTAGAGCAAAGTTGTAGCTCTCATCAAGAGCTTTCCAACGCTGTGTTGCACTCTTCAAGGCGACGTCGGGAAGAGGTCGATTCCCGACTTTTAATGGTCGGGAGTCAAACTGCCAGTTTGACTCCCGGCCCTTCTTTTGCCCATAACTTGAGCTGTAGATATCCGAATGGCCAATGCGAGGCCATTTTCGATATCTAAGTTTCAAGACCTTTCCAATGACACCAAGAACACCCCAATGCGAGGTGTTTTGGGCCTTATTGTCGAGCTCTGAACATTCGGGAGTCCCGGAGGGCTCCAAACCTCCACTTTTTCCAAGTGTTGGGCTTCACCCCCACACTTGGCGAAAGTGGGGTTGCGACATGATCCCTTTCAATGGAAATCACTTTCTATACCCAAGACGTCTTTGCAAACCCCTTATTTGGCATACTTCTCTTCTTGTTCCCATTCCCACTTAAGACACTTGATGTCTAGTAGGTTGTTTTTCTATTCACAAACTTTTGGGTTCCAAAATTATACCCATGTTTGGTGTTTCATACATTTCTTGGTCCACATCCGAATTTTTTTATGGAAGTCATGTTTTTTAACTTTTTGATCCATCTACCTCTACAAACTTCGAGTCACCATCTGATTCATATTATTCTAAAAATATTATATTTCCCATTTCTTAGTATGTTTTCCAATTTGAATCTTTACATCCTTTACCACTTAAACTTCCATCTTTTGTTTCCAAAAAAATTAGAAATCAAAATCTTCAATAAAATAATATACCTTGTTTCGAATTTTGAAATCTACAAAAAAAATGCTCTCAATAAATCCAAAATTGTTCACAATATGTGTTGTTGTTTCTTGTGTAAAAAACATTTGTCCTTGAGATGGTCGCCAAATAATAGGTGCAAATTCTATCCTATAATTTTTTTCTACCTGTTTAAAATAATATAAAACTTCACTTCAATCATTCATTTCAACACTTAAAATATGTGGTTTCAGTTGTCAAAACAATTTTGGTAGACCAATTTTACATAGCTTTCTCCTTATAACTATTGTTCATTCTCTTCATGTTTTAATTCATTCATGTGAACAAAATATGTGGTTAGAATCAAGTTAGATATCCAAAAAAAAAAAACCACAATAGTACAAAGTATGATCACTATTTCTTTATTAATTTCACATTTTTTTTACTTATAATTGAACATATCAACATCTGTAGTCTTAAAAGTGGAAATCATAAATGAAAACATGAAAAATTAGTGGTTTCCAATACCAATAGAATTATGAACTTCATATTGTGTCTAGATTCTAACTTCCAATAGCTCCTTAAATATAATTCTATGTGTAAAAAAAATCAATCTCCTGAACTCCATCAAAATCCAGAATTACATCCTAAGTTTTTTTCCCTCCAAAAGTAATTCAAAATCAAATTATCAACAATCTTAATCCTATCCAGCTAATCAAATGTCTTGTTGCATCCCTCCCATTCACTAATTAATCATTGCCTTGTTGAATTGTTTTCATTCATTGGGTAACAAGGGATTTTTTGATAGATAGATTTCAATGGGACAATCAAATTGGGAAGGAACTAAAGAAAGCAACTTAACCCCTAAAACGAACCTCAGGACAGTACAAATTTACACTGAAAAGCTTTAAAGCAGCCCATATTGGGCGCGTCTGTCTAACGTTTACGGTTTAGGGTTTAGAGCTTTTGTTGTTTGCATAGCTAGTTTAAAGCACCTAGGCTTCTATTTTCTGTCGTCGACAGTTAATGAACTTGAAACTCCCAAAAAAACTTTTTACTACCACATTGAACTCCTCTTGAGTGCATGCGCCTATCCTTTGTATGGTAGTCCATGGTCCAAAGACAATTTTAAAAATAACTATCTCAATTTCAAGCCTAATTATTTCATTTCTTTCATAATAACTACTTCCTTTTTTTAATTAACTTGTTTAATAACTATTTCCCACCTTTCTTTATAACTACCTCCATTTTATAACTACCTCACTATTTTTCCTTATCCACCAACATGGATATGTAAAAACAAATTGACATGTGTCTTTTCATGTCCATGAAATGTATATTAATTTTAATTTAATTTAACATTGACATAAATAATGAAAATTTATTGAAAACCATATGAAAACATGAGATTTTTTTTTTTGACTATCACTGGTAGTGCGCAACAACGCGCAACTCAAATTTAATTACCAAAATAATAATAATGATAAAATTACCTAATGGATCAAAAATGTAGGAAATTAAGATTGGAACAAAACTCTAATGTTAATTGAAGTGTACATGATCAAAACTTTATTATAATCTTGATTAAAACATTATCAAAACCTTAGTATTACCTCTTTTTAAAAGTGGTTTATATAAACATATGCATTAATATAATTATTTTAAGATAATGCACCTTTAGTGTAATGCACATGATTTTAGATTTAAAATAATTTGAAATCAATTTAGGTTTGTCGTCATTCATTCATTGTTGTGACCTTAACCTTGAGTTTGAAACCAACATTGGGGCAAACTAAGGAATCAATATGAAAGCAAACACATGATCAAGAGTGAAAGGGCAAAAGGGGTTATAAATGTAGTTGAACAAAAAGGAAAATTTTGGGAGTCAAAAGGAGCGATTTAAAAAACATTCTTCAATTACTGACCTCTTCTTTTTTCCTATCATGTCCCCATGTGGTTCCTAATGGTTCATCATTATTTATTTCAAAAATAATTATGAATTATTTGGCTCAAATATTACAATTAAACAAAATTTCTAAAAGTAATGATTTTTTTTTTTTGTAACACTTTTTCAACTAAAATAAATACCATACAAGGTTTAAAGAATTTGCCCCTATGACACAATGATCACAAGATGTATTTAAACAATGATGATTTTTCATTAAACTTAATTTTAAAATACCATTTTTAAATTTTAAAATGTATGGTTGGAGATGTTTCATTATTAAAATAAAATGGCATTGATGTGTTGCAAAGCTCTTGTTATCCAAAAACATAATTATAGAAATCTAACAAATGCATCCAAGGTTTGTGAAGTTTCACTTATACATTTTATAATATAATGACATGATGTGTCAAAGTTAAATTTAGTGCAAGCACATACATAGTTAGGCCCCTTAATCCATGGTCCAAAACAACAACAATATGAAGATAATAAATTAATTCAACAAATTTAAACTTCATTGGTCTTTTTTTTTGCTACATGATCCATGGAAGGTGCCAACAAAACAATGAAAAAGGATAGCATTACAATTATGAAATGCAAAGTCAAAATTTCAAGATTTGCAATAATAAATTTTTATTGAAAGCCCCCAAAAACCAAATAAACCAAATAAAATGTAAACATATGCACATCAAAGGTAGGTCCTTATGCCTTCAATGCAACACATCCCAAAAAAACATGAATTGGTAACTAAAAATAGAAACACCAAATGAGTCTTGGATCAATAATTATAATGTTAAAATATCATATGTGTAAGAAATTGAAGGCACATGTCAAAACCTCCAATGACTTACCTCTTACTAGTAGCTAAATTGGACAAGGATGTCAAAAATGATATAAGAGACCAACACAACTTTTTACAAATTGTGAAATGCAACATCCATATTGCATCATATTCATCATCCAATGAAAGAATGCATCAAGTCGATGATCCTACTACTTCAAATGTGAAAGTATTCCTTCGATCAAGAAAGCCTTATTGGTGTACACAAATGATATTGATGCAAGAAAAAGTTATAACAAATATTCAAATTTGTGTGACATGTACAATTTGTAAGATTTTTCATAACTATTGATCAATAAGTTATATGAAAAGAAAAGAAATTAAACAAAACATAGAAAATGACAAAAGGTGTTGCAATATGATTATAACTTGCTTATTTGGTGTTGTGAAAGGAATAGAATCTAGTGAAATTGGAAGCAATCCAAACAACTCGTAACATGTCATCTCAATTGATTTGTGAAATGTGGCATGCGGGGATGAATGCATTTAGTTCTAAGGAATAGGAATATGAACACTAATGGGCTTGGGTGTGGTAAGTTAGTTGCACTGAGCCATGCCATTCAAGTTGTGGAACATAGGATTGAGTTATTTAAGATGGGGAAAGAATTTGTGTAGTGATTTGAAAGTTTTTGGGTATCATGTTTTTATCATGCTAAAATTGCAATACAATAATTCTATGATTATAATAGCACTTCAATGAAAAGCTTCTACTATTACATTTACAAGCATACATTTGCATTTATTTTGGGAAATTTTATAAACAAATTCATCATTCATGTGATGAAACACTACCCACTAATTCAAGACCCATTGTGGATGGATGGTGGATAGAAAGCAAAATGATTTCTAATTTTTTCGACAATGTCAACTATTTTTTTGGAACCATGGTGATTATTAACCAAACAAATATATAAAATTTGGATTTCTTAAAAATTCTTTTTACCATGTAAATATCTATATTTTCATTCACACTCAATGCACATGTGTTATATTTTTGTATTCACAAAGTTGTATAATTAATTTTCCCATTATATGTTTGTACAAATAATGTGCTCAAAATGAGGTTTAAGATTTAAGGTTATTGATTTTTTTTTGTCATTGTTTACATTTTCATTATCAAATATTTTCCAAAAGAAAAATTTTCATCAAAAAAGGTGATGTATAACTAGTATCATAATATGTAGTAAGTTAAAATTTTGATGACATCATTTGACAATCCTATACATAAGCAAAAAGCCCTAGAATGTGCACAACATTTTGGAATTCAAATTTTACTTTAAATCAAGATTAATCTCGATCCAACAATCATATGAAGAGGATTGAATAAAATCAATGTACACAACATATATAATGTGTAGTTTTTCATCGACCATAGGGCTTCATGTTTGTGGTTCATAAGACATTATTTTTTTTTAAAATCTGAAAAAAAATACAATGCCCAACTATAAAAAAATAATTATTTGTTATTTTTTTTCTTTAAGTACATAAATTATTTTGCCTTTATTGCTCAAAAAAATGAAAAAAAACACATAATTTTTAATGAATTTTCAACAAATTTTTAAAAACTTCTAGAGTGGCCCTATATTCAATTGATGTATATCAATATCATTGACCACAAAAAGTTCCACCAAAAAATTCCACTCACAACTTTAGTTTTGAAGTATGCATGCAATTTTTCATATTCCATGACAAGTATTATTTTGTCACAAATATACTTCATATGTTGAATTTCACTAATGTTTGTTGAAGTTTTTTAAAAATTTATTATCTTAAGTCTAAATATAATCCAATATATTTCAAACAACAAAAATAATCCAAGATGTGATGTCTATACTTACACAAAAAACCAAATGCAGAAATGCAATATTTGTGACTATAATTTTTGGGGGGTCTAGTGTGCTTTTACCCAATAACCAATTTAAAAAATGATATACCATTCAATTTTTTTTATCACAAAAGAGAATACATCTTGGTATTACATTGATTTGGGATTTATTTGGAAATATCTTAATTAATGATGTATGTTTTGATATGAAATCGTTAAAGTATGTGTTTATTTCAATTGAATAATTTTATTTTAATTCAATGATAGTGAGTTTGAAAGTATAATTAACATGGTTACTTAATTTAGCAATATTATAAGTATTTTCCCAAATGCAATTGGTTATCAAATAATGCAAATGCACATTAAACATCGTTTGCATTTATTGCAATAGTCATGTTTCACCAATTTTATGGTCATAATGTATTAGGCCAAAATATGGGAAATATTTATATGGAATACTTATCCATCAATATTTTCACTATTTAACTTCATCAAAATGATGAATGTTGTATCCAAGAAAAGAAATTCCTTAACATTCACATAGTGGTTTAAAGACATGCAATCCATTCATGCACTTTTTTATTTCTAGCACAAATTCAATGACAAGTTTTTCCAAAGTTAGTATAGGATGAAAGCATGAATAGGGGGATTGCTTGGACTATCACACTTGTAATTATTTTGGATTACATAGAAATGTAACATTTTAAGCCATATTCAAAATTAACATTGTCAATTTTTCAATTATTCATGTTGTCATAGACTTTAATAGAATCATCATAAAACATTTGGATGAATTCTAAGAAGATTATGGACTCATAATGGATTTTTGAAATGACAACACTACATCTGTCACATAGAGAAAATGAAAAATGTGGACTCAAAAAAATGTCAAAGTAGTGTCAAAATAAAAATTAATTAATAGAGCACTAGCACATGAAAAATTTATTAGTGAAGTGCATTGAAACTTTCCTAATATATATTTTTAATGTTTTAAAATTTTAATTGATGTGATTATTATAAATTTTATCATTGAGAGTCCATTTCACATTAATTTTTTCAATCTTTTGCATGGATTTTTTTATCAATCACATGTTTAGGGATATTCATAGGTTGGTTTATTAATATTTATGATTGAAATCATAGGGGATAATTATAGGGTTTATGGTTTAATAATCGTTAAAACTATTTAAAAAATCACTAGTGTTAGATTATGGACTTTGAAATGCCACTTTTGAAACACCTAACCATGCTTTCGCCCTATAGGGAAGATTTTGGATAATCCTTTGTATGTTCATTTGCTTTGACAATTTCAGATGAAAAATGGAAGGCCATATCAAGGATTATGAAGGTTGTTTAAGTGGTTTTACTTTTCTTTTCTGCATTAGAACAATCCAAAAGGAAATTCTTATTGGTCTGATTTAATCATTTTCAAAGAATGGTGACATTTGCCGTTGCATTTTCTTTGAGTTCATATAGTTTGATGAAAATTCTAACTTTTTTCATTTGAGATCTTACTTTACAATTGTTGGAGGATGTTGAAAGGTGAGAGTTTTTGAATGGTTGCATTGATCCACGTCTTTTTTGTGTCATTCTTTTTCCGCTTATGCTTCCTTTTATGCAAACCTTATTTTGTTTCCCTTTGACACAATAAAGCAAACACGAAAACAATGAATGAACTTTTGTATAGATTTTTAAATAAACATAGGGTTTGGAAGCTTCAAAACCTACAAATCACTTCAATTGCATTTGGAGTTTTTCAATGGCAAGTAAGGTTTTTTAATCATGGCTGAAATTGTGAAGAGATAACTTGTAAAATGTGCAATCATTTTTTGTTCTAGGCAAGTTGTGATGTCAAACAGACCTAATAGGGCAATGCACATTTATATGTATTATGTTTTTTTCTATAGCTTACATGGAAACAAGAAGGGTATTTTATGTGGATCTTTAGGAAAGTTTCAACTTTAGGTATGGTCATTGATGTCATGCAACAATTACCATTGACAATTTCTACCCATAGAATGGAACTCTTGATTTTGAATAAACACACCAATTTCTAGTTGAAGGATTTGCAACCATATTGATTTGTAACAAAATAAAACCTTATGCTAGCACTAAAATTAAGATAAAAATATTTTGGTGTTTATCATCATGATTAAGGCCATGATTTTTGTTTGTTGTTATTATTAAATACAATATTATTAGAAAACAACCATGTTTATCAATTTGGACGTCCTTTTCTTTGTGTTGGGTTGTCAATTTGGACCCTTTAAACTTTGCACATTTTGTAAGTTGTTTGCTTGGTGTTTTGATGTTTCAAATGCCACCATTGTAATCATTTTTGACAAAGGGGTAAGTAAGCAAGTGGGTCATAAGAACATGTTTGATGAATTTATATGAAAGCATCCCAAGTTTCCTCAAACAACACTTGCACCTTGTTCATTTATGTTTTCCAATTTTAATTAATTTAAAAAAAATCATTGTAGATCTTAGTAAGCACAACCAATTTTATTATCACATGATTTTTGTTCTTCCTACTTGTTACAAATGACAAAGAATGTCATCATGATTTTTTTATTTTTATACACTTGTAACATTAGACTACTATCACATATTATAAAAAATTACAGGACATTGTGACTAAATATGGAATCTAGTGTTTAAGAAAAGAAATTGTTTAGAGTTTCAATATCAAGTTGATAGTCTAATGAAATGGGGCATTCAAAATATGTTTCATGTTTCCTTGGTAGAAAACACAAACTTGGATAAATGGTTATATGTTGCTATTGGAAGAAATGAAAGGCATTTAAATTTGAAATTTTTTCTTCACCCCATAAAAGACAACATTGTTAATCATTGTGATAATATTTTTCCAAAAGTTAAAGAAGTAAAGGAAGATGAAAATTGAAAAAGGCCAAAACCAAGATACACAAATTGGTTCATGAATAAGATTAAATTGGATGGCGGATGGTAGTTGATGCTTTATAGAATATCAATCAAAGTTTTTCTACTACCACTTATTGGTGTCATAATGTCATAACTAAAGAAGGATAAGTCCCTTCAATGAGATTCTTAACCATCTAAATATCAAGTTATTGAATTAATCATCCACATAAGAACTTGTGTGTACAAAGGAGGTTGAAGCTAGTGAAAACATGAAAGGTTTTGAGAAAAAGAGGGGTGGTAAAAAAGAAAAGGGACTTTGAAAAAAAATAAAAATTGAGGTGAAAGGTTGGGAAAAGGAGGTTTGAAAAAACTTTTGAAGGTTTCAAACTTCCACAAAAACCTTCATATCTTTCTATCAAAAAAAAAATGTATTTGAGAATGCACGATAGGGGGATATTTGGGGAGGCTTGGCTTTATTGAATGTGCTAGGTTGGAATTATTGGTTCTCATGCAACTCAAGAGCTTGGCCTAGGTTTTAAAACAATGTGGAGAAAGATGATTAGTAACATGGAATAGTGCAAAGCAAAAGTCACAATCCCAAAGCCTTCTTCAAAAGGCCTTTCACATCTTGGCAAGTGAAAGAAAAATGATTTGAAATCTATGTATTTGAATTTGAACTATCTCAATCCTCTTTGAGTTGTCCACCTTCCCTCAAGCTACATCACTTGACTTAAACCTCTCCCAAGCCCTAACACCATTTGCCTTCCCTCTTTCAAACTTCCTCACTTTTGACATACCCCTTAGACCTTAAACAAACCCCTCTCTTCTTCACATCGTTTAACCTTCCTCCTTTGTTGCTTCAACTTTGACAAACCCTGAATTTCCTTCAATCAAGTTCTCTTAGCTTGCTTAGATTTTTTCTCTTATTGTTTCACCTCTCAAATTCCTCTCTTACCCATCTCAAATCAATTAAACACTTTGTTTTATTGCCTCATTTTTCAAACCCTTTTTTTTTTTCAATCAAACCCTTTCTTTTTATATTTCCTATTTCACCCATCTCAAATCAATTAAACAATTTGTTTTATTGCCTCAACTTTCAAACCTTTTTTTCTTCAATCAAACCCTTTCATTATATATTTCACTTTCATTGTCATTATTGTTATTTCCTCTTGTCAAAATTTTCACCCCTCCCTTATGTTATCTCACTTTCGATAACTATAACAAATTTTACATAGACCTTAACATGCTTTAGAAATACCTTAATACACCCTAGACAAACCCTAATAAACCTTATACACACCTTAATACTAAATAGACCTTAAACAAACTCCACACCTTAACAAACCTTCATCAAACCCTAAAAAACCTTAGACAATTTGTTATACTCTAACAATTATTATACACACCTCAACATAAAAAAAACTATCATTTGTAACTAAAAAAGTATTGTGCAACTATTTTTTAATTATTAAAAAAATAGTAAACAACATTTTTTAGTTGCAAAAATTAGTTGTAAAAAACAATTTTTCACAAACACATCATTACATGTTAACAAACCTTAATAAACACAATGGTACTAGTTGGTCACAATGTCAATTTCGGGTAATACAATAAAAGCAAAAAAAAAAACCTAGGTCATGCCTATTGTGATTATAAGCCTATTTATGTTTCCTACAAAGAAGCATACTTAGACTTTCCATTTTAAGAGGAAACATTCAAGGACCGATTGCAAGAGACATTCAAGGAGGTGAAAATAGGATGTCCAATGAAAAACACTTTGAAAAGGCAACTTTGTTGTTTGATCAAATTTTAACAACATTAAAATCACCAACCAAAAATGTTTAAAGAGACGACAATCCCTTCTAAATGGTATAAAAATGACACATGCTATTTCAATAGAACAAACATGTGCTAGTTCATGTAGGGATTAGTACTCCAAACTTTGTATGAACTTCAAACCCTAATGTAGCAACTAAGAAACCAAAATAATTCATGCCAAAGGCTAAAATGTTGCACATTCAATGCATGAGTATTGCATCCATGGCCAAACAATTTCTATCAAATAATGGCACTAGAGATGTTTTTATTAATCTTGATATTACCCAAAATATATATAACAAAGTTAAAATTGCAAATCTCAAGCAAGCTAGAGATATGATTGCAATCTTTGAAAAGGAGTTCAAAATGGAAGTAAATCTAATCCTTGGTATCTAGCTAAAGTTTTTGAAATTCTTCAAAGTCCTATAGGTCTATGAAAATAAAAGTTTCCGAAATAAAATGAAAATTTCCAGAATTAAAATGGAAGTTTCCATAAATCAAGTAAAATTTCGAAATTTATTTATTTTTAAATTTTTGTTTCCAAATTTTGAAAAATAAATTCTAGAAGTAAAATTGAAATTTCTAGAAATAACATTTTTTTTCCCCCCCCAAAAAAAAGAAATTTCCAAACATGAAACAAAAAAAATTCAAAGTTGAAATAAATGTTTCAAAAATTTTATAAACAAAGACCTAAATAAATCCCAAATCTCTCCAAATGCTGTAAAAGCTCACACCCTACACCCTCCATCCCATCCAAAATGATTCTAGACCTAAATAAACTAGGTAGGTAGGTTGGGGGCTTAGGTAACAAGGTAAGTAGCCTAGGTAGCCAAGGTGTAGTTGCAATTTTTAAAAAAAAAGTCTTTGTGTTCATCCATTCATTTGAATTTGGGTTCTATTTGGTGGACTTTAAGGATACATGTAAAGTCAAGGTGAAATGAGAAAGTTAACAAGAAATCAAACACAAGACAAAGTGTGACTTTAAGGATGTCTTTATTGATTTATATATTGCAAGGAAAATTGCTTGATCTTGGAGCCTTCTTGCAAGTCTCCATTTCTTTAATCCATTCCTCATTCATCTATTTAATTTCCTCATAGTTCTATAATAAAAATTGTGCATTAAACTTCATTTGATTTCCTCTTTATGTTTTCTCCAATTTGTTTCATTCCTCCACTCAAATAGCTACCAAGATCAATATCAAGACTAGAACTCAATCTTGTACTTGATGAATTGTGCTCCCTTTTCTTTGAAGTAATCCACATATTCCTAAAGAGAGAAATCATCTCTCTTGTCACTTTCTTTATATCACTCTTCTTTGTCTTGCTAATTGTGTGCAAAGTCACATTTGAAATTGAAATCAAAATTAGTTTTTCTACCATCATACTTTTATGTTATTTTCATTGAATGAAATCAATGCATTTTTTCTAAACCCTTGAAACAATTTGATACAATTGTAAGTATTTTAAAATTTTAAAATTCTACATCTTTTAGATTTTGAACTTGTCTCGGAGTAAGTTTCTTTATTTTGGTCAAATGACCCAAACATCAACAAATTTTTCAAGCACGACTATGAAAAATTACAACTAGCTAGATAAAATCCATTGTGTTTTTTGCATTACATTTTGCTCTTTTAAAATACAAAACCATTTGATACGTATAATATCAAGATTTGCCAAAAGGAAGGTGTTTTATGCATTTTCCAAAACAAAATTAACCGTCATGTAAAAAAGCATGGGTACAAATTTATTAGATCAATGCGTGCAATGCCTTTTCCCAAAGGCAAGGTTCCAAGTTGAGCAAATCCCCTTCCCCCAATTTGGAAGGTTGCCGCATATAATGTGTGCAACAAGGACATCACCCTTTCTCAAAAAAAATTGATAACCTTGTGGGAAGTAGCCTCAACTCATATTGGAATACCAACAACTTGTAGTAAACCTATAGTAGTGACCATGATCAATGCAAGTTTTCACCCAATTGGGATTTGCGTAGAGTCATTTGGTTATATTCCAATTTTGCCCATGATTTCATGCAATCAATCTCCTTGAACTCCTTCCATTTCTGAACAACTTTCAAGTTGTTCACATTTGTTCAAAGTGATTGTCATTGTTGGTAACATCACTTGGCAATTTTGCAATTGCTTCTACAATTTGGGCATGATGACATTCGGGCATAATGTTTGACACACACAAAAGTATCATTGAAATGGATGAAGGCACCTAATTTGGACATAAGAAGCTTACACATGACACTTCAAAATAAAATGTGTGTATTGGGAATACATAATGATATAGAATCATATGTATGCACAAAACTCCCGCAAAATACCATACTTCATATTAATTTTTGAAAAGAATACAATGGAGGACATAATAGCTCAAGAAAACTAACCAAAGAAAAATGTACTAGTTACATTTTACAGCTTCTAAACCAATTAATAGTGAAAATATAATACTATAAACCAAGTTTTTTTTAAGCATAAAAAAAAAGTACCATCCTCGACAAGCACGGTTTATAAAAAAGCTAATTCTTTTGAAGAGTACACACCAAACATTGCAAGACTTTTAGTGTACCACACTTTTTAGGAGCTTGTAAACTTTCTTGTTGTTAATTCTATTTTCAATTCAAATGGAACAAGAGGTTTGTTTTCACATGAGCAAAAACAATGCTACAGATATGGATAAAAAGGAAATCTTAAGTGAAAACATATTATCGAATGTGAAAAAAGAGAACTAGGAGACCCATATTCTATAAAACCAGAAGTAAAACAACTACACTACAACATTTTTAGAGTACCACAATTAGGAGCTTGTAAAATGGATCGTCACTAATTCCATTTTGAAAATTCAGATGAAACACAAATGATTGGTTTTTTTTTCTATCAAAGAAATGCTAAAAAACTGGATAAAAAAGAAATGTTAAGTGACAACATTATCAAAAAATGTGAAATACAGAAAGGAAACTAGGAGACCCAAGGTTTTCAAACGAGCCAAAATTTGCTGAAGACATGAATCAAAAAAGACAATACTAAGCAACAACATATTAAAGTATGTGGAAAGAGAAAGAAAACTAAGACCAATACCCTAAAAACCAGAGAAATTTCCCAAAACTAAGGAGACCCATATCCTAAAAACCAGAGAAATATCAAAAAACTAATGAGACCCCTATCCTAAAAACCAGAGAAATTTCAGAAAACTAAGGAGACCCATATCCTAAACACTGGAAAATTTTCAAAAAGCTGAGGACCACATTGAACAAGAGTGACAGTAGTAGTCACACCTGTATATTCGGCAAATGCTTTGAACAGCAACAGGTGTGGTAGCGGTGTAACCGTCCCTACCATAAACCACCTCCAAGAGATTGCACACCCATTGCTGACAAACAACCCAAGTATACAACCCACAAATCATCATCAAATTATAATGTCTTGCAAATGTAAAATATGTACAAATCCAAGGAATGGTTGAGCTGCTGCTGCTGCCTGTTGTAAGAGAAAGGCATGGAGGAGATTATTTCCAAGTGAAGTCTTTGCATCATCCCAAAAAGTCAAAATAAGTGCCACCAGTCCTGCCTTAATACCCAAATCTAGTTACACATCTAAAACAGACAACAGATTTGTAGATCTGTCCGTATTTAATGCAGCTCAACACTTTCAGAAGCAACAAATGATCCATCCAGATGACAGAACCAAACTATCAGCAACAAATGATCCATCCAGATGATGATGGAAGGTCCAAACTATGAGCACGAGTTTCATGAGAGCATAATTTAGAATTGCACCATGAAATGATCGGGAAAGGAGGGAGGGAATCCATGAAAGAAAAAAGAGTGTAACCCATAAAAGACTTATATACTTTTTGTTGTAGCCTTTGTCTCTTGCTAGATCCTGGCCCAATTGGGAGAAAGAGACATTTAGAATTGAGATTGGGAGACTTTATGTAGGTACAACCGATAGATGGATCTCTTATGGTGGCAGCATTGAGGGAAAAAAGAGTAGGTTGACAGAGTAAGTAAGAAAGAAACAGTGCATTTGGACAGAATTTTGCATTGTGGGTTTTTGCACAAACCTATGATACAAAAGAGATGATGGGTGTTGGGAAACTTGCTGTCTTTAGCACACTATAGAACAAGAGAAAAATAGCAGTGGCTAGCTCGCTACAAGGATTTTTGAGCCAGTTTTGCAGAAGTTGGGAAAAAGGGGGTCCAATATCCTACGCTTCACATTTCTTTTATACCGAAGAATGACATGAAAAACCTTCAATCAGCATGTCCATGATGAGGCAGCAAGAAGGGGTCTGCCTTGCCAACCAAGAAGCAAACAACCATTATCCCTGGCAACTTGAAAACCACCACGTCGGGGGGATCTTTCACTCAAGAGTTTGTCAGCCTGGAAATGGGAAGCGTCACTCAGGGGGCGACTTTGAAATCCAGCTGTGCACATGCGGATTCGCCACTGCTCCAATCGTTCATGCCTCTCCACTCTTGAAGCACCCTCAGCTGCTACTATGTTCAAGATCTCAGGGGCGAGCAAGTAGCTCTCAATACTTGCATTCACCAAAGAAGAATCAGAACCTGGTTCGAGTGAGCTTGTGAGAGAGTCAAATAGGAATAGGTAGTATTGGAAAGCCTCAGAGAACCGCTCCTGGAAGTTGGAACCATTATGGTTGGCTTCTTGCTCCACAACTGTTATTACTTTTGGTTTTGCATCCCGCACTGTTTTCAGGACAGCACTCAGTCCATTTGAGAACGTGTCGTCCAACAAACGGTGAAGACTGAACACAAAGTTCACAGCAATTGCCTCTTGGTCTCTGAGGTTGAGCATCGAGAGCTCCAAGAGTTGTTGGCATGAGGTAACGACAGCTTGAAACTCAAGCGAGATATTTAGTGACTGTGCAAAGGCAGACAGGTTTGCTCCAGTTGCATTCATTTCATCAGAGTTTGGCCCCACAGCAGTCAAGCGAACTCTCGGAGTCAATTTCCCAGCAGCTTGCATACTTGCTATGTCTTGGAGGAATGAAGCCCATTGGGCACCCGCACCCAATCGAAAATCAATAACATGAACCGAATTTTCTCCCTCCATTGCCTCCATGATCGCCTGGTTTGCAGTGAAGTGGGCGAATTTAGGGACAGGAGAAACCTCACAAAAGTGAACATATGCATTGATCTTGTGGTACTCCTCAAGTGGGGGAAGAATTCGATCTGGCAACAATTTTTCAGTGAAATTTTCAGCTCCCATCATGTGGGTGAGCAGGGCTTGCTGGAAGTAATATGCTACCCGGTGAAACGGTTTACCCCTGGCTGGGGAGATGTGCTGATTGAGCCGCGCCAATATCGCTTTAGCCACCTCTGTATTCCCTACTTCTGCAGCTTCCGCTGCCCTGAGTAGGTAAGTTACCATATTGAGACCCCCTTCAGGAATCACTCCACCTTCTTGCTGCTGCTGCTGCCCTGTGTCAGGGGGGTTCACCAACCCTTCTTTCTTTTCCTCACCTTTGAAGCTAGACTCAAGCTTTGGGCTGCTGAATGTGAACCCCCCCTGGACTGGTGGTGCTGGAGAAAGAGAAGTTGTGTGAACTGTCTGCATTCTTGACATGTCAAGTTTCCAGTCCCCAGGAGTGTTTTGATGAAGAGCATGAGGCTGGTGGTGGTGGTGGTGGTGTTGGTGGTCAGAGATGAAGTGTCGTGAAGGACTGCGGCGGCCTGGCTGCCAAGATTTCTGCCGCTGCAACAGATAATCCCGGTTCACTCCCATCCCCTGGAGTTGCTTCATTTGCTGATCCATTGATGATAGTGAAGGCAGGGAAGTGAATGATCTTTGCAAGTTCCGATGTGGTGGGGTAGTAGTAGAAGTAATGTCTCGCGAGTCTTGGTAAAAACAACTACTTCCCTGACCAAGAGGTGGTGGTGGGTGGTGCTGGTGGTGGTTTAAGCGAAATGCTTGATTCGATGATGGAGATGTTTGGCCCCCACGAATGGGATGAGGAGGAGGAACGTCCTTCATCCCCATGCTAGCTTGAAGTGCTACAAAGCTGTTGTTCTCTTGGGGAGTTTGCAAAGCCTGGAATCCATTGGAGTTGGAGAGAAGGGTTTGGCGGAAAAAATCACCTGGCACCGAAGAAGAAGAATCAGGAGAATCTGAGTATGATGCTGCTGCTGCTGCCATGGAGCTGCTGGATGTAGGAGCTGCTGGAAAAGGATAACCACCACTCGGCCCATTCATGCTCCTCATGTCGATGCTCACCCCAGCAACTGAGACTTCAGAGTTGGGGCGATGATGATGATGATGATGTTGTTCACCACCAGAATTGAGGGTGATGTTTCGCATGTGAGAGGGAAGAGAGAGAGCGCGAGGCAGAGAAGTAGGAAAAGAAGGGGTTAAGAAGGCACTGGTGGGTTCAGTAGATGTGGGGATGACACCAACCACACAAGAAGGAGCTGAAGAAGGTGAGATGCCAGAGAAAGAAGCATCCCCACCACCACTTCCATGTGGGTGAGAGATCTCACTTTGTGCGGACTGCTGCTGCTGCTCATGGTTTGAACTCCAAGAATCCTGCTCTATCATCACAGCATCCATGTCCTTCATTCTCAGAACTCCTCCACCACTTTGCTGGAGAGCAGCTTGCAAACCTTGTTGATGTGACTGCTGTGACTCTCCCATCAGGTATCTCATGAGAGTCTGATCAGGTGGAGGAGCAGGCAACATCAACATGATGCTGTCAAGCTCGTCAAAATTGCCATACCCACCGCCTCCAGCAGCCTTGAATGTTCCAAACTCAGCCACGGCAGCGGCAGCAGCAGCAGCAGCAGAGGTAGGAGCAGGAGGTGCTGCCCAACTATCCCACCAATCTTCTGCAGATCGCTGAGGATTGACCCCACCACCACCACCCTTGTCTACCGTCTCAGAACCACTTCCACCATTCTGACTAGAGTTGCTTCCGTTGTTGATCAAAGCACTGCTCTCAGTTAAGCCACACCCACTTTGAGCTTCATGAGCTGCTGCTTCTGTGGCCGCCTGTTGAGCTTGGGCTCCTGCTCTTCCAGTATGGAAAGATGGGTGGTATAGACCCGCAGACTCGTAGACTGCTGCAGCAGGAGAAGAAGATCTCTCTACCTTCACATTATTACTACTACTAGGGAAGGGCAGCTGCTGCAACAGCCCGTGAGTAGCAGCTGTAATATCATGATCAGAAGAAGACCCTTTCGCTGCAAGACCACCCATATCGCCATTCCTCGCTAAGTAATGCATGTTTGGAAGCACAGAAGCCGCTGCACAAGAGCCTCCCATGTTATTCCCACTACCGCTACCACCACCGTAAGTCCTTTTCAAGTCTCTTGCCATCGACAGAGCAAGTAGATCAGGCTCATCAGTCGCCTGCCCTGCCTGCCTAGGTCCTGCTGCTGGAATCCTCCTGCTGCAGATGCGGCACTTGATAATCTCTACCCATCTTCTTCTTCTTTTCCTCGACTCTAGTCCAAAACAAATGTCCTACTGCAAGCTCCCACAAGCAGCTTTTGCTTTCCCTCAAGCTTCTCCCGTAGGTACTCATGGTTCCAGCTCCTTTGTTGTCATCACTGGAACCCCCCCTCCTCCCCCACCCATTCCACGCTTTCTTCTCCGCGACGATGATCCTCTTACTCCCACAATTACTCTAAATCCTCGTACACTATTTCCGCTGCTTTTGCTTTTGCTACTGTTGCTGTTCTTCCTCCTTGTTGTTGTTGTGTCAAATATGATCCTGCTCCTCCTCACACCCGTCCTCCCCAGCAGCATCTCTCCTCTCTCCTCTCCTCACTAAACAGATTACCAACATTCTTCCTCTCTACACTTCCTCATCTTTCTCAGAACTCCCAAGTTCTCCTCTCTTCCACCACCACCATCTCCGTTTCCTCCCCTCCGCTCCTCCTCCTCCTCTCCTTCTCCTCAACTCGCAAAAGTTGCCACCAAAAAGCCAAAAAGAAAAAAAAAACACACACACACACGCACACACCAAAGAGATCACAAGAAATTAAATTTTTTCCTAGATACAATATAACTAGAGAGTGATTTGGATCGATCGAGAGCGCGAGGAGACGCAGATCGGGCGAGAGAAAGACACAACGCGACAGCGCGAAGAAGAGAGAGAGGGAGGGAGAGAGCGCGCGCGCGAGCGAGAGCGAGCGAGCGAGCGAACGGGCAAAGACAGGAGGAGAAAGCAGACAAAAGACCCAGTGGGCAATGGCGGGACCCGTTGGTCCCTAACCCCCAGGCTGCTCTCCAGTGTTCCGGGACCCCTTTACCCACCGTCCGATGGTCTGCCACCCGCCCTGCGATCCCTGACATCGTCGTACCCGGTGAGTAATTACCGCCCGACGCTGACACCAGCCTAGCTATAAGCCCATTCCCTACCTACCTACCTACCTACCTCTAGCCCTATGAAGTATAGTACCTACTCATTCCTAGGTATATATCATAATCTATAGGTACCTATACCTACGAAGTGAGTTAGCTAGACCGTAGGTAGGTACCTACATAGTGATCCTCTCCATAGGTACTGATCATGATAAATTATGATGAGGCCTTTTGGGATCTGAATTTCGACATCTGGAATCCAGGTCTTGAAACCCAACACAAAAAAGTAACAGGATTTTCTTTGACCATTTCTTTAATGAATTTAAAGTTTTGAGAAAAAGAAAAAAAAGGGGAGTCTTATTTTCTCCCCCATTTTGTTGCTAAATTTCTTTGCTTTTTTAGGGTTTTGGCTTTAATCTTTTTTGTTTTCTTTTTTGGGGGTGTGTCTCTACTGATTTTTTTAATAAAAATTCTACCTGTAAAGAAATTTATTTTTTAATGGACTTTTCAAAATCATTTTTAATCCTTGATTTTTATTTTTATTCACTTTTTCTTCCTTTTGAAAATTATTATCTATGATGGATAAATGGCTCTCCGTTACTCAACAACCATTTGGGTGTATTAGTAGTGATCTTTCTTCAATGCATTTTTTTCCCCCTATCTTGCATAGCATGCTTCTTCATGGTTATGTTCTCTTTTTAAATACTCGAAATTAAAAATTAAGAATAAATGAAACCTTGCACCGGCTCATCAATGATGTCCGAGGAGGAATTTGTTTGCAAAATATGTTATTAATTCTTTTTTTAAGTTAATGAAGTTTGTGAAGCAAACCAAACACTAACACATGCATCCGAGAAGACACATACATACGATCAAATATGTTATGTTAGGGAAAAGAACCCAAAACATGCAATGAAGCCCAAGAATGTGATGATACACACATGCTTGCATTTTGTTGAGGCTTTGCTATTACCGAGGAGTTGTTGAAAATGTGACTTTTCTATGTACACTAGGTATATAGAACACTTTGTAGTGGTGGTTCGCACGACAAATCATGAGTTGTGTAACTTATAGTAAGATACTAGCCGCACGTTTTGCCATGAAAGCCAACCCAACCAACGACAAAAAATAAATAAAAAATTGGTATGGTGTGGACCACTTGAAATTAAATATATATTTTCATAAAATTTAAGGAATTTTTTTATTTTGAAATTTTTCATAATAATTGATATATATATATATACATATATATATATAAGTTTGCCAACTTTTGTTGAGAGGCCAATTCACACACACCAGGCCTAAACTACAAGTTTTTGGTTTGTAAGTAAAATTTCTTGGATGCCCCTTTCATACATTAGACTACACCACTCGATTCATGTCTTTGGGCCCCCAAAGAGGAGTCAAAAGAAGGAGGTCGGTTTAATCTTCATGCCTAGTAGGGTTCCATGCCATAGGTGTTACTTTTGTTATAGTCAACTTGCCTAGCAAAACCAAGGGCAAAAGAAAGTGAGAGTAGGCTAGAAGGATAGAGAGTCAAATTGCCCCCTTTGCAAACGATTAACCCAACCCAAAAACTTGTCATCCATCCATATAAAGTAGTACAAAGTGAGTTGAAACCCAACCCAAAAACTTGTCATCCATCCATATAAGGTGGTACAAAGTGAGTTGAAACCCAACCCAAAAACTTGTCATCCATCCGTATAAAGTAGTACAAAGTGAGTTGAAACCCAACCCAAAAACTTGTCATCCATCCATATAAGGTGGTACAATGTGAGTTGAAACCCAACCCCAAAACTTGTCATCCATCCATATAAGGTGGTGCAAAGTGAGGTTCAACTTGAGGCAATAGACACAATAGTCAAACTAGTTGGGGGCCCCGGGTAGTCCCGTAAATGGGGGGAAGTAGGATACTCTTGTCTTCGGAAGAATGGTTGCATCTAGGGGAGTCTCGTTCCCCTTGAGGCAACAACAACAAGAGGAAGAATGGGCAACCACGTTTTGCTTTGCTTTGCTTGTTTGGCCTCCTCCCCCAAGAAGTGGAAAAATGGTCCACCTCTCAATAAAGAGGAAGTGCTAACCCTAATCATGGCTCGAATGGAAGTTGAAGAGACATTCAATATCGATTGGTCGGCTACTTCATTTGCCATTTTTTTGGGTTTTTAAAAATGCCTCCATTTTTGGCATATTTTTGGAAAAATATCATTTTTTTATCTCACTTGCTCCACAATCTCAAATTAATCATAGATATTTCACTTTATACAAAAAAGGAATATATCAATTTGGCATGCTAGTGGAAATCTTCTAATTCTACTAAAGTTCACATCTCTAATTCTTAATTTTTATTTGCAAATTAAACCATTAAATCCAAATGTACGAGAGGATATATCATTTGGCATCTCATATTTTCGACATTGCATGTTAAATTCAATATAATTGTGAAAACATTTGCCTTCTTCAGATGTCTTGAAAAAACTTTCATAGCAATTTTCAATTTTTCATGAATTACTCCAAATTCTACATTTTCCCTAGATTCACATATTTGTAGCTCCCAAAAATAATATTAAGAATAATAACAATAATAATAATAATAACAATAATAATTAAGATTAGGAATTGGGGACTTGGATCCACCTAAACGTCAACTGCTACAAGCACCTAAATTTCACTACATACTACCCTACTACCTACACCTACTACCTAGAGTCTTAGCTCTAGGTACCTAGTACTGTACTGTATTTCTGGTCAGGTGTCAGACCCCACTGAATAGCAAAACACAGAGGCCTAAGAATAGATAGGTAGGTAGATACACATTGAGGTACCTAGAACCTAGCTACCTACACATGGCTAGATCTTATCATGCAATATGGAAAACTAGGGTACCTACATATACATACATATATATGTATGTATGTATGTATGTATACGAAGGGTCCTGTAATGTGTACAGTATTTTTTGATGGTATTTTCTATAGTATTTTTGTATAGGAAAGTAGGGTTTCAGATGTTGAAAAGAATTTTTTTTAAAGAAAAAGAGGGCTTTGGGGGTTGGGTGTGCGGGGGCTCTTTTAGTATTGAAAAGAGCTACCGCCACACTTGCAAAGTCGAACACCATTGAACCCACCCAAACCTTTGTAGTAGTGTCAGAGAATGTAATGTGATGAAGAAGATGTTGTGGTTTTGGGGTGGAAATGTGAAATCTTGTACTTCCAACACTTGCTAAGGTTACTAGGTATATACTGTTTAGTGTTGTTTCAGTTTCTTCTTCTTCCTTTGTTGTTGTTGTGGTCGTCATATGGTCTCTTGGGATCAAGTTTGCAAAGGTTTACGTCATTAGAATAAACTAATTATAAATTAGTTGCAAGACATTTAGCCCAACACGTGCAATGCAATAGTTGTTTTTGACTTGGGAAATGGCCAATTTTGTTCTCCCTTTTTCTCTCTTTGTTTTTCAATTAGGGCGCGGGGGGGGGG